>Ga0308395_1000127_pt1 | contig 72094 bp, 72 predicted proteins | sample Hotspr20SampleP4_FD_202097 | JGI IMG/M metagenome (GOLD analysis project Ga0308395, IMG submission 202097) | Hot spring phototrophic mat microbial communities from Mushroom Spring, Yellowstone National Park, Wyoming, United States - 20050930_P4 ... | reverse complement strand
ACCGGGCAGTTCCAGGAGGCGACGGAGTGTCCGGATCGTCTCTGCCATGCTGGACCCGGGTAGGTCAACGCGACCATACCCGCCCGGGAAGAGGGTATCCCCACCGAAAAGCCAGCGGCGTGTGGGCTCGTACAGCGAGATCTGGTCCGGCGCGTGGCCAGGCGTGTGGATTACCGTGAAGCACAGTGGCTCGAACAGCAGTGTGGCCCCATCCTCGACCAACTCGTCCGGTGGTGCTGGATCGATCTCGAACGGGAGCGGCGTGAGGAGCGGGCGCGGCTGTTGGAGACGTGGAACCGCTTGCGGGTGCGCGACGATCAGCGCGCCTGTCTCCCGTCGCAACGCGGTCGCATCGACGATATGGTCCCAATGCGTGTGGGTGATCACGATCCGTTCGAGCCGCGCCTGGCGTCGCTCGAGCTCGTCGAGCACGGCGAGGCATGAGTCAGGAGGAGCGTCGACCAGGAGCGCGCGCTGCTCCGTGACCAGGAGATACGCGTTCGTCTCGAGTGGCCCGCAGGGAAGGGTAACGATGTCGACCGCCATGCTCTCCCTCTCTCGTGTCGTCCAGCCCAGCGCCGCCGAGCGGCCGCGTCGTGAGTCTGCCGCAACCTGGATGAGCGCTAAAGATCACGGCGTTGGAAGCGCAGCAGGGCGAGCAGCAGGAGGACCAAGGCATAGGCGACGCTGTACCAGACGGCGAGCGTGCTCGGCGGGACGGTGGTCCCGAAGGGATTCGGGCCCAAGAAGTTCACGGCGAGGCGCGGTTGGACGAGGTAACTGGCGAGTCGCCACATGCCGTCGCTGGGCACGAGGATGGACGAGATCACGCCGATGCGGATGAGGACATCGTTGTCCAAGGCCGTGCCGATCTGCTCGACTAATCCACCGGTGATCGCCATACCGTAGAGCATGAAGACGATGACGCCGTTGGCGACGGTCGAAAAGAGCGTGCTGCCGAGGATCGTCAGGCTCAGCAGAATCAGTGCGACGAGCACGATCAATCCATAGGCTGCGAGGGCATTGGGCGGCCGGTAATCACCGACGAGGCGGGCTGTGACCACCACGGTCGCAACCATCACAGCGATGTACACGACGAGCATCAGTGCGTAGCCGAGCCATTTGCCGAGCACGATCTCCCACCGACGGATCGGCTTCGGAACGATCGCGTGCAGCGTACCCTGTTCGATCTCGCTGGCGATCGTGCCCACGGATGCGAAGATCGTCATCACACCCGCGAGGAAGTTGACCGTCCAGAGGCCGAGCAGCACCATCGCACTGGCGAAAACTTCGTATGGCAAGGTCATGCCCGCTCCGGCTGCTGCTCGACGCGCTTCCATGGCTCGCCAGTCCTGCACGAACAGGGAAAAGCCCCACACGTAGAGCACGATGAAGACGAGGCTCAAGAGTACCACGCCGAGGACCAGCTTCTTGCGGAGACCTTCGCGGAAGGTCAAGCGCGCGATGACCAGTGCCTTCATCGTGACTCCAAAGGCTCGTCGTTCACCAGGCGCACAAACAGGTCTTCGAGCGAGTGGCGCTCGGGAATGACGCCGTAGACGGGGATGCCGGATTCGACGAGAAGATCGACTGCCCGAGCGATCGTTTCCTCGTCCGGTGCACGCGCGATGATTGTCGGACGTGGATCGGGGCGGAGTTCCTCGACCTGCACGAGCCGCGCCAGGGCATCCAGCGTTCCGTCGGGGAACGACCCGAGCCGGAATTCGACCGTCAGGTCACCGGCCAACAGCGTCGTCATCGGCCCCAGTGCGACGACGCGTCCCCGGTTCACGATTGCGATGCGGTCGCAGACTGCTTCGACCTCGCTCAGCAGATGGGAGTTGAGAAAGACAGTGATCCCTTGGCCGCGGAGGCGCCTGATGAGGTCGCGGACGTCGCGTCGGCCGAGGGGATCCAAGGCCGAGGTTGGCTCGTCCAGAATCACCAGACGTGGCTCGGCCAGGAGTGCCTGAGCGATCCCGATCCGCTGCTGCATGCCTTTGGAGTAGGTTCGCACGCGCCGTCGTGCTGCTTCGGTGAGGCCGACCAGTTCCAAGACCTCGGGGATCCGGCGACGCCGCACGGCACGGCTCAGCCCGTAGAGCTGTCCATGCAGGTCGAGGAGTTCCTCGCCGGTCAACCAATCATGGAACCGGAAAAGTTCCGGCAGATAGCCGATCTGACGGCGTGCTTGATAGTCGCCGAGGGGGCGACCGAGTACCCAGCCAGTGCCAGCGGTCGGCCGGATGAGGCCGACCAGTATCTTGACGGCCGTGGTTTTGCCAGCGCCGTTGGGACCCAGGAAGCCGAACACTTCCCCATGGCCGACGGTGATCGAGAGGTCCTCGAGTGCCACTCGATCACCGTAGACCTTGCGGAGGCCCCGCGTTTCGATCGCCCATTCGGACTGGCTGCCTGGTAATCGCGGCTGCATCGTGTTCCGTCACAGTCCGCGGACGGGTAGGAGGCACGAGCCCCCTACCCGACGCGTGAGTGGTCGACATCAGCGCAGCGAACGCGCGATGGCCAGCGCCTGGTCCGCGGTCACGCTGCCGCCGACGACATAGAGGATACCGCGTTCCTGCCAGAGGACTGCGGATCCCTCAGAGCCTTCGATAAGCAGCCCGCTCGTGCCGCGCAGCGAGATGGTCCGCGAAGTGGCTTCCTCTGGAATCGGGATGATCAGCGTTTGGCGCCAATCACGGACTGCGCGGATTTGCGCTACCACGTCGGGAGGAAGCCCTGGGAGCATCAGTAGGTCCTCGCGCAGGAGTTCCGGATCGATCTCGGCGGGTAGCTCCAGTGTCGGGCTCTCCAGTTCGGCGACCAGCAGCATGGCTCGATCGCCGGCTTCCCAGACTTGAGCAGCGCTGGCCGGAACGGAGAGTGCCACGGTGACCGTCGGCGTCACACTCGGATCAGGCAAGCTCGCGAACTGCAGCCCGAGCTGTGCGGCGGCCTCTTGCACGCTGGCGACGTCGATCGTCATCTCGCTCCGCTGTGGATCGCCCGCCAGATACCGTGGTTGGATGGACGCAAACGGCGCTGGCACCGCAGCCGGGACGAGCGGTGCACGCCCAAGGTGAGCAGTGAGAGCGTCCAGCGAGTCGACCTCGCGGACATGCTCACCATCCATCTGCTCGGGTGTGACCTGGAAGGATCGCTGAAGTTGCTCGCGAAGAGCTGCCCGCTGCTCCTCCGGTACCGACCCGAACTGATCGCTCAAAGAACTGATCGTCGAAGCTGGTATGGTGATGGCCGCGAACTGCTGAACACGGAAGCGCTGGACCAGCTGATCGGCAAGTGCGCCGACCGGTGCCAGCCAAACGACGAGTGCGAGGGCGAGAGTTGCTGCGAGCGCAGCGCTCGCTTTTCGGAAATAGCGCATGGGACGCTCCTTTCTCGATTCCGTGGCACCAACTGGCAGGGGGACGAGTGACTGCTCGAGCGCAGTCAGCGCGCGTTCGACGAACTCCGCATCGGCTCGCAAGCGTTCGAGGCGCTGCTGGCAGGATCGACAGCCAGCGACATGCTGGCGAATTGCGGTCTCACCTGGGGTGTCGACCAAGAGCCGAAGCGTTCCTTCGGGCGGGCAGCGGCGAAATCGTTTCACTCACGCACCTCCTCTCCATTCTTGCCGAGCAGGGCTCGATAGCGCTCGCGGAAGCGGCGCTCAGCGCGCGCCAACAGGGTACCAACCGACGTCGGTCGCAGGTCCAACAACATGGCGATCTCTTCGTAACTGAATCCGCTCACTCGCAGGGCGAGTAACGCCCGATCGCGATCGGAAAGTTTCTCCAAGACGCTCTGGACAAGCAGCGACGTTTCATTCCACTCCGCGGAGGGTCGCTGATCGTCGAAAAGCCGATCGAGGCGGAGCAGACGGGACCAGTGGAACCGGGCTCGTCGCTGACTGCGCAGCAGGTTGAGCGCCGCGTTGGTGGTCACGCGGGCGAGCCAAAGCCGCAGTGCGTGTGGATGATCGTTCAGCTGCGGTGGTTGCCGATAGAGGCGAAAAAAGACCTCTTGGCAGACATCCTCTGCGTCGTCGGTTCGACCCAGTGTCCGCAGTGCGATCCGGAAAACGAGCGGGCGGTAACGGTCGTGCAGGAGCGCAAAAGCCTGCTCATCGCCCGCCTGGGCAGCTTCCAGGAGTTCGCGATCGGTTCGGTTGGCCACGAGCGTCACACGTACCCCTTTTCATACCATTAAAACACCGCCGAGCTCGCTGATGTGACAGAAGCTCGGCGGTCTGCTCGGATCGAGTGTCTCGTTTCCCGATCGACCGCGCCGACGGTGTCGGTGTCACCGCTGGGGTGCGTCCTGGGCTGGGAGTGGTTCGAGGCGTAAGAACAGGAGAGGCGGTTGGTGTAGATGTGGGCGTCCGCGCTGGTGTTGCAGCTGGGGTACGAGCCGGTGTTGCTGCGGGGGAGACAGCTGGCGTCCGTGCCGGTGCAGCCGTCGGCGTGCGCGGCGCAGCTGCAGGGGTTGCTGCACGTGTCGGAGTCGGGGTTGCACTACCGCCTCGGCAAGCCGGAAGCGCGACGCCACAAGTGAGTGTGATGAGCGTTCCTTTCGACCATGTCGCCTCCAACGATACCTCCTAACCCCGTGTCCGACGATACCGAGCGAGACACCCGAACCGATCGGTTGCTGAGAGGGGATCTCCTCCCCCTCCCATTCATGGGAGAACACCCCAGTGCCCGTTTGCTGTGACAGTGAGGGATTCGGAAAGAGCTGTGTGGTACAGTCGGCGCGGTTGCCGGATACCCGGCCGCCAGCGTTCTGGAAGGGAAGAGGGGGTCGATGCGGATCCGGAAAGGAATCGTTCTCCTGCTCCTCAGTACGAGTGCTCTGATCGCCTGTCGCTCAGCCGTACCGACGCCGACCGTCGTGCCGAGTCCGACCAGTGTCCCGACCGCGGTGGCACCCACTCCGACGCCGGTGAGGACGCCGGCGCCGGTGGTTCTCAAGCCGCCCGATCTCGTCCTGAAGATCGCAAGCGGCGAGCAGCAGGCGACGATCGGTCCGTTCTTTTGGGTGCTCGATTCCGGCTTTGCCGGCGAGACGACCGCTCCCGGGCTCGTCCCTTCGAGCGAACAGCCGCTCGCCGTTCGGCCGGGGGAGACGCTCAGCTTTGCATTCAGCGAGGACCGAATTCCGGAGAAGGTGTCGCTCACAGTCTATCCACAGGAGGGGAATTTCGAGCCGATCTCGCCCGCTCCGGATGCACCGAAAGGGTTCGTCGCCAAGACCGATCCCGTTGTGACGGCTGACCCGGAACGCAGCGGTGCTGGCTTCCAGTGGACGATGCCGCAACTGAGCCCGGGTGCCTACTTCCTGCGTGTGGAAGTGGAATGGCCACAGCACCCGAAGAATCCCCGACCCGACAAGATACCGCGGGCAGTGTATGCCTTTTGGATTCGAGTCTCCTGAACGGTCGAAACAGTGGCGCTGGACACAGGCGTACCGGCGGGCTTGTTACTCGCTAGTCTTCTCGGTAGCATGCTGGGGTTAGGCTGGCATGCGGTGTTCGGTCGGCGGATCTGGCAACTCCCGCTCTACTGGTTGGGTGGAGTGCTCGGTTTTGGGATCGGGTCTGTCGCGAGCCAGCTGCTCGGAATGGTTCTCTACCGGCTGGGCACTGTGCCGTTGGTCGAGGGAGGACTCGGTGCACTGTTCGTTCTCGGGATCCTCTGGCTCGTGACGACGCCAGCTGAAGCGGCCCGCTCTCGTCGAGCGAGGCAGCGCGTCCGACGGAACGGCGATCGATCGTCGGGGGAGGGATAGGGGATGCGGCGCGGTTGGTTGTGGGTGATCGTCGGTGGCTTGCTCGCGATCTTCGTCGTGCTGTTCGTCGTCTTGTATCTGTTGGGCGGGCCGGAGCAGTCGGCACTGGAGCGGGTCCGCGATATTGCGATCATCTTCCTCGCCCTTTCGACTGTTCTCGTCGTGCTCCTGCTCGGTGCCCTGGTCGGGATCGGGATCTGGCTGGGGCTCCTGATCCGGGACCACTTGATTCCCCTGCTCGCGGCAGCGACCGAGACGATGTCGCGCGCGAAGGGAACGGTCGAATTCGTGGGGGAGACGATCGCCCGGCCCATCATTCGGACCTATGGACGGGTGGCAGGTCTTCGTGCGCTGATCCGCACCCTCACGCAGCGGTGAGGGTACGCCGCACTGGAGACAGCGAGCGGGCAGCGAGCAGCGCTGCCCGCGTCGTGCGTTGCTGTGCCTGCTTTCTGGTGTCAGCACCCGGCTGATGCTTCGGCCCTCTTCGCCGAAAGAGGGCGGCAGAAGGTCGTCTGCTGGCTCCCCCGGGTGCGCTGGTTGGTTCACCCTCGGCAGAAGCGGTAGACTCGACGCGCGTCGGCCTGAATGGTATCCCGCGGCGGTACTATCGAACAGCGCTGGACAGGGATGGTCCGATGTTGAGCGAAGCCGAGGCGATCGTGCGGCTCATCATCGCGCTCCTGCTCGGGGGGCTGCTGGGCTTCGAGCGCGAACTCAGTGCCAAGCCGGCCGGGCTACGCACGCACATGCTGGTCGCTGAAGGCGCGGCGCTCTTCATGGTCTGCTCGATGCTGCTCATGGAGCAGTTTTCCCGTCCGGAGGTCGGTATCCTGATCGATCCCAGCCGGATCGGCTCGACGATCGTCACCGGCGTCGGGTTTCTGGGTGGTGGCATGATCCTGCGGGCCCGGGACCGCGTCTTCGGGCTGACGACGGCGGCTGGGATCTGGGTTGCAGCCGCGATCGGGATGCTGGTCGGGGCGGGATACTACGTGATCGCGATCGTCGGGACACTCCTGGCTGTTGCGACGATCGTCTTCGTGCGCCGGATCGAGCGGTACCTGCGCCTTCCGGACCAGCTGCGCGAGCGACCACTGGACGAGCTTTCCGTCGAGGAGTGATACCATGGCGATTCGTCTCAAGCGTGTCTACGAGCCACCGGATCCGGACGGCGGGGAGCGTTATTTGTTGGAGCGGCTCTGGCCACGTGGAATCCGACAGGCAGACCTGCAGTTGACGGCCTGGCTGCGTGATGTCGCGCCGAGCCACGAGCTCCGTCGCTGGTACGGGCATGACCCGACCAAGTGGCCGGCGTTTCAGGCTCGCTATTTGGAAGAACTCCAGAGCAATCCAGCTGCCTGGGAGCCACTCCTCAGGAGTGCACAGCGGGGAACCATCACGCTCCTGTACAGTGCGCGCGACCCGGAGCGCAACAACGCGGTCGTCCTGCGCGCCTTCCTGGAGGAGCAGCTTTCACAGCGCCAACGGTGGGATGAGGAGCGCTCCGCTCCGAGCAGCCTCTTGCAGTGCGAGGCGCGGATCGAGGACAAGTGGTCCAGCCGCTGAAAGCCGCACGAGAACCTGTTCAGCTCGCTCGATCCGGAGCTCTCGTTCGCCATCCAGTGCCAGCGTACAGGGGATCGTCTCGATCGGTACGGCGTGATCAGGGCTGAGCGGTTCCCAATCGCGGACGGGAACAGGAACGACGAGGCCCGGAGCCAGCGGTGCGAGTGCCGTGGTCCCGCCGGGACCGAGTTTCACCGTGGCCCCACCATGATCCTGGCGAGGGCACACTGCAGCAGCGATCGCTGCTAAGCCGATCACGCCGGGAAGGACCCGGGCGACGATGACCTGTTCGATCGAGGTTGGATCCCAGATCGCACGAGCACCGAGGAAGCGCTCGCGCGAGACGGCACCGTCGATCAAGGCAATGTCAGCCAGCGTACCGTTGATCCAAACTTCGAGTCGTGGCCACCGTTGCAGGCAATCGGGAAGCCGACCACTGGCGAGCAGGCCTGCGGCCACACCAGCGATGGTTCCGTCGACCAGGAAAGGAAAGACATTGTTCGTCCCTGTCGCGATGGGAACGAGGGGAAGATCGCGACAGCTGCGTGCCACGACCCGGTTGGTTCCGTCGCCACCCAGGGTGACGAGACAAGCGACCCGCTGCTCGGCGAGCCAGGCCGCAGCTCGCTCGGAGTCGGTCGCAGTGAAGGTGCAGGGGATCGGGACAGGTCGGATGTCGAGTCGCTGCGTCAGACCCTCAGCAGCGCGCTCGACGATCCCGAAGGAATCGCGCAGATACCAGACGCGCTCGATGCCCAGCGCGGCCAGCGCCGCGAGCACGCGCCGTACGATGCGGACCTTCTCCTGGTTGTCGAAAGTGGAGGCGAGCGCGACCAGACGTCGGACATCCTTGCCTGCAGCTGGGTTGGCGATGATGCCGACGCTCGTCGGCTCGCCTCGCTGGCTCGCGTGCCCGTTCACACGATCTCCCGCACCGCTGCGATGACGCGCTCGGGGCTCGGAATGTAGTACTGTTCGAGACTCGGACTGAACGGCACCGGTGTGTGCGGGGCGGTAACGAGCTTGACCGGGGCGTCGAGATAATCGAAGCCTTTGTCGACGGCTAGTGCCGCGATATCGGCAGCCACCGAGCAGCGAGGATTGTCCTCGTCGACCACGATCAGGCGCCGCGTCTTGGCCAACGAACTCAGGACAGTGTCCTCGTCGAGCGGCGAGAGCGAGCGCAGGTCGACGACCTCGGCCTCGATTCCTTCACGACTCAGGCGATCGGCCGCTTCGAGCGCGATATGGACCATGCGCGAGATAGCGACGATCGTCACGTCGCTCCCCTCGCGCTCGATCTCCGCTTTCCCGATCGGGATGACGTACTCGCCCTCCGGCACCTCGCCCGTCATGTCGTACAGCATCTTGTGCTCGAAGAACATCACCGGATCGTCATCGCGAATGGCAGCGATCAACATTCCTTTGGCATCGTGCGGAGTGGCTGGCGCGACGGCTTTCAAGCCAGGCATGTGCGCAAAAACCGAATAGTGACAACCGGAATGTTGTCCAGCCGCACCCAAGCCGGCTCCGATCATCGTCCGGATGACCATGGGGACCTTAGCTTTGCCACCGGACATGTAGCGGAGCTTAGCGCCCTGATTGAAGATCTGGTCCATGCACACGCCGAAGAAATCGACGAACATCAGTTCAGCGACTGGGCGGAGCCCGGTCACGGCTGCGCCGACGGCAGCACCGATGAAGGCTGCTTCGCTGATCGGCGTATCGAGGACACGCTGGCGCCCGAACTCGCTCACCAGACTCTTGGTGACTCCCAAGGGCCCGCCCCACGCACCTTCTTGCTCGATCTGCTCGATCGTCGCCCCGCCTGCGACGTCCTCTCCCATGAGAATGACGGTCGGATCGCGGCGCATTTCGAGCCGCAAGGCCTCGTTGATCGCTTGCCGATAGCTGAGTACTCGTGTGGCGACGACCATGCTCGTCCCTCCTCGCATCAATGACGAAACGCGAGTTGTTCAGCAGGGTAGCTGACGTAGACGTCGGTCAGGCACTCCTCGGGCGGTGGGAGCGGGCTCGATTCCGCGAACCGGACCGCTTCCTCGACCTGCTGCTTGACCGCTCGGTCGATCTTATCGAGTTCGTCCTCGCTGAGCAGCCCCCGGCTCAAGACCGTCTGACGGAAGCGCTGGATGGGGTCCCGTGCGCGGTAGGAGGCTTCTTCTTCGGGAGTGCGGTAGGTTACCGTATCCCCCTGGAAATGCCCGTAGTAGCGGAAGGCGCGACACTCGAGGAGCGTGGGGCCTTCGCCGCGGCGCGCCCGGGCGATCGCTTCGCCGGCTGCCTCGTACACGGCGAAGACATCGGTCCCGTCGACCAGTACGCCGGGCATGTCGTAAGCAGAGGCACGCGAGGCGATGTCGGGTGCGGCACAGTGGTAGGTCCAGGGTGTCGATTCGGCATAGAGATTGTTCTCGCAGACGAAGACGACGGGGAGTTTCCAGATGGCAGCGAGGTTCATCGCCTCGTGCGTCGTTCCTTGCTCGGCGGCTCCATCTCCGAAGAAGCAGACCGCGACCTGATCGGTCCCGAGCGTCTTGGCCATCAAGCCCGCTCCATAGGCGATCGGTGGCCCACCGCCGACGATGCCATTGGCACCGAGCATCCCCTTGTCGACGTCGGCGATGTGCATGGAGCCACCCTTCCCTTTGCAAACGCCGGTCGCCTTGCCGAAGAGCTCGGCCATCATCGCCGCGACATCGACCCCCTTGGCGATGCAGTGCCCGTGTCCCCGGTGTGTACTGGTAATGTAGTCGCGGTCAGTCAGGTGTGCGCAGACGCCGACGGCGATCGCTTCCTCGCCAGCATAGAGATGCACGAAGCCGGGGATCCGGCCAGCGGCGAAAAGCTGGGCGACACGGTCCTCGAAGGCGCGGATGAGTGCCATCCGCTCGTAGATCGACAGCAGTTTGTCGCGCGGGATCTCCACGATGCACCTCCCTCTCAGTCCGCTCTGTTCACCAGCCATACCTCGAGCCAGTTCGTGAGCTCGCCGAGCACGCGCCCGAAGACCGGGTGCTGGGAATTGAGCCAATTGAAGTGCCCCATCCCCTCGAGCAACACGAGTCGCTTGGGTTCTCCCGCGCGCTGGAAAGCGACGAGCGATTCGTCCGGCGCGACGAGCACGTCCTGCCGTCCGTGGACGAGGAGGAGCGGGCGCGGTGCGATCCGATCGATCTCCCTCTCGGGCTGTTACTCCAGGAGCGCCTCAGCCGATTCGAGCGTCACCTCGGGCTCGACGACGAGGTCAGGAAACCGTTTGGCCATCTCGCGCATGGTCATCTCGGTCTCCGGATCGGGCGGCATGATCGTGGAGAGCGGCACATGCCGGGACATTCCGCTCTGCACGCGAGCGCGGCGGTCGAGGGCGATCTCTTCCAAGAAGAGCCGCCACTGCCATTCAGCGCGGAGGCTCCGCAGCCAACGGCGCCCATCGGTCACCGGCGCGAGCGCCACGCACGCGCGCACGCGCTCATCGCGTGCTGCGACCGAGAGAGCATGCGCCCCACCCATGCTCAGGCCACCGATGGCGAGCCGCTGCGGATCGACCGCTGGGTGCGTTTCGAGGAAAGTGAGTGCAGCGCGCGCATCCCGGATCCGCTCGTCCGGGATGAGGCGCCCACGTGGTCCTTCGCTCGCTCCGAAGCCGCGGTAATCGAACGTGAGGACGACGAAGCCAGCATCGGCCAACGCCTGCGCCAAGAGCGGTATTCCTAGTTCCTTGATGCCATGGATGCCGGTGCAGAGCACGATCCCTGGTCGTGGCAGGGGAAGCTGAGTAGGCAGGAAGAGTTCTCCGGCCAGCGCGTACCCGTCGCTCCAGAAGCGCACGGTTTCGCCGCGCGGCCAGCCTGGAGCAGTGCGCGTCGCCAAATACCGCTCGATGTCCTCAGCCGTGATCCGTCCACCGGGACCGGTTCCTCGGATGTGCCGCAGATCGATCCCATGCTCGCGGGCCAGCTTGCGGGCTGCCGGTGTGGCGCGAACCTCTCCACCCTCGGTCACCGGTCGCTCGCTTGGCGTCGGGAGACTACTGGCTCCACTCGCTATCGGGGCTGTACTCGTGAGCGTCGCAGTGGGGGATCCTGGGACGATCGTGCTGAGATCGACCGTCTCGCCGGGCTCGGCGATGACGGCGATCGGCGCAGCGACCGGGAGCACTGCGCCTTCCTCGGCCAGCACATGGGCCAGAATGCCCGAGGTGGGCGCTTCCACTTCCACGGTCAACTTCTCGGTTTCGACCTCGAGAACTGGCTCGCCAGCAAAGACGGTCTCACCGGGACGCTTGAGCCACCGACCGATCCGCCCTTCGGTCATGGTCAGGCCGAGCTTCGGAACCACGAGGACTGTCGCCATACCGGTCGCCCATTCGCTCGTTTGCTCGACGGGTGTTTTCATTTCCAAGGTAATGCGCTGAGTGGCCAGTGTCAAGACCTGGCCGAGCCCTCGGTCTCGGACCTGCTCGCTCGCGCGACGGCAGCACGAGGCTGGCAGCAGCACTCTGGGGCACCCCCTGCTCCCGCGGTCAGCAGGGTTCGTCGGCCAGCGTCGCGATCCCCGGTATGCCCGACGACGTCGCGCCGGAGAAACGGGAGCTCGTCCGCCGCGCACGCGCGAACTCTGCCTGGCGCATGCCCTGGTTCGCCTCCTGGCCGGGCGTGTCCGACTGGGTGAGCAGCTGGTAGTGAGCGGGCGTCGTTCGGCACTGTGGAATGGCGATGCCGCACGGGTAGTGAAGGGGACTATACTGGTGCGACAGCTATCGCGAGCCGATCTGCGGCTCCGGTCGATCCTTGGCGAGGAGGAAGGCGATGGGGACGGAGGCAGCCGCTGCGCGCCCGCGAGCAGTCGGCACGCCAGCCATTTGGGACGCGCGCGGCGTGTTGCTCATGTCGTGGGCGCACTTCGCTCATGACCTCTATCCTTCGTTCCTCGGCGTCCTGGTCCCGGCGATCCAGGCGAAGCTCGGGGTCTCGCTGTTCTGGGCCAGCGCCATGGTTCCTGCACAGCAGCTTCCTTCGATCGTGCAGCCGTTTCTCGGCTACGTGGCGGACCGGACGAGCCGCCGCTGGTTCGTCGTGCTCTCGCCGGCAGTCGCGGCGCTCGCGCTCTCTTCCATCGGGATCGCACCGCACTTCGCCGTCGTCCTCGTGCTCCTCCTCGTTTCGGGACTTGCCTCGGCTGCCTTCCATGCGCCGGCTGTGGCGTTGGTCGGCGAGTTCGGTGGACAGCGGCTCGGTCGGGCTATGGCGATCTTCATGGCCGGTGGTGAGTTGGCGCGGACAGTCGCACCCATCCTGCTGACCGCAGTGATCGCACATTTCACCTTGGACGGAATGCCGCTCGTCATGCTCGTCGGCCTCGCCGCCTCAGCGACGCTCTTCCTGCGGCTCCGGACCGAGGCGAGCGACGAGATCGCGCGGCGGTACGCTGACCAAGCTCAGTTGCGGCGGCTCATCCGCGAGCGCCAGCGACCGTTCATCGGGCTCCTGGGATCGGTTGTGGCGAATACCGCAGCAGTGACACCACCCAGCTTCTTTCTGGTCGAATATCTTCTCCAGCGTGGTGGGAGCGAGTGGTACGGTGGACTGGCCCTGTCTGCCTTCTATGCCAGTGGAATCATCGGCGGGCTGGTCGGGGGATCGCTCTCCGACTGGGTGGGACGACGCGGCGCGTTGCTCCTCTCCTCGCTCGGGACTGCGCCGCTCCTCGCGCTCTACCTGGCTATCGAAAACGGGAGTTGGCTCATGCTGCCGCTGCTTGTTCTGATCGGGGTTTTTGCAACACCGCCGCGCTCGGTGACGCTGGCACTGGCGAACGACATTGCCCCCGAAGCCCGTGGCCCGCTGTCTGGCTTCACGCTCGCGACCAGTTTCGTTGCTCAAAGCATCATCGCGCTCGCCTTCGGTGCCGTGGCCGAGGCGATCGGTATCGAGCGAGCGTTCTGGCTGACGGTCGGCGCCTCGTTGGCCGGGGTACCGTTCGCGTTGCTGATCCCGGCCACGATGGGGCGGTCCCCTTCGTCAACAGGATGAGACCGGACGGTGAGCCTCCAAGCACGTGACCCCACGGAGGCCGACGACCGCGCTGTGCACGGTTCCTGCTGGGAGATCGAGGCGGTCACCCGGCCCCAACTCGATCGCCTCGCGCTCGTCCACGAAAAAGGTGATCGAGCCACTCACGACGTAGAGAACCTTGTGGTAGGGGTGGGAGTGCGGGGCATAGCGATCACCAGGAGCGTTCGACCAGTAATAACCGCGCAATCCCTCAGCGGCCAGAGCAGCTTCGAGTTCCGCGCTCGTCGGTGGCTGTGGGGTGTTCCAGCGCGTGACGCGGATCGTCTTCTGCATGGTGACCTCCCCTGCTGTCGGTTGTCTTGCTCGATCAGGTGCGGAAGGAACTGCTGATGCGACTGGCCCGGGTACTCGAGCCAGGACCAGGCGCGCTGCGTTCATGGTATCGGATCAACCGCGTCCTGGTCTGGATTTCCGCGATCGTCGGCATCAACCAGCTCGGTTTCGGGAGCATCGTGCCGGTCGTTCCGCTCTATGCGCAAGCCTACGGTGTCTCCGAAGCGCTGATCGGCCTGGCGATCGCGGTCTATGGTCTCGCCCGCTTCACGTCATCGGCTCCGGCTGGCTGGATCGCCGATCGAGCGGGGCGTCGGTGGTCGTTATTCGTCGGTGGCCTGGCGACGGTTTTGGGCAATATTCTCTGTGCGCTCGCCCCCTCCTATCCGATTTTTCTCGTCGGTCGATTCGTCGCGGGAAGCGGCGCATCGATGGTGCTCACCAGTGGGCAAATCGTGCTGGCCGATATCACCGAACCAGCGACACGCGGTCGGACGATGGCGATCTACCAGGCTGTCTTCCTGTTCGCTGTCGGCTTCGGGCCGATCCCTGGTGGCTTTTTGGCACAGTATGGAGGCCTGAGTGCTCCCTTCTGGGTCTACGGTTTTGTCGGCGCGATCGTCGCGGTGCTGGCGCTCTGGCGTCTGCCCGAGACGCGACCCGCTGGTGCTCGTGAACCTGCCCAGGGCAACGAGTTCGTCTTCAGGCGCCAGTTGGTGAGCGTGCTGCGGCATCGACCGCTAGTGCTCATCGGACTCGTCACCTTCGGGAATTTCTTCGCCCGAACGGGCGCACTCTTCACGCTCGTCCCGCTGCGAGCGGAGCGCGAGATCGGGCTCAGCCCCTCGCAGATCGGCTTCGGTCTGGCGGCAGTGAGCGTCGTGTCGCTGGTCATGGCGTATCCGGCTGGCGTCCTGGTCGATACGTTCGGGCGCAAGGTCGTCATCGCGCCGGCAACGTTGTTCAGCGGGCTCGGCCTCGTCGGATTCGCCTTCGCCTCGTCGTATCCATGGTTTCTCCTCGCATGCGTCACGTGGGCTCTGGCCAGCGGGATCGGGGGAGGGGCACCAGCCGCCTACGCGGCGGATGTCTCCCCGCCAGGCATGACAGCGGCGGCGATGAGCGCCTATCGGATGCTCTCCGAACTCGGGTACGTGGTAGGACCGACCGTGCTGGGGCTGGCGGCGGAAACGATCGGCATTCGCGCGACACTCGTGGCGACAGCTGTCGTGATCGTCGGACTGGGCGGGCTGTTCTGGCTGGCGGCTCCAGAAACGTGGCCAGGGCGGCGGATGGCGAGCGATCGAGATGCCGACGGCGCGTCAGCGAACAGTCGGTGAGGCGAGAAGGTCGAGTGGGAATCGCTCGCCACGATCGAAGACGAACTCGCGCTCGGGAGCCAGCAGCGTCACCGCGCCGCTACCGAGAACCCGACCGGAGCGATCCGCGAAATCGAGCACGCACACGGTGTGCTCGTCGATGCCGAGAATCACAGTTCCGGACGGCAGAAGGCGACGGAGAGCCGCGAACCGTTCTTGCCCCATGAAGCAGCGGCTCGTGTCGAGTTCGTCCCCACCTTCGTGGTTGTTCCAATGAGGGACGATGGCCAGCGAATAACCGAGCGGGCCGAGCAGATCGAGCCCCTGAACCCAATGCAGATCAGCTCCAGCCTTGAAGATCTCGTACACCGGCAGGGTGAAGCGGCTGATCGCGAGCGCAGCGGCGCTGGCGAAGGCGAGGCGGAGCCCACTCGACCAGCGTTCGACGAGCAGGCGCCAGGTCAACGTTCCGGCGAGGTGGCGCACCATGTAGGTCGGACTCCCCGGCCCGGCAACGGCACAGTCGGCCCACTCGAGCGGCTCAGCGACGAGCGGGGAATCGGGATCGTAGATGCTCCCCCGCTGGCGAGCCGGGACGAAGCGGACCTCAGGCGCAAATTCCGGAAGATGCTCATACAGGAATCGAGCGAGTTGGCGCGCGACCGGTTGGTTGGAAACCGGCCGGGGTCACCACGATCGCGACCCGAACCGGTGGCCGCAGCTGAGCGAACAACGCGGCAAAGGTCTGCCGGCCAGCATGCGCTGTCTCCCCGGAACCGATCAGCGCGATGGTGCCAGGAAGTCTGCTCACCTGCTAGCTGCTCACGCTGCCACTCATGCTCAGGCTTCTCCATGCTCGATCCAGGTGCTCAGCGGTATGACGACCAGTAGAGGAGGATCGTCATGCCCGCGAAGACCAGCAAGGCGGCTGCGGCGCTCTGCACATGGGGGATCGCCCGTCGGAGCACCCGCACGAGCCCGAGGCGCAGGAAAGCCAGCGCAACGGTCAGGGCGACGATGACGCTCGCCATCCCCAGACTGTACGTGGCTAGCTGCAGGGTCCCCCGCGACAGATCACCGCTCAAGAGGGCACTTCCAGCAGCGATCATGAAGACAGGAAAGGTGCAACTCAACGAGGCCAGGCCGTAGGCGAGACCGAAGAGATAGAAGGCTCGGACCGATCGTTCCCCGCGGCGCATCAAGCGGTCGGCGAGTCGCTCGAACTGGGTCGGTGCGATGACCCGCCCGGAGAACATCGCGATCCCCATCAGGATGAGGACAATGCCGATACTCATGCCGACCCAGGGCATGACCGGGAAGAGGAAGCTGCCACCGAGCGAGACAACGAGACCGGCCAGGACAAACAAAGTGGAGAAGCCGAACGAGACAGCACTACCGACGAGCAGTGCGCGGCCCAGTCGCGCGGGAGCGCTCGCTGACCGGTCGTCGTCGAGACCGAGATACAAGGCGAGATACGCCGGGAGCATCGCGAAGCCACAGGGATTGACCGCTGCCAGCATGCCGGCACCGAAGGCATAGCCGAAGGGAAGCCATCCCGCGACCGTCGCGAGCGAGGCTGCGACGACCGTTTGGAACTCACTCACGCGACCGGACCTCCTCGGGAAGCGTGCAGGTCAGGCTGCGCCGTGCGATCACAAGTGCAGCTAGGGTGCCGAGCAGCGGGGCGAGGGCTACGATGAGGAGTGCCCATTGTGCAGTCGAGAAGCCGTAGGCGGCGACCGCCAGTGCGACGGTGAGCCATCCGAGGCGGCACGGAGCCGTTAGCGCGACAACGAGTTGCCGCATCCGTCGTCCTCCAAAGAACAGTGGCGTACGGCGACCCGGCAGGTCGCGACTGCCGCAGCGTAGGGAAGAGCCAAGTCGCGGGCCAGCGCGAGCAAGGCGGGGATGCGGTGATCCGCGATGGTGTAAAAGCGATATTTCCCATCCTGGCGGACCTGCACGAGTCCACAGGTCCGCAGGCAAGCGAGATGCGTCGAAACGCGTCCTTGGGGCTGCTGGAGTCGCTCGACGAGCGCGCTGACGTGGAGTTCTCCTTCGTGAGCGAGGAGCTCGACGATGCGCAGGCGGGTCGGTTCGGCTAACGCGTGGAGAAAGCGGGCCAGCACTTCCGGAGCAAGTTCGGTGCTCGAGGCCCGTTCGAGCTTCGCTCCGCGGGTCACGTGACGGTGGAACCGCTCGAGTTCATGGCGCGTGTCGCTCTCATCGTTCATGCCTCGCCTCCCGAGAGAAGTGTACCGGGAACGTGCCGTCGCACTACAACCCACGTGGCAGTTTCCGACTATCTGAGTGGGAACATCGAACGAGTACCCCGTCGAGCGGGCCGGCGCTCACAGCGATCGCCGGCTCGCTCCACGTTTCCAGAAGGGCGAACTCCCGGCTGCTCACTCCGTGAACTCGGGGAGTGGCTCCTCGCTGAAGGAGAAATCGGCCCACAGCTCATGGAGCTGGGTAACGAACGAGCTGGCGCCCTGCTGGAGTCGCTCGCGCTGCTCCGGTCGAAGCAGACCAAAGTAGACCAGAGCTGCTGCCGCTCCCATCCAAAAGCCGAGGGCAGCAGTGTCACGCGCACCGGCAGCGAGTCGGGCGAGCAGTCCTGACCGGCGAGAGCGAGCGGAGGGCAGCGGGAGACGCTTGGGGACCGTGCGGGCGCTTGCAGCAGCACGCTGGAGCGCTCGCTCGGCCGTCAGTGCTGCCTGACGCGCAGCTTGCTCGGTGGCGGGCAAGATTTGGCGCTGCAGTTTTTCCACCGCTGCCCGTTCGGCTTCCAGGACCGCAGTCGCGCTGCGGGCGTGTTCCGGCAGGGTGCGGGCAGTCTGCTGAACGAGCGGCTTGACGCGCTTGCACCAGATGGAGCGTGCGACCTTGCCGCCGTGGACTGGCAGGCGCTCGCGCACCTCCTGCACGGCCTCGCGGAGCGTAGTCAGCGTCGATTCCAGGTCGATTTCCTGAGCGAGTCGCTCGCGCAAGGTGCGGTGGCGTCGCCGGCGTGCGACGAGCGCTGCGACGATTGTCACTGCAGTCCCGCCGGCGAGCACGCTCCAGAGTTTCCAGTCGTTTCCTGCTTGGACCATCGTTTCCCTCCTTCCCCGGCGGTACCGGCAGTTTCCATGGTATCACTCGAGGACGAGCATCATCGCCTCGCGAGCATTGTCAGAAACCGGGGTTGCCCTCGGCAGGTGTCCCGCCTTCGCTGGAAGTACCGGCGAGCGTGTGATGGAAAAGTAGCGCCCTCGCTACACTCGTCGAGCGGTGGCTCGGCGCCGAAAAAGCGTGTGACCGACCGGTGCGAGCGCGCTCGTCTCGCTGTACTGGCGTGCTTGGAGTACCCTCGAAAGGAGAGGAGCGATGCGCGTTCTCGTCGTCTCGGACATCCACGGCAACCTGGAAGCGTTGGAAGCGGTCCTCGCAGCGGCTGGCCCGGTGGGTGGTGTCTGGTGTTTGGGGGATGTCGTTGGGTATGGCCCGCGGCCGCGCGAGTGCGTCGAACGCATCCGGGAAGTCGCCGGCCCGGCGACCGTGCTGGGGAACCACGATGCCGCCTGCTCAGGACGCTTACCGCTGGAGGGCTTCAACCCGGCCGCTCGCCACGCCTTGCGCTGGACGATGCTGCAGCTGGGAACCGAGCACCGTGCCTTTTTGGAGAACTTGCCTGAGAAGCTGGTTCTCGACGAAGTGACGCTGGTGCACGGGAGCCTGCGGGCACCGATATGGGAGTACGTGTTCACGACGGAGCAAGCACGGGCGAATTTCCGGCTGCTCGAAACGCGCTTGTGCTTCTTCGGACACACGCACGTGCCGTTTCTGTTGAGCGAGGAAGCAGCGCAGCGGGGTGAGCGACCACTGCAGCCGTCGGATGGGATGGTCATCGACACGCGTGAGGGGCGTCTGCTGGTAAACCCGGGATCAGTGGGGCAGCCGCGGGATGGGGATCCTCGGGCTGCCTTTCTGCTTTGGGAGCCAGAGGCGCAGCGTCTCACTTTTCGGCGCGTGCCGTACAATATCGAAGCGGTGCAGGCCGAGATGGCGGCGGCGAGACTCCCCCAGCTCTTGATCGAACGTCTCGCGCTGGGCCTTTGACCGCGCGTCGCGATGAGACTGGAGGGGAAGTGTGGCACGAGTCTACCGCCGGGTGGTCGTCCCGGTGAGTGGTTCACCAGACGACGATCGGGCGATCGACCTGGCGGCAGCGGTCTGTACTGGCAGCGAGACGACGCTCATCCTCGTGTATGTGGTCGAGGTCCCACAACGGTATGCCTTGGATGTCGAGTTGCCCGAGCAGATCGAGCGGGGTTCAGCGATCCTGGAGCGAGCAGCGCAGTACGCACAGCGTGTCGCGCGCGGGAAGTGGAAACGGGTACTGACCGAGCTTCTGCAGGCACGCGTGGCTGGTGCGGCGATCGTCGACGAGGCGATCGAACGCGCGGCCGATGCCATCATCATGGCGACGAGGAGCCGTTGGACCTTGGGTGTCCTGACGCAGGGAGAGACGCTTCCGTATATCCTTGACAATGCTCCGTGCGACGTCGTCGTCGTACGGGTCGCTGAGCGGGGTGAGGCAGCATCGTGAAGATCGTCATCGTCGGTTGTGGACGCGTCGGGGCGAAACTGGCGAGTGATTTCGCTGAGGAAGGGCATCAGGTCTCGGTCGTCGACCAGCGACAGACGGCCTTTCGGCGACTGCCACCTGGCTTCCGCGGCCAGCTCGTTCTCGGGACCGGCATCGACGAGGATGTGCTCCGGAATGCGGGAATCCAGCAGGCTGACGTGTTCATCGCTGTGACCGAGAACGACAACACGAACATCATGGCTGCTCAGATCGCGCAAGTCATCTACCGCGTTCCGAAAGTGATCTTGCGCATCTACGATCCCGATCGTGCCGAAATCTATCGCGAACTCGGCTTGACCGTCATTTGCCCGACCCGGACCGTCTCGGAGATGATCGAGCAAGCTGTGCGCGATGAACTCGTGACCAAGACCAGCTGAGCATCCTTCGAAAGCTGGGTGGGGAGCGTCCGCGATGTACATCATCGTCGTTGGTGGTGGGAAGGTCGGGTACTATCTCACGAAAACGCTCGTCAACGAGGGATACGAGGTCTTCCTCGTCGAGAAGAACCCGGTCAAAGTGCAGATCTATCGCGACCGCTTCGGTGCGATCGTCATGCAGGGAGACGGGGCCGAGGTCGCGACTCTGGCGGCAGCTGGTGCGGGGCGTGCCGATGTGGTGATCGCGGTCACTGGTGACGACGAGGACAATCTGGTGATTTGCCAGGTGGCGCGCGAGCGGTTCGGTGTTCGGCGAACGATCGCTCGCGTGAACAACCCGAAGAACGAGGAGCTCTTCCGCCGGCTCGGGATCGACGTCACCGTGAGTCAAACGAACGTCATCTTGAGTCTGATCGAGCAACAGATCCCCGAGCGACCCTTCGTCCACCTCTTGGCTCTCCGGCACGCCGATCTGGCTATCGTGGAAGCCAAAGTCGCCGCCGAATCGCCGGTCGTCAACCAGCCGATCTGGCAGCTCCCCTTGCCGCCCGAGGCGATCATCACGGCGATCATCCGCCGGGGGGAGCTGATCATTCCGACCGGCCAGACGGTTATCGAGCCGGGAGACGAGTTGATCATCGTGACCAAGCAGCAGCGCGAGGCCGAACTTCGCGAGCTCCTGTGTGCTCCGGTAACGACCTGAGCATGTCCCTCTCGATCGCTGACAGGTTCTCGACGAGTGTGCCTCGTCCACCGAGGCATGCCTTGTTTTCGCTCCCTCGCCGGACTATGCTCGATTCGGAATGCGAGTCGCTTGCGCCGGGCTATTCGTCCTCGCAGACAAGAGCGACGGAAGGAGCATGTGAGCGTGGCAGCCGATCGCCTGCCGGAGGAGCTGATCCGGCGGATCCGGGAAGATGCCGAGTTCCGGCGCCTCCTCCTGGAGGTCTTGCTCGGCGAAGAGTTTTTGCAACTTCCAGCGGGCGTCCGGCGCATCGAGCAAGCGGTCGATCGATTGATCGAGGCGATGGAACGAGATCGGCAGGCGGCGCGCGAGCGCGAGGCCCGGATCGACGCGCAGATCGAGCGACTCGGCCAGCGTATCGATGACGTGGCGCGTTCGATCGATCGATTGGCCGATCGCGTCGAGGCCCAGATCGAGGCCTTGACGCAGCGGATGGAGCGGGTCGAGGCGCAGATCGAGGCGTTGACTGCCCGCATGGAGCGGGTGGAAGCCCAGATCGAGGCCTTGACGCAGCGGATGGAGCGGGTCGAGGCGCAGATCGAGGCGTTGACTGCCCGCATGGAGCGGGTGGAAGCCCAGATCGAGGCCTTGACGCAGCGGATGGAGCGGGTCGAGGCGCAGATCGAGGCGTTGACTGCCCGCATGGAGCGGGTGGAAGATCGTCTCGGCTCGGTCGAAGAGCGCGTCGAATCGCTCGAAGAGCGTGTCGGATCGGTCGAGGACGAACTGGTCAGGGTACGCAACCGTCTCGATGACCTGACTGGCAAGGCTCTGGAGCAGTACTATCGCGAGCGCGCGCCAGCGATTTTCGGTCGCCGACTGCGACGCGTCCGCGCGATGGCGATCGGGCAGTTGGCTGAACTCATCACCGAGCGGCTTCCCGGCCCGGAGGGGGACGATCTGTTCGAAGCCGACCTCGTCGTCTCAGGTCGGCTGTCCACAGCCGAGCAGCCTGAGGTATGGGTCATCATCGAAGTGTCCGCGACGGTCGATCGCTTCGATGTGGAGCGGGCAGTTCGTCGTGCGACCGCGCTGCGCCAGCTCCACCCCCTCGTCTTGCCCGGCGTGGCAGGTGTCCGGCTGACCGAGGGTGGACGGGAACTGGCGAGCGAAGCTGGCGTTGTCGTGATCACGGACGGTAAGGTGACCGGTTGGGAGGCTGCTTTGGCTCGCTGGCTGCCGAGCGGCGAAACAACGGACGACGCGCTCGGCTGATCTGGTTCTGGTGTGGCTCGTGTCCGCCGCGCTATCCGGTGGTGCAGCCGGATCATGTGCGTGGATAGTGGCACGGAACAGCGTCGCGCGCAGTCATCCTGGCAGCTGGTTTCCCCGCGATCGTCCCGACATGCGGACGGTGCTCTGTTACTGGATCGGTCGACTCCCTCCGCGAAGCCTGCGTGAGCAGATCAACGTCGATCTCCCCCGCTAGCTGACGCGTGTGCTGGTGACTGGGGGTCAGCCAGGACGCAGCGAGCGTGGCGAGCGAGGCACGACACCCCTCCGCTCCACATCCTGTCGAGCGGAGGGGTGCACGCCGAGGTGCCAACTGTCTGATCGAGAGTCTCACGGATAGATACCGCGCAACCGAGTGATCTCAGCGACGCGCTGGACGGCGAGTGCGAGCGCGGCCGTGCGAAGCTGGACATGGTAGCGCTCGGCGGTGGCATGGATCGCCTGGAAGGCGCGCGTCATGATCGCGCGGAGGTGGCTGTTCACTTCCTCTTCGGTCCAGTAGAAGTGCTGGAGCCCTTGGACCCACTCGAAATACGAAACGGTCACGCCCCCTGCATTGGCATAAATGTCCGGCAGCACGATGATGCCGCGATGGAAGAGGATCCGATCCGCTTCTGGCGTGGTCGGTCCGTTCGCGGCCTCAGCGATGAGCCGGGCGCGGATCCGCGCAGCGTTCCGTTCAGTGATCTGCTCCTCCAAGGCAGCTGGTATCAGGATGTCGCAGGGGAGCTCGAGCAACTCCTCATTCGTGACCCTCTCCGCCTCCGGGTAGCCGATGACTGAGCCGGTCTGCTGCTTGAATGCGAAGACCGCTGGGATATCGAGTCCGTTCGGGTTGTAAATGCCGCCGCGCGAATCGGAGACTGCGACGATCCGGCTCCCCAGCTCGTCGAGCAAACGGGCAGCGGTCGAACCGGCATTGCCGAAACCCTGGATCACGACGCGTGCTTGGGTCAAGTCGATTCCGTAGGTCTTCGCTGCTTCTTCGATCGCGAAGACGACGCCCCGGCCGGTCGCCTCCAGACGACCGGCCGAGCCACCGAGGATCGGCGGCTTGCCGGTCACGACTGCGGGCACGCTGACGCCCCCGTGACGGTGCATGCTGTAGGTGTCCATGATCCAGGCCATGATTTGCGGGTTGGTGTTGACGTCCGGCGCGGGAATATCCTGGTGTGGTCCGAGCAGGATGGAGATCTCTGTCGTGTACCGGCGCGTGAGATTCTGGAGTTCGCCGGGGGACAGGAGCTTGGGATCGACGCGGACCCCGCCTTTCCCGCCACCGAACGGGAGACCCATGATCGCGCATTTCCAGGTCATCCACATGGCGAGCGCTTTGACCTCGTCGAGGGTCACGTTCGGGTGATAGCGGATGCCACCCTTGGCCGGTCCCGCGGCGAGATTGTGATGGACGCGATAGCCGGTGAAGACTTTGATCGATCCGTCATCCATCTCGACCGGGAAGTTGACGGTTAGTTCACGCTTGCACGTGCTGAGAATCTGGCGGAGTTCGTCTTCCAAGCCGACGAGATCGGCTGCCTGGTTGAACTGCTCGACAGCGATCGCGTACAAGCTATGCTCCGGTGTAGTGATCACCATCCTCTGCCCCCATCGCTGACGCGACAGTCGATCATGATGCCTGCGCATGCGCGCAGGCGAGCCGGTTCTCGGCTCACCGCCGCGCTGAGGGGCAAGGCGGGGTCACTCGACCGGTTGCTGGAGCGCCTCTTCCAGCAGTCGACGAGCCACGGCCGGATTGGCGCGACCGGCAAGCGCGCGATTGACCTGGCCGAGCAAGAAGCCGATCGCCGCGGTTTTCCCCTTGCGATAATCGGCGACTGCTTTCGGATTTTCGGCGAGGACGCGCTGGACGATCGCGCGGAGCTGGGCTTCGTCGCTCACCTGGGCGAGCCCGCGCTCGGCGACGAGCACCTCCGGGTCGGTACCGGTCTCGCTGACCGCCCCCAACAGTTCCTTGGCGGTGAGCGTACTGATGGTTCCGCGCTGAACCAGTTCGATGAGCTGTCGCAACTGGCGTGGTTGGACCCCGACCTCGGAGATACCGCAGCCACGCTCGCGCATCAACGCGAACAGCTCGCCAGTGATCCAATTCGCGGCCTCGCGTGCCAGCGTGCGGTCTCCGGCGACGCACGCTTCGAAGAAGTCTGCGACCGCGCGTTCCTCGGTCAGCAGTGCCGCTTCCTGCGGACCGAGCCCGTATTCGACCTGGAACCGCTCCCAACGAGCGAGCGGAAGTTCCGGCATGGCCGCACGGATACGCGCCAGATCGTCCTCGGTGAGAAAGATCGGTGGGAGGTCCGGTTCGGGAAAGTAGCGGTAGTCGTCCGGATACTCCTTCGCGCGCTGGGTAACCGTGATTCCCTGGTCCTCCAGCCAGCCCCGTGTCTCCTGGACGAGGCGCTCGCCACGGCGGATGGCTGCTCGCTGGCGCTGTTCTTCGTACGCCAGCGCGCGCTCGACCGAGCGGAAGCTGTTCAAGTTCTTGATCTCTGCCTTGGGCCATTGCTGCTGGCCATCCACGGTCCGTTGCGAGATATTGGCGTCGCAGCGAAAAGCCCCTTCTTCCATGTTGCCGGTCGAGACACCGAGGTAGCGGAGAACCTGGCGCAGTGCTTGCAAAAACAGACGAGCTTCTTCGGGAGAGCGCAAATCCGGTTCGGTGACGATCTCGATGAGCGGAACACCCGAACGGTTCATGTCGACGAGGCTGTAGCTTTCGCCCGCGACCGTGCGATGGACCAAGCGTGCCGTGTCTTCTTCCAGGTGCACGCGGCGAATGCGGACGCGGCGGCGCTGGCCATCGACCAGGAATTCCAACGCGCCATCGACACAGAGCGGTAGGTCGTACTGCGAAATCTGGTAGCCCTTGGGAAGATCGGGATACATGTAGTTCTTGCGGTCGAACTTGCTGTAGGGCGGGATGCGGCAACCGAGTGCGAGGCCGGTCATCACGGTCATTTCGACGGCGCGTCGATTGATCACCGGCAAGGAGCCGGGAAGTCCAAGGCACACCGGGCAGACATGCGTGTTCGATGGTGCGCCAGCGTAGTCGGCTGAGCACCCGCAGAACATTTTCGACCGGGTCAAGAGCTGGGCGTGGACTTCCAGCCCGATGACCGTCTCGAATTCCACCGGTCCCTCCATCCCGCTCTCGGCCGCGAGTATAGCATCCTGGCGACCCGCCGCGGTTGTCCTCCCGGTCGATCAGCCCCGTCGCGAGGAGCGACTCGGGTCTCTGCGGGTGTGGACTCGATCCTTCCCTCCCCGCACTGCTTCGATCGGTCGGAGCAGTGCTCGTCGCCGAGAGGAGCGACTGACGGCCGGTGAGCTGCTGCGATCGGGGGAGCAGCCTCCTGCGGTGGTAAGATCAGGGCAGGTGAAGCGGATAGAGGCCGAGTTCGGCCTGTTCTCCTGTATCCGAGAGGGGCCAGTTGCATGACCGCGACTACCGAAAGCCGCCTTGTCACCGTCACGATCGATGGACAGCAATACACTGTGCCGGAAGGTCTGACCATCCTGGAGGCCTGCCGGATGGTCGGCATCGAAGTGCCCAACCTTTGTTATCAACCGCTCTTGCGACCCTGGGGCTCCTGCCGGATCTGCACGGTAGAAATCCTAGGTCGTCGCGGCGGGCTGGTCGAGTCCTGCGCGGCGCAGGTGCGCGACGGGATGGAGATCGCTACCAAGTCGCCGGCCTGCGAGGAGGCGCGGCGGTTCGTCCTGCAGCTCTATCTCATCGACCACGCGCTCGATTGCCCAACCTGCGATAAGTCCGGTGAATGTTATCTCCAGGACAATACCTATTATCACAATGTCCACACCAATCCCTTCCGGCGCCCCAAGCTCGCTCGTCCCTACAAGCATTTGAGCGAGTACATCGACTACAAGTGGGAACGCTGCATTCTTTGCGCGCGTTGCACCCGCGTCTGTGACGAGATGATCGGAGTCACGGCGATCGAAGTGCTGCGCCGCGGACTCGAGGGCGAGATCGGCAGTGCCTGGAATATCGATCTGACCCGCACCACGTGCACGTCCTGCGGGATGTGCATCGCGGTCTGTCCGGTAGGTGCGCTGACTGACCGGCGCTTCGCGCACCATCCCTGGGAGTTGGACGCCACGGAGACGATCTGTGGCTTTTGCGATGTGGGCTGCACACTGAATGTCGAGCACAACCGTGGCCTCGTACGTCGGATCACTCATCTCTGGGAGCGTGGCGTCAACTACGGCTATACCTGTGTGCGTGGCAAGTGGGGATACGAGCAGGTGCAACACCCAGCGCGGCTGGACAGCGCCTGGGTGCGCGAGGGTGACGAACTCGTTCCGATCGAGCTTGCCGAGGCGCTCGACCGTGCTGCCGAGTTGCTGCGACCGTATCGCGGAACAGCATTCGCGCTACTGGCGTCGCCCGATCGGACGAATGAAGATCTGTATCTGTTGCAGCGGTTCGCTCGTCAGGTAATGCGTTCGCCGCACGTGGACACGCTGGTCTCTCCAGCGCAGCGAGCGGTCGATGCCGCGCTCACGGCGTCGTTCGGATTGCCGGTGAGCACCAACTCGATCCAGGAAGTCTTCACCGATACCGGATGTCTCTTGGTCGTAGGGCCGAACATCGGTCAGCATGCCCCCGTCGCGAGCTACTGGCATTCGTGGGCGCAACTCTATCGCGAAACCGCGCTGGTGGTGGTGAGCGCCGACGAGTTCCCGCTCTTCCACCGGGCCGATGTGTGGTTGCGTATCCGCCCGGGAACGGAGGCGGTGGTGCTCGCGGCGATGGCCCGCGTGATCCGCGACCGCGGATTGGCTCGCCCGGTCGAAGGGACGACAGGGCTGAGCGAATTCATGGCCTCTCTCGACTCGATCGACCCGGTCGCGGCGGCCGAGGCAGCCGGGGTGAGCTTGGCGGCGCTGGAGCGTGCAGCCGTGCTGTATGCGACTGGTGGGCGCGGCGCGGATGCTTCTCCCTATCCACCGAGCCAGATCCAGCACACGCTCGCCCACGCGCAGCACGGCGATATCGCTGCGGCAGCGTTGCTGGCCAACGATCTGGCCTTGCTCACCGGTAATATCGGACGGGCTGGCGCGGGCGTGATCGCGTTCCGCGGTCCGGCGAATGCGCAAGGTGCGCTGGACATGGGCTGCCACCCAGACTGGCTACCGGGGTATCGCTCGCCGGAGGATGCGGCGATGCGACAGGAATTGGCAGTCCTCTGGGCCGAGACGGGTGGCAATGGAAGCGGCTCGACCGAGTTGCCGAGCTGGCCAGGATGGGGCTACGAGGAACTGGTGGCAGCGATCGACCGGGGTGAGGTGCGTGCGCTGTACGTGGCGGCGAACTCGCACGCGTATGCTACAGCGCTCGATGAGCGGTTCGTGGCCGCGCTGGATCGGCTCGACGTACTGATCGTGGAAGACAGTTTCCCCAGTCCGCTGACCGAGCGAGCGCATGTCGTGCTCCCGGTCACCATGTTCCTGGAGCAGGACGGGACGATGACGACCGCCGATCGAGCAGTGCAGCGGCTGCGGCGCGCGGTCGATCCGCCGGGGGAGGCGCGTCCGAGTTGGCAGCATGTCCAAGAGTTGGCACGCCGGCTCGGCTATCGCTGGAACACGCGCCACGCGGTGCAGCTGTTCCAAGAAATCGCCCGCGCTGTGCCCGGCTATCGCGGCATCACGTTCCCGCGGCTCGAGCGTGGGCCCATCGCCTGGCCGGCAGCGCTAGGCGATCGAGCGCGCCAGACGCTGCGCATCGGTCAGAACGTTCCCGGCGGCGGGTGGGCGGTCTGGTTGGGCAACGGGATCGCGCTCAGCGATGCCTGGCTGCGGTTGGACACCGCGCCGCTGCGCGGCCGGGTCGCCTTCCGAACGCCCTGACAGCGATCGCTCGAGGAGGCGCACGATGGTCTTACAGGACATTCGCGGCTTTCTGGTCACGCTGCGGCACTTTTTCCAGCGGCCAGTGACGATCCAGTATCCCGAAGAGAAACGGGAGCCGGCACCGCGCTTCCGTGGTTTGCCGGCGCTCCGCTCCGATCCCGAGACCGGCGAAGCGCTCTGTGTCGCCTGTGGGTTGTGCGCTCGCATTTGTCCGACGAGCTGCCTGGAGATGCACGTGGTCCCCTCGGAGGAGGGTGATCGGGAACTCGGCGAGTTCATTCTGCGTGCTGGTCGATGCATGTTCTGCGGGCTCTGTGCCCAGGTGTGCCCGGTCGATGCGATCACCATGAGTGGGGAATACGAGCAGTCGGTGCTGGATCGCGAAGGACTCATCTACGTCAAGACAGAACTCGCAGCGATCGGCTCGCAGCGGCCGAGCTGGTGGGAAGCAGATGGTGGAATGGGCTCCGAGCACTAGGGATGGGAGGCAGGATGCGATGGCGATCGAGACGGTACGGATCGAGCGCGATTCGCTCGGCGAGGTCGAGGTGCCGGCCGAGGCGCTCTATGGCGCGCAGACCGCCCGAGCGGTCCGCAATTTCCCGATTAGTGGCCTACGCCCGCATCCCGATCTCATCGTGGCGACCGCGCAGGTCAAGCTCGCAGCGGCTCGCGTGAATCATCATGCTGGCCGCTTGACCGACGAGCAGGCACGCGCGATCGAGCAAGCCGCGCAGGAAATCATCGATGGCCTCTGGCACGAGCACTTCGTGGTCGATCCCTATCAGGCGGGTGCCGGGACATCGCACAACATGAATACCAACGAGGTCATCGCCAATCGGGCGAACGAGATCCTGGGCGGTCGACGCGGCGAGTACAAGCCAGTGCACCCCAACGACCACGTCAACCTCGGTCAATCGTCGAACGACGTCATCCCGACCGCGGGCCGTCTGGCCTTGTTGCGAGCCACTCCGAAGCTGATCGAGGCATTCCGCAAGCTGGCCGATGCCTTCTGCCAGAAGGCGCAAGAGTTCGGGAATCTGACTAAAACTGGTCGGACGCACCTGCAAGATGCGGTGCCGATCCGCTTGGGTGACGAGTTCACCGGATACGGGGCGGCCTTGCGGCGAGCAGCTGACCGGATCGCTGAGGCGCGCCTCGCGCTCACCGAGATCAATCTGGGAGCGACGGCACTGGGAACCGGGATCAACGCCTTCCCCGGGTATCGCGCGCAAGTGGCGGAAGAGCTGAGTCGCATCACCGGTTTTCCCCTGCGCCCAGCGCGGAACACGTTCGAGATCACCCAGAGTCATGCCGACTTCGCACATCTCTCGGGTGCCATCCGCAATGCTGCGCTCGAAGTGATCCGGATCGCCAGCGATATCCGGCTGCTGGGCTCGGGGCCACGTGCGGGGTTGGGTGAGATCATCCTGCCACCAGTCCAGCCCGGTTCCTCCATCATGCCCGGCAAAGTGAACCCGTCGATTGCCGAGATGGTCAACATGGTCGCCTTCCAGGTGGTCGGGTACGATCACGCGGTCTCGCTCGGTGTCCTCTCCGGGCAGCTCGATCTGAACGTCTGGACGCCGCTCATCGTGTACAACCTGCTCTGGGCGACCGATATTCTGACCAACGCTCTGGACGTTTTCCGGACGCGCTGCGTGGAAGGGATTCAGGCCAACGAGAAACGGCTGGCCGAGCTCGCGCATGGCAGCATCGCGCTGGCGACGATCTTGACGCCGCGGTTCGGCTACCTGCGGGCGGCGGAGATCGCCAAGAAGGCGTGGGAGACCGGTAAGACCGTGCGCGAGGTGGTCGTCGAGGAAGGAGTGCTTTCGCCCGAGGAGGCGGACGAGATTCTCGATCCGGTCAAGATGGCGCTGCCGCAGGATCCGGACGCGAACCAGTGCTGACGGCGCTGTCTTCGGATACAGTAGGAGCAGGCTGGTTGCTCCTGATCACCGCGGCGAGGTGTTCGTTGCCGGAGCGGCCGCAGCGGTAGACAGCGGCATGGGAGGAGCGGGACGATGGCGCGCGAGTACCCGTTTTATTGCGCTGGCGATTGGCGGACTTCGCCGCAGCGGCTGGAGATCCGCAATCCGTACAACGACGAGTTGGTTGGGGTGACATTCAACGCGACCGAGCAGGACTTCGAGGACGCGGTGACGGCTGCCCAGCATGCCTTCGAGGTCACCCGGCGACTGCAGAGTTACGAGCGAGCCGAGATTCTGTTGAGGCTCGCCGAGGGATTGCGCCGGCGTCAAGAAGAGTTCGCGCGCTTGATCGCGCAGGAGGCTGGCAAGCCGATCCGGGATGCGCGGGTCGAAGTCCAGCGCGGTATCTTCACCTTGACGACCGCAGCCGAGGAGGCGAAACGGATCGGCGGTGAGGTAATCCCGCTCGACCTCATGGCCTATAGCCAGGGGCGTTTCGGTTTCACGCGCCGTTTCCCGATCGGTCCGATCGCTGGTATCTCCCCGTTCAACTTCCCGCTCAACCTGGCATTGCACAAGATCGCACCGGCGCTCGCCTCGGGCAATACGATCCTGCTCAAGCCGCCGAGCCGCGACCCTTTGACCATGCTCACCTTCGCTGAGCTCCTCGACGAGGCAGGGGTGCCCAAGGGAGCTGTCAGCATCATGCCGATGGACCGCACAGTGGGGGATCGGCTGGTCACCGACGAGCGCTTCAAGCTCCTCACCTTCACTGGCTCGCCGGATGTCGGTTGGGATCTCAAGGCGCGAGCAGGCAAAAAGAAAGTGGTATTGGAACTGGGTGGGAACGCGGGCGTCATTGTCGACCGGACGGCCAATCTGGACGTAGCGATTCCGCGTATCCGCACTGGTGCTTTCGCCTACGCCGGACAGGTTTGCATCTCGGTACAGCGCGTGTTCGTCCATCGCGCCCGGTGGGACGAGTTCGTCGAGCGGTTCGTCGAGGACGTCAAGAAAATCAAAATGGGCGATCCGCTCGACGAAGCGACCGATCTCGGCCCGATGATCGACGACAAGGCGGCACGCCGCACGCAAGATTGGGTCGGGTCGGCAGTCGCTGAGGGGGCTAAGGTGCTCGTCGGCGGCAAAGCCGAGGGGCGCTTCTTCCAGCCGACGGTGCTCTTCGATGCGCCGAAGTGGCACCCGGTCTGCAGCCGCGAGGCGTTCGCGCCGCTGGTCGTTCTTTTCCCGTTCGACGACTTCGAGCAGGCGCTCGCCGAAGTGAATGACTCGGCCTATGGCTTGCAGGCAGGCGTGTTCACCAGCAGTCTGGAGCATGCACTCCGAGCCTTCGAAGTGCTGGAAGTCGGCGGGGTGATCATCAACGACATTCCGACCTTCCGGATCGACCACATGCCGTACGGTGGTGTCAAGGACTCGGGGCTCAGCCGCGAGGGGCTCCGCTACGCGATCGAAGATATGACAGAATTGCGGCTCGTGGTCTTCAATCGAGTACCGGAGATCTCGTGAACTCACTCGTCAGGGCGCCCGTAGGGAAATTTCACGGGCGCCCTGCATCAGCGTGCGCCACAGAGAGAGGTAGTAGAGCGTTCCGTTACCCGGTGTACGCAGAGACCGCTAGTGTGCCTCGAGCGAATCGGACTGAATCTGACCGGGTTGGCGGACGTCGCGCGAGTTGGCCACGATACCTGAGCGCGTCGGTCAATGGGCGACAACCTCCTTTCAGGAGAGTGATTCCCGGTGGGGTGTCTCGTATCGAGACGTGAGCGAGGACTGGGAAGTTCTGAAGTGACTGTCGGTTGCGTGCACACTGCAGCACTGCAATCGGCATGATCGACGGTTGCGGTGCGTTCTCCTGCGCCGATCGGAAGAGTCCTTGTTTTCTTGCATCGCTGTTCGCAGTGCCCACGAGAGACGATTGCCTTGCCCCGTCTGTCGTTCCACGTCAGCTGCGCCCGGTGCCACTCGCTGGACTGCTCGAGCTCGATGCCGATCGTTTCACTGCGCTCGTGCTCGGTTCGGGATACGCGCGAGGGCGCTTGCAAGTGAATCCCGCAGTGTGAAAGCACAGCGAACCATTCCACCGGAGAGGAAACGGCCTGCGCCATGCTACGGTGGCTGGTCGGCACCGTCGAAGATGCTCCCAGTTCTCCCAGAGGATAGGGTGGCACTACAAGCTTGGTCAGATAATGATCAGTAAGAAATCATCAGAACTAATTCTTACTCGATCAGCTTTTGGGTTCTTTCTGAGCATATATCGACGATAACGCAAGTTGTTTGATTCGATCATAGTCAGCTATCATGGTTCATGAAGCCTTCCTGCCGTGCCAGATTCGCGAAAGGTACATTCGAGATGACATGGGAACTTGCGGGACAGATGCTCGAGGTCTGCAACTGCGGGCTCCTCTGCCCATGCTGGATGAACTTGACTGCACCGCCGGATCGAGGCTGGTGCGGTACGGCTATCTTGTTCGATATCGAACGTGGGAACGTCGGTGGCCTGGACGTTGCTGGACGCAAGGTCGTAATGACTGCCGAAATCCCGGGGGCCTTCGCTAACGGCAACTTCACGGTTCGTCTGTATGTCGATGAAGGTGCGAGTGCCGAGCAGCTGCGTGCACTCGAACAGCTCTTCACTGGACAACTCGGTGGTCCCATGACCGCGCTCGGCCCGGCAGTGACGACGCTGCTCCCGACACGCGTGGCCCGGATCATGGTTCAGCATGGCGAGATTGTCACGGCGATGGTCAGTGAGGCAGGACGACTGCAGTGGGCACCGTGCTACGATCCGGGGGGCCGCGCGACGAAGGTCGAAGCGGCTGAAGCGGAGGGCACCTCCAGCGACTACGGTGTGGAGCGGCTGATGAGACAAGCCCGAAGGCTCGTATCGGGAGTCTTGGCACCACCAGTACTCAGCTGAACCAGCCGTTCGATTCCAACCAGGGCAGCACAGCGTCCAGCCCCGGAAGGATCGCATCGGCGGCCGCAAAGCCGTCGAGGTGCCGGGTGTGGTCGTTGGGAACGGCCAAGCAACGCAGTCCGGCAGCGCGGGCAGCCGCCACCCCGAGCGGAGCGTCCTCGATCGCCACACACGATCCAGGTGAGCTTCCCAGGCGAGCTGCCGCGAGCACGTAGCAATCGGGAGCAGGTTTGCCGCGCGCCACGTCGTCGCCCGTCACCAGGACGCTGAAGGCATCGTCGAGTCCCAGTTCGTCGAGTACGAGGCGGACGTAGCGCTGGTGCCCGCTGGTCGCGAGCCCGAGTGGTATGCCGCGTGCCCGGAGTGCGGCGATGAGATCGTGCGATCCCGGCATCGGGCGGACGTTTCCGGGTAGGGAGGCGAGAAACAGTTCGTCGCGCTCCTGCGCTGCTCGCTCAGGGGAGACCGGCAGGGCGAGCTCTGCCACGATGATGCGCGCCGCATCAGCCAGGCGTCGGCCTAACAGGCGCGGGAGCAGCTCGCGAGGGAGGCGCTGTGCGAACCGGGCAACGTACTGCTCCCAGGCGGCGAGCTGAAGCGCCTCGGAATCGATCAAGACCCCATCGAGGTCGAAGATGACCGCGCTCACCATCGCCTCACCGGGCCAAAAGCCGAAGGAAGCGGCCAGCCCGCTGCTGGGCAGCGTGAAACAGCGCGCGTGCTGCCATCTCGAGATAGGGCCGCCCCTCGAGTCCATCCAGGAGTGCTGGCGGAAGCGCTCCCGCCCCGAGCGCCGCGCCGGCGAGCGCACCGGTGATCGCTCCGCGGGTATCGGTCGCTCCACCGGCATTGACGGCGATGCTGACGGCCCGGAGAAAGTCGTCCGGTGCTGCCGCGAAGGCCGCGAGGGCGGTCGCGACCACCTCGTCGACCCGAGCGGATGCCCCGAGGGTGGCGAGATACCTGGCCACTTCGTGAGGATCGGCCGGGAGCGCGAGAGAAGTGACCGTGCGCAAGCGACGGGCGACCGCGTCCTCGTCGATGAAACGAGCGACCTCGTCGCTGAGCACGTCGGGCGTTGTTGCCCCCTGTGTCAGGAGCAGAACTGCGTAGGCGACTGCGAGGGCACCGTTCACGACTTCCAGTTCCGCGTGCGTGATCAGTGTCGCCCGCAGCACGTCGCGGACGAAGAGTTCGGGGTTGAAGCGGCAGAGTGCATGGAGCAATCCGATCGGCGCAGCGCGGGCGGCTGCACTACCGGTTGCGGTTTCTGGCCCGGCGATGCCGCGTTGGAAGTCACCGTGCTCGCGGGCACTCGCGAGGGCTCGCTTCGTCGGTTCATCGAGAAAGCGACTGCCGGGCCCCTCGAGCAGTCGCACGAAGCGGTACCCAGCAGCGGTGACATCGAGGTAACCGTTCTGACCGATCGTGCTCTCCACGAGGCAGAGCGCCAGTTCGGTATCCTCGGTGAAGGTTCCGGCTGGAACCTCGATCGTGCCGTCCTCAGCGAGGAGCGGGAGGAAGCGATCGAGCCAGCCGTAGCGAGCCGCGATCGCATCGTTGGAGAGGCCCGCTACCGGCATACCGAGCGCATCACCGATCGCCATGCCGAGGAGGCTGCCCAGAAAGCGGTCGAGAAGGTCAGCTGGTCGGCCTGGTTGGACCATGCACGCACCTCACATCGCGGCCAGCTGACAAGTGAAGCATGCAGAGGCTCCAGGCGCTAGTTGGGGAAGCAAAATGGTGGACAGGAGGTGGGGACGATCACCGCATCCGCTCGGCACCAGGAGGGTGGATCGAGCGAGGAGAGGGTGCGCTCGAATGCAAAGCTGGGGTGGTTTCGGCAAGGGTGCTGCGCTCTCTTGGCCATCAGGGCTACCGCGCTTGCACAGCGGCAGCCGGTGGCAGATACTGTGAGCAGCGCGGCGACCGGTATGGTCGGGACGAGATGACCGGTGTAGGCTGATGGGAGAGCGGGCTCGCGGTGAGCCGCTGGAAGAGAGGAGCGGCGGATGTACTTGACCGATGCTTTGCAGCGCATCCGCCAGCGGTTGGTGGAGAACCGGGCACGACCCGAGACGCTCGCGCTCGTCGACAGCGTGCTGGCGACGGCCCAGCGCGCTGGTGGTGACCAAGCACAGGTGCGTTCGCTCCTGGAGCTGGTGCGGCGGCTGATGCGAACGCCCCAGGCCAATAGCAATATCGTCATTTACGACGATCTGGCGGTGCTCGAAGAACAGCTCGTCCAGCAGGCTGCCCAGGCCGCGGCTGCTCGCGCCCAAGAGGAGGAGCGGCCGCTGCCCAAGCCGAAGAAGTATTACCGCCAGCTCAAGGAGCGGGAACGCCGTAATCCGGAAGAGTCCTGAGGGTCAGTGACAGGCGAGGGGGACAGGCTGTGAGCGAGCGGGTCTATCGGGTCGTGCAGTACGGAATGGGGCCGATCGGTCAAGAGCTGGCGCGACTCGCGCTGGAGCGTCGATCGTACGAGTTGGTGGGCGCCATCGATATCGATCCGGCGAAGGTCGGTCGCGATGTCGGCGAGTTGCTCGGTCTCGAGGGGCCGGTCGGTGTCCTGGTACGGGCCGATGCGGAAGCAGTCTTGGCCGAGACGCGACCCGATTGCGTCCTGCATACCACTGGATCCTATCTGGATCGGGTCTTTCCACAACTCGAATCGATCGTCAGGGCCGGCTGCAACGTCGTTTCCACGTGCGAGGAACTGTCTTTCCCCGCTGCTGGTCATCCGGAATTGGCCGCGCGACTCGATGGGGTGGCCCGCGAGTATGGCGTCACGGTGCTCGGTACCGGCGTCAATCCCGGCTATGTGATGGACACGCTTCCGCTCTTTTTCTCGGGTGTCGCCCAGCAGGTGACCGCAGTGCGAGTGGAGCGGATCCAGAACGCGTCGACGCGGCGCAAACCGTTGCAGGAGAAGATCGGGTCAGGCAAGACGGTCGAGGAGTTCCAGCAACTGGCCGCGGCCGGAACGGTGCGCCACGTGGGGCTGCGCGAATCGGCCTACCTCATCGCCGCGGGGCTCGGCTGGCGGATCGAGCGCTACGAGGAGCGGATCGAACCGGTAATCGCTGAGCGTCGGATCGAGACGCGCTACTTCACGGTGGAGCCAGGACGGGTGTGCGGTGTCGACCAGCTCGGCCGGGCTTTCGTCGAGGGTGAAGAACGGATCACTTTGCACTTGCGCATGTATCTCGATGCCGATCCGGCCTATGATCGTGTGCTCCTCGAGGGGACGACCCCATTGGAACTGGTCATTCCCGGTGGTCTCCAGGGCGACCGGGCAACGACCGCGATCGCCCTCAATGCGGTGACGCGGGTGGTCGCCCATGCCCCCGGGCTGGTGACGATGGTCGATCTCCCCATCATCACTGTTCGTTCGTGATTCGCGTGCTCGCTGGATTGATGGTACGAGGGGGTCGCTTCGATGGTCCTGCCGAACCAGATCGATCGTGTCGCAGTCTTTTTCGATATGTCCAACCTCTATTTCGTCGCACGCGATCTCGGGGTACGGATCGATTATGCCCGGCTCCTGGAGTTTCTCGTCGCGGGGCGACGGTTGGTCTGTGCCTACGCGTACGTGACCCTGGCTGGCGAGGAGTCGAGCGCGGTGCCGTTCCTCACCTGGCTGCGCCGTAACGGGTTCCGGGTGGTCACTCGGACACTGCGGCGTGGGAGTGACGGAGCGCTGCGCGGAGACCTCGATTTGGAGATGGCGGTGGACGTCTTGCTGCAAACACCGCACGTCGATGTGATCGTCCTGGTGACTGGCGATGGTGAGTACTGCTACCTGGTGGAGACGGTGCAGCGCCTGGGCCGACGAGTGGAGATCGCTTCTGCCCCACGCAACACAGCGGTGGAATTGATGGAACTCGCTGACTACTACGTCGATCTCGAGGTGAATCTGCGCCATTTCAGTCAGCCGCGCCCACTGGCCGCGGGCCGCGTGCGCCCCGAACCGGAGCATGGCGAAGAAGAGGTCTGGCAGGAGCAGGAGCTGGCCGATGACGATCTCGATCGCTGACGTCCTGCCCAGGCGCGAGGCGCTCCTCACCGAACTCCGCACTCTGGTCGAGCTGGAGTCCCCCAGCACCGACAAGATAGCGGTCGATCGTCTCGTCGCGTACGTTCGCTCGCGAGCACGTCAACTCGGAGCGTCGATCGAGGAATACCCACAGCAGGAGTACGGTGATCTCACGATCGCCAGTTGGCCAGCCCAGGGGAATGCGTCAGTTGAGCCATTGCTCGTGCTCACCCATCTCGACACCGTCTGGCCGGTTGGGACGGTGGAGCACCGTCCCTTCCGGATCGAAGGAGACCTCGCCTTCGGCCCGGGGATCTACGACATGAAGGCGAGCATCGCCATGTTCCTGGAGGCGATGCGCTTTCTCCAGGAGCGGCGGCTGGCGCACCGGCCGATCCGCTGGTTGATCAATACTGAGGAAGAAGTCGGCAGTCCTGTCTCGCGACCGCTGATCGAGGACGAAGCCCGGCGTTGTGCGGTCGTTTTCTGCTTGGAACCGCCAGCACCGGGCGGGGCGCTCAAGACGGCGCGGAAGGGTGTCGCGATCTTCACGGTGCGGATCACTGGGTGTGCTGCTCATGCCGGTGCTGACCCCGAGCGGGGGGTGAGCGCGATCCAGGAGTTGGCCAACCAGATCGCCTACCTCCACAGCTTGAGCGATCCGACGCGCGGGACGACCGTTAACGTCGGAGTCGTCGATGGTGGAACGCGTTCCAACGTGATTGCTCCCGAGGCGTGGGCACAGGTCGACCTCCGCGTGGTGACGCCCGAGGAAGCCGAGCGGGTGACCGCGGCTATCCTGGGAATGCGCCCCTGGCTGCGGGGAGCGACCGTGCAAGTGCACGGTGGGATGAATCGCTCGCCGATGGAGCGGACACCGGCGGTCGCTCGAGCGTTCGAGCAGGCACGCGCGATCGCACGAGAACTGGGGCTGGAGATCGGTGAAGCAGCGACTGGTGGGGCGAGCGACGGCAACTTCACGGCTGCACTGGGTCTGCCGACGCTGGATGGGCTGGGTTGCCCCGGTGACGGTGCCCACGCCGAGCACGAGCAGGTCAGCATTGCGGGGCTGATCGAACGGACGGCTTTCCTGACAGCGCTCTTAAACCGCTGGTGAGGAAGGCTAGAATGGATAGGGACGAGAAGGAAAGGGGTTGACTGATGCGACTCGTAGTCGATCCGCTGCAGATATTGCCGCGTGTCCTGACGCGCTACTCATCGGTCGTCGTCGACCGGGCCGAAGGGATCTACGTCTGGGATATCGAGGGCCAGCGTTGGATGGACTTCACCTCGGGGATCGCGGTCGTCAACACCGGGCACTGCCACCCGCGCGTGGTGGCGGCGATCCGCGAACAGGCGGGCAAGATCATCCATGCCCAGGCCAACATCCTGATCCACGAGCCGATGCTGCGGCTCTCCCAACTCATCACGGCGACGATGCCTCCCACGCTGAACCAGGTCTTCTTCACCAACTCAGGGGCTGAAGCGGTAGAGGGCGCGGTCAAGCTGGCCAAGGCGGCGACCGGACGCCCGGCCATCATCGCGTTCCGCGGGGCCTTCCACGGTCGGACGCACCTGGCGATGGCCTTGACGACCTCGCGGGTCAAGGTGCGCGGCCATTACGAGCCGCTGGTTCCCTCGATCTACTATGCTCCGTATCCGTACCCGTTCCGGAACCCGTACAACGTCCCGGCGGAGGATGTCGACCTCGTCTGCATCGCGGAGCTGGAGCGCCTGTTCCAGACCATGGTGATGCCGGACGACGTCGCGGCGATCATCGTGGAGCCAATGCTCGGCGAGGGTGGCTACGTCCTTCCTCCCAAGCGGTTCCTCCAGAATCTGCGGGCCATCTGCGACCGTTACGGCATCCTGCTCATCGTCGACGAGATCCAGACGGGGGTCGGTCGGACGGGGAAGATGTGGGCGTTCGAGCACTTCGAGATTGTGCCGGACATCGTCACGGTCGCCAAGGGGATCGCTTCCGGACTCCCCTTGGCCGCGGTGGTGGCCAACAAGGAACTGATGGATCGCTGGGAGCCGGGTGCGCATGGCGGTACCTATGGTGGCAATGCCGTCGCCTGTGCGGCCGGTGTGGCGACCTTCGAAGTGATGCGCGAGGAGAAGCTGCCGGAAAACGCAGCACGCATCGGCGGGTATCTCATGGCGCAGCTCCGCGAGCTGCAGCAGGAGTTCCCGGTGATCGGTGAGGTGCGTGGGCTCGGCCTGATGATCGGCGTCGAGCTGGTCAAGCCCGATCGGGCTCCCAATCCGGAGGCAGTCAAGCGGGTGGTCAAGCGGGCACAGGAACTCCGAACGCTCCTCATCACGGCTGGCGAGCACGATCAGGTGATCCGCGTCATCCCACCGCTCGTCATCACGCAGGAGCAGGCCGATGCATTCCTGGACGTCTTCAGCGAGGCGCTGAAGGCGGCCGAGTGACGGGGTCGCGAATCACCGAAGTAATGGAGCGCTCGCAGCGTTGGCGGGAAGTCAGCGCTGCGAGCGCTTTCCCTGCCCGAGCGCTGCTGGCGAGCCGCTGGAGGACATGTCTCGTACTCGTACCGGTGCGCGAGCGCCCAGCGCCGCATGAGCCATTCGGGGTACGCTGCGTCAGCACCATCCTCGCTGAGAGCGTCGCCGGATCACCCGCTCTGGTCGACGTGAGCCGAGCGGGAGAACGGCTCAGCTGGGGACTTCTTTCCTAGTCATCCTGCCTTGTCGGCGGTCGATCGTCTCGCTAGAGTGAGCGTCGGGGAGGCGACGATGACCGGTAAGCGGACCGGCGTGAGCTTCACCGAGGAGTTGCGCAGCACGGTGGAGCGCTGTCGTGCCGAACTGTGCGAGACGGGGCGCTCGCTGGAAGAGATCGAGCTGCTGTTGGCATAGACTGCTGCCGAGGTGGAGCGGCTCAGCCAGCGCGAAATCCAGCTCAGCGCCCGGCTGCGCGAGGTCGAGAGTAACCTGGAAGCGTACCCGCGCAGCGAGATCCGCGATGCCTATCGGGCCGTTCACGAGGCGACACTGCGACTCTTCATGCTCCGCAATCAGATGGAGCAACTGGAGGAGCGTCGCCAGAGTCTTTCACTCTACCAGGAACGCCTGCGCGAGCTGCTCGTGCTCGCCGAGAGCCAGCTGTAAGCAGTGACCGAGCGCGAGCGTGGCGGTGACCGGCGGACGCGCCTCTTGGGTGGCACAGGCCAGCTGGCCAGCCCTCTGGACCTTCTGGCAGCTGCCGAACGAGAGCGGATGCTGATCCGCCGGACGCTGGAGCATGAGCTCGTGCAGCTCATAGGTGCGGTCACGCTGCAAGTGGAGATCTGCCTCCAAGTCGAGCGCAAGCGGGCCGATGACTTGCGTCCCGAACTCCTGCGGCTACGCGAGTTGACCAGCGAAGCAGTGCGTGGGTTGCGACGCACGCTGCTCGAGTTGGCGCCGAGCCTCCTGGAAGAGATCGGGCTCGTGGAGACGCTCCGTCGCTATCTCCGCGAGTTAGCCCGGGTAAGCCGACTGGAGCGCGTGGCGGTCACCGGGCCGGAGCAGAATGCGAGGCTCGCGCCTCCCCTGTCGCACCTGGTCTATCGCCTGCTGCAGGAACTGGCGGTGCGGGTGGCGCGTCAGCCGGGCGTCACGGAACTCGCGGTGGAGCTGCGTCTCGAGTCGGCCCAGCTGGTAGCGGTTCGGGAAGCTGGTGGTCCAGCGGCGCTCGATCCCCTGCCGCCGCTTGATCCGCTGGTCACGGAACGGCTGGAGCAGCTGGGTGCCAGTCTGGCCGAGGAAGCGATCGCGGCGGAGCGCTGGCGCGGGACGCTGCTCGTGCCCCTAACCTGAGTCCTGATTCTGCCTCGCGCGCTGGCCAGGATGTTCTCCCCCGATCGGGTCGCGCCGCAGTTCCCCACTCCAGTCGAGACGACTGCACCTACGAGTCTCAAGGGTTCCCACCGTACTGTGACAGTAGATACCCGCGCTGACTGACCGAGCTGTGGCAGCAGGAGGGGAGGTGACGGTTTTCGGCGAGCGGCAGCGGGCGGTCGGATCGGGCAGGTGGAGTCATCGAGCCGAGCCGTCATCGGCTGGCGACCATTCTCGGAGGGAGCGAAGAGCCATGCTGGAGCGATACGTGTACGATGTGCTGGCCTAATGGGAGACCCAGAAGAACCGAGCGGCTGAGGGGCAAGGGCTGGTCGAGTACGCCCTGATCATCGCGCTGGTGTCGATCGCCCTGATCGCTGCCCTGACGGCGCTGGCTGGCGGAATCGGGAACGTTTTCTCGACTATCCAGGGGGCACTCGGCGGCGGTGGCGGTCGGTGATCCTTCTTCTGCCGTTCGGGAATGCATGCTCACAGGAGAACGGCATGAGACAATGGCACCGGGCAGCTCTGGCAGGGCAAGGGCTGGTAGAGTACGCGCTCATCATCCTGTTCGTGGCGACCGCCCTCGTCGGGGCATTGACGATCCTCGGCGATGCCTTGGCGAGCTTCTACCAGTCAGCTGCGGGAGCGATTCCCGGCTCGTGAACGGAACGCCCTGTCTCGATCGCCGAGGAAGGGCGTTCTGCTAACCTGGCGCGGGAGCGGCGGGAAGATCCCGCCGCTCTCTCTTCGTGCATGCTTGACTCCAGCAGCAGAGCGATGGCCGTTTGCCCGGTCGAGGCGGCGAACCCCCTCCTCGCCACGAGCGCAGCGCTCAGACGCCGAGTACTTCCTTGATCCGCTCGAAGAAGCCCTTGCGGTGCGCCTCGTGCACGTCCGGTCGCTCGAGCGATTCGGCTAGTTCGGCGAACAGCTCACGCTGGCGCGGCGTGAGTTCGGTCGGCACCACGACCCGGACGGTCACGATGAGGTCGCCGCGCCGCTCGCCGCCGAGTTCCGGCGCCCCCTTGCCGCGCAGGCGGAAACGCTGGCCAGGCTGTGTCCCCGGGGGGATAGTGAGCAGCACCGGACCGTCGATGGTCGGTACCTCGACCTCAGCACCCAATGCCGCCTGGGCCACGTTGATGGGCAGGTCCAGGTAGAGCGTCGTTCCCTCGCGCCGGAACAACTCGTGCGGTCGGACTCGTACGCGGACATAGAGGTTACCCGGCGCGCCGCCCGGCTCACCGTGCTCCCCCTCGCCGGTCAAGCGCAGGGTGGCACCGTCCTCGATGCCAACAGGGATCTCGAGGCGGACAGTGCGTCGCCGCACGGTGCGCCCGCGTCCCCGGCAGGTCGGGCACGGATCGGAGACGACGCGGCCTTCGCCCCCGCAGTGGCTGCAGGTGGTAGCCGTGATCATGGCGCCCAGGATCGTCTGTTGGTAGCGACGCAGCTGTCCGGTCCCACCGCACACCGGGCACGTGGTGGGACGAGCGCCGTGGCGCATCCGCGTTCCCCGGCAATCCGGACAGAGCTCCAGCCGCTCGATCTCCAGTTCCTTCACCACCCCGCGCAGCGCTTCCTCGAATGTGAGTTCGATCGTGGCCTCGAGGTCGGCACCGCGGGCCGGTCGGCGCCGGGTGGTTCCGGTCATGTCGCCGAAGAAGGAATCGAAGAGATCGGTGAAGAGCGAGCCGAAGCCGAACGGATCGCCGCCCGCGTTCGGCTCACGGCCGACACCAGCCTGGACGCCAGCATGGCCGAAGCGGTCGTACGCAGCACGCTTGTCGGGATCGCTCAAAACCTCGTAGGCCTCGTTGATCTCCTTGAACTTCTCCTCGGCGTCCGGCGACTTGTTGACATCCGGGTGATACTGGCGAGCCAAGCGCCGGTAGGCCCGGCGGATCTCCTCCTGGGTCGCCGTGCGAGTGACTCCCAGGATTTCGTAATAGTCGCGCTTCGCAGCCATCGGCACCCCTGCTCTCGGGCACTCCCCATCCGCGCAGAGTCTGATACAGAGTATAGCAAGGCAAGACGCCCTCTTCGCAGGCAGCGAAACGTGTGCTAGTGCGAGCGTGGGTTTGGCGGACTCGGGTACGAGCGTGCGCAGTATCGGGCGCCAGTCGAGGCAATGATCGCTGTCGCTCCGCTCCCCGACCAGTGCGGAAAGCTCAGCACCGCGGGAGTTGTCAGCTCCTCCGTGGGAAGAGAGGGCGTCGTCAGCGGGTCGGTGCGCGTGCCCTCGCGACAGGGACACGTGGCGGCACGGTCATGTCCGCGATCGCGCCGTCCCCCGATGAGTGCGTGCTGACTCACCGGAGTGGTCATCGTGGCGGAAGGCGTCGTCGTTCTCGGTCGGTCAGGGCGGGGAAGCAGTGGCACTTCCCGCTGTCGGTTCTGGCTCGGTGGTGACCCCTTGTCAATGACTTCTGTCGAGTGGTACGATTATGTCGGCGGGCGGGAAGCACCCCCGCTGACCGACCCGCACCCCAATCCCTTCCCTTCCCTTGGCGCGCGGAGCGCTCCGTCCCCCGGTGCTCCGCGCGTTTTTTCTTCGAAAAAGGGGAGACTGGTTCTCCGGGAGCCACCACGGCGGATCAGCCGCGCATCTTCTCCGTCGATCCGCTGGCTGCACGGCGACGCGTTGCGTGTCCCGCGAACGATGGCCGAGCTCGCTCCCTGTGTCCCCGTTCGACCGTGCAGGGCGGTTTTCCCCTCTCGGACACTCTTGTCGCCGCAGCAAGCACCACGACTCGTGCTTCTGCTTCGCGGAGCGGGACCGACCGGTGAACAGGAGCACCACCGAGAGTGCTGTTGACCGTTCCTGAAGCGCACACTGAACGATGCAGCCAGCATCCATCGTTCTCGACTGGCTGCGCCGGGCGCGTGCGCTTATTTCCGCTCGTCAGCTGCGCTGCTGTACTCCAGCTGATTCGTGTCCCGCGCGGAGGCACGAGCAGCCATCTCGCCCAGGCCGCGGAGCGTGCGCACTTGACCGGCGCGGAGCGAACTGGTTGGATGACCACAACCGGGGAGGAAGGCATGGCGGCGACTGCTGAGGTGGTGATCATCGGAGCAGGAATCGTCGGCGCGAGTGTCGCCTTCTGGCTGACCGAGTTCGGGATGCGGGATGTGCTCGTCGTCGAGCGCCGCGTTCCCGCTTCTGGGGCAAACGGGAAATCTGGGGCACTGGTGCGGTTGCACTATCCCAACCCGCACGAAACCCAGCTCGCACTCGAAAGTCTCCGTTTCTTCCAGGAATGGGAGAGCCGGGTCGGGACATCCTCGCCCTTTGTCCGCACTGGCTTCCTGCAAGTCGTCGCTCCGGATGACGAGGCAAAGCTGCGCCAGAACGTGGCGCTGCACCAGGCGCTGGGTGCTCCCGTGACGCTGCTCGATCGCGCAGCGGTCGCCGAACTCGAGCCGTGGCGCGAGTTGGGTGAGTTGACCGTCGCGGCCTACGAGCCGGAGAGCGGGTATGCCGACCCGATCGCGGCGACACTGGGGTTGCTCGCGCGCGCGGAGCAGCGTGGTGCCATGCTCTGCCTGGGGACGACGGTCACCGAGGTGCTGCTCGCCGGGGATCGAGTCGCTGGCGTCGAGACGACGCGCGGACCGATCGCTGCTCCAGTGGTGGTTCTCGCACCGGGCCCATGGGCCAACCGGCTGCTCGCCCCGCTCGGTCTCGACTATCAGTTGCTACCGCGTCGGATGCAGGTTGTCGTCTTCCGTTGGCCGCTCGAGCCGGCACCCGCGCATTGTTGCGGGATCGATACGGCTGTCGGCTTATGGTACCGGCCAGAGGGCAAGACCGCGACGCTGGTCGGCTTGGAAGCGAGTGTCCAGCCGGCTGCCCCGGACCACTATCCGGAGACGGCCGATCCGAGCTTCGTCGCGCCTGCCAGGGCAGCGATCGCGCGTCGCTACCCCGTGCTGGCAGAGGGGATCGTGCGCGGAGGCTGGGCGGGTATCGTCATGCAGAGTCCGGACGGGCGGCCACTCTTCGGGCCGATTCCAGAGTATTCTGGCTTGTTCGCGTTTCTCGGTGATTCGGGCACGTCGTTCAAGACCGCTCCCGCGATCGGGCGCGCGTTGGCGGAGTGGATCGTCTCCGGACGCTCGTCGCGCGATCTGACGCCTTTTCGAGTGGCGCGACTGGCGGAGGGGCGCCCCTGGATTGATCCGACCGATTATGCCCGGCCTGGTCGGACGGTCTACCGCTGACGGTGGTTCCACCAGGCGTAGAGGCCGCGCCTGGCCAGTTCGACCAGGGCGAGGTAGCTGGTCACCGCGACAGCGAGGAAGAGGAGATAGCTCGGTGGCAGCTGGACGAAGCCGAGCACGTCAGCGAACGGGCTGAAGGGTAGCGCCAACCCGATCCCGACGATCGCGAGAACGTTCAAAGTGAGGATCCAGCTCGGTCGTGCCCTCCAGGGGGCGCGTGCGGTGCGGATGACGAATACCACCAGGCACTGGGTGACGAGCGATTGGACGAACCACCCACTGTGGAAGAGTCGCTCGTCGGCGTGGAGGAGTGCCAGCAAGACTGCGAAAGTCAGGAAGTCGAAGAGCGAACTGAAGGGGCCCAAGACCAGCATGGCTGCCCGCACGAAACCAATGTCCCAACGTCGAGGAGAGGCGGTGAGGAGCGGATCGACACGATCGCGTGGGATGGCGATCTGTGCCAGGTCGTACAAGAAGTTGTTGAGCAAGATCTGGTGCGGCAGCATGGGGAGGAACGGCAGAATCGCTGCTGCACCCGCCGTGCTGAAGACGTTGCCGAAATTCGAACTCGTCTCCATCAGCAGGAACGTCATCACGCTGGAGAAGGCGCGTCGTCCCTCCATGATCCCCTCGTGAAGCGTCGAGAGACGGCGATCGAGGAGGACGATGTCCGCTGCCTCCCGTGCGATATCCACCGCATTCATGACCGAAATGCCGACGTCCGCTGCGTGGAGCGAGGGGGCATCGTTGATGCCGTCGCCCAGAAAGGCGACCGCGTGTCCCCGCGCCTTGAGCGTGAGCACGATCCGGTGCTTTTGCGCCGGATTCACGCGAGCGAACGCGTCGACTTCCTCGACCAGCCGCTCGAGCGCGAGTGGGTCGAGTCGCTCCAGTTCACTGCCGAGGACGATCCGTTCAACGGGCAAACCGACGGCGCGGCAGACGGCGGCTGTGACCAGTTCGTTGTCGCTAGTGAGGAGCTTGATGCGCACGCCGTCGGCAGCTAACTGGCGGATCGCCTCCGCGGCCTCGGGAAGCGGCGGGTCCGCAAAGGCGAGGAACCCGGCGAAGACGAGGTCGCTCTCGTCAGGGAGCTCGATGGAGCGTTCCGCTTCCCAGTGGCGCCAGGCGACAGCGAGCACGCGCAGTCCCTCGGCGCTGAGCTGTCGGAATTGCGCTGCAGCCTGGGCCCGCAACGGCTCGTCGAGCGGGTGCACGCCTTCTTCGTCCTCGTAGGCCGTGCAGAGCGGCAAGATCGTCTCCGGGGCGCCTTTGGTGACCAGGAGGGGAACTCGACCAGCGACCTGAACCACCACCGAGACGCGACGCCGCTCGAAATCGAACGGCAGCTCGTCGAGTTTCACGACATCCGCATACTCGGCGACGTCATGAGCGAGGAGCACGCGATTGAAGGGGCTAGCGAGACCGGACTGCGTGCGGGCGTTGAGCCAACCCAGCTGGCAGGCGCGTGGCCAGTCGTGGCCGTGGAGATCGACCGCTGCCACCAGCTGCATCTCGCCGAGGGTGAGTGTCCCTGTCTTATCGCTGCAGACGATATCGACACTCCCCAGATTCTCGATCGCGGGAAGCGATTTGACGAGGACGCGCTGGCGTGCCATCCGGAGAGCTCCCTGGGCGAGCGTGATCGTCACGATCATCGGTAGGAACTCCGGCGTAAGACCGACGGCGAGCGCTACCGCGAACAGCGAGGCGTCCAGGGGCGGTCGGCCGAGCGCGAGCATGACCACGAGCGTCAGGAGGACCAGGAACACGACAGTCCTGGTGATGAGCAGACTGAAATCACGGAGACCACGTTGGAAGGCCGTCTCCGGCGGGGGCGCTCCGAGGCGAGCGACAATGCCGCCGAACAGGATCCGTTTCCCGGTCGCGACGACCTCGGCGATGGCGGTTCCGGAGATGATCGACAAGCCGAGGAACACCATGTACGGCGCATGCGGATCGGTGCTTGCTGGGGCCGCCGGATCGGCCGTCTTGTCGACCGGAAGGGATTCGCCGGTGAGTGCCGCTTACTGAACGGTAAGATGGCTCGTCTCGAGGAGGCGAGCATCGGCTGGGACGAGATCTCCAGCGTTCAGTCGGATAATGTCTCCGGGGACCAGCTCCCGACGCGGCAGTTCCTGCCATTGTCCGTCACGCAGGGCCGTCGCGGTGGGCACCAGGGCGGCTTGCAGCTTCTCCACCGCCTTTTGCGAACGATAGGTTTGGAGGAAATTGATGGTCGTGCTGGCCAGGACGATGCTTATGATGAGCGTCGCATCGACGAACTCGCCGAGCAGAGCCGTGATCGAGGTGGCCACTAGGAGCACCACCGTCAAGGGTTCGAGGAAAAGGCGTGCAAATTGCACCATGGCCCGGCGCCGCTAGGGCGGCGCCGGTTCGTTCGGGCCGAACCGGCGCAGCCGATCTGCCGCCTCACTGCTACTGAGACCTGTCCAGGGGGCAGCGATCAGTGTCGGTGGCCCGTTCATGACTCGCGCTCCAGTTCGGCACTGAATGGTAGTTCGGTCGGAGGTTGTCCGCCGAGAAACGCGGTGAGCCTCGCGGCGAGGACGGCCAGGCCGAGCATGACCGCGACCGTCCCGCTCCACAGAACGTGCGCGAGCTGACGCTCCAGGAGAACTCCGGCGATCCAGGCAGCGCCACCCCATACGATAGCCCAAACGACGCTCGCAAACGCCAGCGCCCGCGCTCGCTGGTAAGGTGACGAGAGGGCTACGACGACTGCTCCCGAGACGGGCATGAAGAGGAGTTCGGCCAGCGAGTAGACGAGCACTCCGACGGAGGCAGCGGCGGCTGTCTGCCGGGCGAGCGCGAACGATGCGTACGCGATCGCCCAGCCGATACCGGTCGCAGCGAAGAGATGTCCAAAGGGTCGACCGGTCGTCCAGCGGGCGACCGGAACCTGTGCGAGGACGACCACTAGGGTGTTCACAGCGAAGAGCGCGCCGATCGTGCGCTCGCGGAATCCCGCTTCTTCCCGTAAGAAGGGTGGAACGCTGACCTGAAACTGCGTGAAGCCAGTGACGCCGAGCAGCAACAGAAGCTGGCTTGCCAGAAAGCGGCGATCAGCCAGTAGTCCTCTCCAATCGCCGCGTAAAACGGTCCGGTCCAGGGCGCTCCGGCGGTGAACAGCGGGAACCAACCACCAAATGAGCAGCGCGGCGCAGAGGATCCCTGCGGAGCTGACGAGGAAGCTCGTCCGATAGGCAGCCGGGTCGCCTCCGGTCACCAGCCAGCCACCGATCAGGCCGCCGAGACCGAGGCCGAGCGCGTTGGCGACCCGTTGGAGGCCGAACACTTCGCCAGCCCGTTCCGGTGGGAGGAAAGCAGTCGCCAGCGTATCGGAGGCCGGCCAGTAGACGTTGATGACGATACCGAACAGGCTCATCAGGCAGAGGAAGAGCCCAGGCGAGCGACCCAGCCAGAGCGTAGCATGGACAGCGGCCATGGCCAGCAAGGCGAGCAGGAGGATGCGGCGGGCCCGAGAGCGGTCGATCGTTCTGGCCAGCGCGAGCGTCGCGACGACGCCGACCACGGACGAGAGGGCGATGCCTGGTCCAGCCAGGCTTTCGCCCAAACCGACGATCTGCGCAAAGTAGATCATGAGAAAAGGAAGGACCATACCCCGCGCGAGAAACAGGACGAAGGTTGCGAGGGCCAAGACGAGAAGTCCCCGGGGATAGGATCGCCAACCATGGTTCTCTCGGTCGTACGCGGTCATTCCCGTTCGCTTCGTTCGAGCTTAGCGTACGGGTTGGCAGGCGAATCGTCACCAGGGTGCTCGACGACGATGGAGCGAGGTGGACGCTGGCGTGTGACCACGAAGGCGCGGGTGCACGCGCGGAGGTGCACTCGCGCTGACCAGATGCAGGAGAGAGCCCAAGATTTCGGAACGTAATCCGGTACGATGCTCGCCAGTGGTGCCGACGACTGACGAGAGGGAGAGAAAGGGCCATGCTGGTCGATCTCACTCATCCGTTCGCTCCGGACATTCCCATGTTTCCCGGCTTTCCCTAGCCGGAGATCCTGGAGTTCAGGACACGAGCGGAGATGGCCCCGCACTATGCGAGCGGAACGACCTTCGTGGTGCACCGCTATGCGTTCGTCGGTAACTCCGGGACGTATCTCGACAGCCCGTTCCATCGCTGGGAGGACGGACTCGATCTCGCCGCGCTCCCGCTCGAGCGGGTCGCTGACGTGCCCGGAATCGTCGTCGACGTGCGGTGGCAGGTCGCTCGCGGTCGGCTGGGTATCGGCGCGGAGCGGTTCAAGGGGCTCCAGCTGGCAGGTCATGCTGTCCTGGTCTGTACCGGCTGGGATCGGTATTGGGGAACCGCCCGGTACTTGGCAGCCAACCCGTATCTGACGAGAGAGGCGGCGGCATCGCTGGTCGCGGCGGGTGCGATGCTAGTCGGTATCGACAGTTGGAATATCGACGATGTGCGAAACCGGAGCCGACCGGTGCACAGCCAGCTCTTGCGAGCTGGGATTCCCATCGTGGAGAACCTCCGCGATCTCGCGCAGCTGCTCGGCCGCCGGTTCCGCTTCCACGCCGCGCCTATCCCGATCCGCAGTGGCTCGGCGGTGCCGGTGCGTGCCTATGCCTGCCTCAGTGGGACCGAGGCGTGATATCGCGCGGGAGCCCGTCTTGCGACGACAGTCCCACGAGTTGGCGGAAGCGTGCCCAGTGCTCCTGCTCGGTCTCGACCGCCTCCGACTCGGCAGCCTGGCGCGCTCGCTGCCAGCGCTGACGAAGCGCTGTCTCGACCTGCCGTCGTCGTTCCGACGCCAGGGCGGCAGCGACCAGAGCGCCGGCGGCGATGCTGAACGCGCTCGATGCCAGGAAGCGCAACAGGCGATGGCTCGAGGCCATGCTCTCACCCCCCATCGCGACCGCGCAGGCGACCCAGCAGGAGTCCCGCTACGATTCCAGCCAGAAACGTTCCGATGGCCGCCAGTGGCAGGCGGAGGTATGCTGGGCCGGCGAGTTCGCGGACGACCGCAAGCGCGACGCGTCCGTCCTCGACTGTGACGCGGTCGGCCTGGAGAAGGGCGATCCGTGTGCGTACTGCCCGCACGTCGCGTGCTTGTGCCCAGGCGACTGCGCCGCGCAGCGTCACGGCTCGCTCGGCCTCCAGGTGACGGATCGCGCTCTGGTCGGTTTGGGCGGAACGTGCTTCCACGTGATCGACCCGGGACTGCTCGAGGCGCACGCGGTTACCGCTGAGCTGATTGACCCGACTCTGACGGACGATGACCGTTTGCCCCTCTACCCGGTCGACCTGCAGGCCGACCGCTTCCGTCGCCTCGGTCGGCACGTTTCCACCAGGCTGGCGGTAAACGGTCGTGTGGATACCCGGGCGGTCCTCTTCGTGCATGATGTTCTTCCCCTTCCGGTGAATTCAGGCTGCTCGCACCCTGGCCGTCTTGGCGATCTCGGCGAGGTCCTCGAAGAGATAACGAGTCCAGCGGTCGAACTGCCGGTCTCGCCATTCCTCGAGAAAGGTGCGGACAGCCATGCGTGTCTCGGCGGGCATCTCGGACCACGGTCGTGTGACACCCTCGAGTTCGGGGTGCTGGGCTGCGAACTCGGCGAGTGCTTCCCGCAGTTCCTGTGTCGCCCGCTCCGGCCGTTCGACCAGATGACCGAGTTCTTGCATCTCGGCATCGAGCAGGACGAAGGTCGGGATCGCTTGCGAGCCGTCCGGCCGGCGATAGCGATCAGCGAGATCCCGATGCTCGCTGCGGTGCAGGATGCGTACCTCTACCGTGGGGATTCGGCGTGCCAGTGCGATGACCATCGGCACGAACTGAACGGAGTCCGGGCACCAGTCCTCGGTGATGACCAGGATGAACAGCGGCTCCTGCCCGAACGCGGCCCAATCCCCTGGCATGATGCGCGTGCGGCTGATGTTAGCCTCGAACTGGTCACGATATTGCTGCATCGTGGCGAGATAGTCGTCCGGCGTCAGGGCGCTCTCCCAGCGCTCAGCAGCCGACACCATGGGGAATCACCTCCTGTCGTGCATTGTCCCGGTCACTGTGCTCGACGAGCCTGCGCAGCGCGCTCGCGGAGTTCCGGAATCACCTCACGAGCGCAACGTTCCAGTACCGACCACTGCGGTTCGGGCGGCATCGGGAAGACGAGATCGGTGAATCCCTGTTCGAGATAGGCGAGCGCGACAGTGCGGAAACGCTCGACGCTTTCGAACGGAGGCCGCCAGGTGAAGACCGAAAAGCGGATCGCGTCCTCGGCGCGTCCGGCCTTGCGAGCAGCCTCCCGGACGAAGTCGGCAAGTGGCCCGACTTCGTCCGGCTCGCCACGCGTGTTCCAGATATCGGCGTAGCGGGCAGCGAGGCGCAACATACGCGGCTTGAAGGCACCAACGATTAGTGGAATGCGCGGCTGCTGGATCGGCTTCGGTTCGAAGGGCGCGTCCTCGAACTGGTAAAAGCGACCGCGGAAGGTAACGCGGCGCTCACGTTGCAGCCGGTCGATGATCTGGATCGCCTCCTCGAGCATGGCGATCCGGTCGGCAGTGCTGGGAAAGGGGAACGAGTAGGCGCGATGCTCGCGTTCCCACCAACCAGCGCCGATACCGAGCTCCACTCTTCCCCCGGTGGCATGGTCGAGCGTGACGGCCATCTTGGCGAGGAGGCCGGGGTTGCGGTAGGTGTTGCCGCTCACCAGCACGCCGAAGCGCAAGCGCTCGGTCTGGACACCGAGGGCGGCAATGAGCGTCCAAGCTTCGAAATAGGGCGTGTCCTCGTTGTCCGAGGCCATGAAGTGATCGACGACCCAGGCGGTGTCGAACCCGAGTTCCTCGATCCACCGCCACTGGGCCAGAAGCTCGGGAAAGGGACGCCGGTTACCAGTGCCGATTCCGAAGCGGACGACTGGTCGTTGACCGCTCATCCGTTCCGCTCCTCTTCACCGAACTCCGGGGTGATCGTATGTCGTTTCCGCTCGTGCTCGGTGAGTGCGGCAATGATCGCCTCCGCGACCCGGACGGCGAACGCGCGGAGTTCGGGGCGCTCGGCGAGCGGTTGTTCCAGGTCACGCAAGAGAAGCTCGAGCAGTTGGTCGCGATCGAGCGATGGCATGTTGGCCCCCCTCCACTGATCGGCCATTACCAGTATCGGTCAGGGGGGCCAGCGTGACAAGGATCAGGCGATGAACACCCGATCGATGACGCGGCGCACCGGCTCGAAGTCGCGGCGAGCCTCTTCGATCGTCGGTACACCGCTCCCCACCTGGCTGACCAGCGAGCTGTAGTATGTGGCGAAGGTAGGGTCGCTGACCGGCGCGCTCTCGCGCTGCAGAATCCGCAACAGTCGCTCCAACGTGCGCATCGTTCATCCTCCCATTTCCTGCCGTCTCGGCATCCTGCACAAGGATATCACGATATCGTGATATCGCCAACGAGCGGAACCGCTTGCCAGGCGAGAAGAGGTCGGCTAGGCTAGGGGGGACATCTCCCTCACGAGGGATGGGCCGCGCGCATCGCTGGCGCGCGGGAAGGGGAGGGTGATCGATGCACAGGAGTCCTTTGGGCAACCGGGTACGGCTCGGCGTGCTTCTCGTCCTGCTCCTCGCTCTTGCGCTGCCGCTCCTCCCAGCGCGGGCGCAAGTGACGACCGACGGGTGGAGCGGCACGGTAGAGCCGTGCGGGAACGGCTTCGCGACCCAGACCTTCGGCCCTGGTCCGGCTTCGCCACCGCACGGAACGGGCAGTCTCCAATTTTCGGTCGCCGCTGTGGATGACGGGAAGGTCTGGTTGCAGTTCGTGCAGCGGGGGGTTGTCGAAGCTCCCCTGACCGCGATCAGCCAGCTCCGCTACTGGACCTTCGTGAGCCGGGGCGCCGGCCATGCGCCGCACCTCTTCCTCGATGTCGATCTGAACGGGGACGGGGTGGCCGACGATCGCCTGATCTACCAGCCCGAGCTCAATGGGACGGTTACCCCGCTCACCTGGCAGGAGTGGAGTGCCGCCGGTGGGCGCTGGTGGTCGCAGCGAGGGTTGGGGGGATTGCTGCAGGGCGCACCGGGGCTGCTGACGAGCTATGCGCTGGCTTTTCCGAATGCGCGACTCGCGCTACCGGAAGGAGGTCAAGGTGGGCTCGGTATCGGCGTCGGCTGCTTGGGCAGCGGGTGGGGAGGCTGGCAGGGAGCGGTCGACGCCCTCGTATTCCGGGCCGGGACGCTTTCGTTCTTCTGGGACTTCGAGGCCACCGGCGTGGTGACGACCCGCGGAGGCGGGGTACGGGAAGGACCCACCTTCCGCGACCTACGTCCGGCACCCTGGTCGACAGTGGCGCCGGGACCGGTGACCATCGCCGTGACGGCGACCACTCCGAGCGGCCTGCGTTCCGTCCGCTTGTCGCTCGATGGTCGGGAACTACCGGTCACGGAGAGCGGTGACCGCAACACCCGGACCGTCAGCGCGCAGCTCACGCTCCAACCCGGCTTTTTCGTCGTCACGGGCATCGCGACCGACGAGCTGGGCCGGAGCTTCACCGCCCAGTGGCAGTTCGTCGTGTCGCCCGATCCACGAGACAGCTGGTGGTTCAGGGCCGACGGGACACCACGGCAGCAGCAGATCACTGCCTCCCTGCGGGCGCTCAGCGAAGCGTTCCGCTGGCACTTCTTCGGTTACTCCTGGGATGGAGCCTATCACCCGGAGATGCCGACCCATGCCTCGGTCGCCTCCACGCTGCGCGTAGTGACGCGCTCGCCCATGCACTTCGGGACACTGTCGCCGACCGAGCCGATCATGATCTCGGCCGCAGTCGTCTCGAGCGAGAGCCCGCTCGCCAGCGTCGAACTCACGCTCAACGGTCAGCCGCTCGACGTAGAGATTTCCCGCGACGACGAGCGGCGCTGGCTGGTCTACGCGATACGAACGCTGAGCCCTGGTACCTATGGAGTAACTGCGACGGTCCGCGACGCGGCCGGCCGTCGTTTCACGACCGTGTGGGGCTTCGTCGTCTCCAGCGATGCCAACGAAAATCCCTGGTTCTATCCGGATGGTCGCATGAAAGCCGAAGTGGTGACGCGTACCTTGCGGACGCTGGTCGAGGGCTGGCGCTGGCATACGCGCGGACAGTCCTGGGATGGCAAACCCCATCCGGAGTTCCCGACGCATTCCACCGGCGTGAGCGGTGCAGAACCGTTGCCGCAGTGGTTCGATGCCCAAGGACGCCCGAACCAGCAAGCGATCAGTGACACGCTGCGCATGCTCGAGCAACAGTTCCGCTGGCACTTCTGGGGAATCAGCTGGGACGGCAATCGCCATCCCGAGATTCCGACGCATGCCGATTGAGACAGCGGGCAACGAGCGGGGGTCGTCAGTCGACTGACGACCCCCGCTCCGCGTCGTGCGTGGACGGCCGGTTCTACGGACTCAGGCGGTAATTGGGCGCTTCCTTAGTGATGATCACGTCGTGCGGATGCGACTCGCGCAACCCAGCATTAGTCATCTGGATGAAGCGAGCCTTCTGCTGCAGTTCCTGGATCGTGCGTGCGCCGCAGTAGCCCATCGCGGCGCGTAGACCGCCGACTAGCTGGTAGACGACGTTGGCGAGCGGTCCCTTATAGGGGACGCGTCCTTCGATTCCTTCCGGAACGAGTTTGGCGATGCTGTCCACGTCCTGTTGGAAGTAGCGGTCCTTGCTGAAGGAGCGTGCCTTCATCGCACCGATCGAACCCATGCCGCGGTATTCTTTGAAACGCTCTCCCTGATAGAGGATCACTTCGCCCGGGCTCTCGTCCACGCCGGCCAAAAGGCTGCCCAGCATGACGGTATCCGCCCCGGCCGCGGTCGCTTTGGCGATGTCGCCCGAGTACTGGATTCCACCGTCGGCGATGACCGGGACACCGTACGCGCGGGCGACCCGGGCCACATCCATGATCGCGGTGATCTGGGGGACACCGACGCCAGCCACGACCCGGGTGGTGCAAATCGAGCCGGGACCAACGCCGACCTTGACCGCATCGGCACCGGCTTCGATCAGCGCGCGAGCGGCTTCTCCCGTCGCGATGTTGCCGGCGATGACGTCGACATCCCAGCGGGCCTTGATCGCCTTGACCATCTCGATGACGGCCCGGGAGTGTCCGTGTGCGGTATCGACGACCAGGGCATCGACTCCTTCTTCGACCAGCGCAGCTGCTCGCTCCAGCGATTCCGGCCCGACTCCGACGGCAGCACCGACCCGCAGTCGTCCGTGGGGATCCTTGGTCGCGTTCGGATACTGGATCCGCTTCTGGATGTCCTTGACCGTGATCAGCCCTTTGAGAATCCCGCGCTCGTCGACGACCGGAAGCTTCTCGATCTTGTACTTGTGGAGGATCTCGCGGGCTTCGTCGAGCGTCGTTCCCACCGGCGCCGTGATCAGGTTCTCCTTGGTCATGAGATTCGCGACCGGTTGATCCAGGTCGTCCTCGAAGCGGAGGTCACGGTTGGTCAAGATGCCGACCAGCCGCCCGTTCTCGTCGGTGATGGGGACGCCGGAAATGTGGTACCGCTCCATCACGGCCAGTGCATCGCGGACCTTGTCGGTGGGGCGTAGCGTCACCGGCTCGACGATCATGCCTGATTCGGAGCGCTTGACCTTGTCGACTTCCGCAACCTGCTCCTCGATCGACAGGTTGCGGTGAATGATTCCGATCCCGCCCTCTCGAGCCAACGCGATGGCCATGCGCGCTTCCGTGACCGTGTCCATCGCTGCCGAGACGATCGGGATGTTCAGCTGGATGTTTCTGGTCAGGTTGGTTCGGGTATCGACGTCCTTCGGGAGCACGGCTGACTCGGCGGGAACGAGCAGGACGTCGTCGAAGGTCAGCCCGATACCGACCAGCTTCTCGGCCAGTACGTCCTCCAACGATGGGATCTCGGTTTCGGATACGGGTATCGATTCGGACATGATCGTCATGATCGGTCACCCCCTGGATTCGCTTGGACTACCATCGTGAGCCACGGCCAGCGGTTCGCAGGTTGCTGGGAGACCGAGCCGGTCCAGCAACTCGCGACCCAGTTCCGCGTACGCGGTCGCTGCGCGGGACGACGGGTCGTACTCGAAGATCGTCTGCCCATGACTGGGCGCTTCTGCTAACCGGACAGCGCGTGGAATCACGGTCCGGAACGCTCGTGCGCCGAAGACGCGCCGCACCTCCTGGACCACCTGGAGCGCTAGCCGGGTCCGCGCATCGAACATCGTCAAAACCACGCCGATGACATCGAGCGGCGGGTTCAGCCGCCGCTTCACCAGATCCACCGTCGTGACCAACTGGGCGAGTCCCTCCAGCGGGAGATACTCGCACTGTATGGGGACGAGGACAAAGCGTGCAGCCACCAAGGCGTTCACGGTCAACAAGCCGAGCGAGGGCGGGCAATCGATCAGCACAACCGAGTACCGCTCGGCGAGCTGGCCGAGCGCCATCCTCAATCGGAACTCGCGCTGGTTCGCCGTGACCAGTTCGACCTCCGCCCCGGCCAAGATGCCGGTCGAAGGGAGCAGATCCAGTCCGGGGCGGACACTCGGTACGACGACGCCGCTGGTGCGCTCCGGATCGAGCAGTGCGTCATACACCGTACCGGCGAGGGCGTGGCGCTCCACACCCAGGCTGCTCGTGGCGTTGGCTTGTGGGTCGAGATCGACCAAGAGCGTTGCGTGCCCATGCTGAGCGAGAAAGGCGGCGAGCTGCACAGCGGTGGTGGTTTTGCCGACTCCACCTTTTTGATTCGCGACCGCGATCACCCGTTCCACGCCGCCCGCCCCCGCCCGCGCGGTCGATATCGATTACTTCAGTGTACCACGGGGCTCCAGGAAGCGGACAGCGACCTCGTTCGCCAGCAGGATGCCGCGCCGGCTCAAGCGAAGCCGTTCACCATCCCATTCGATGAGGCCATACTGAACGAGTTCGTCGAGTTCTGGCCCATACGCCTCGCTGAGTTCGACGCCGTGCCGAGCGCGCACCCCTGCGGCGGAAATTCCGTCGGCGACGAGGCGGAGACCGAGCATCATCGTCTCGACCAGCTCGGTACGTGGATCGATCGACTCCATGTCAGCGGTCGGCAGGTCACCAGCCTCGACGCGCGCGATATAGCGAGCCGGGAGGCGCTCGTTGACCGTGCGGATCCCGGCGAGATAGCCGTGGGCTCCTGCCCCGACGCCGAGATAGAAGCCGTTTCGCCAGTAAATCGTGTTGTGTATCGATCGAGAGCAGCCGGCTCGTGCCCAGTTGGAGAGCTCGTAGTGGAGATACCCGCGCTTCTCGAGCTGTTCCATCGCCAGTTCGGCCAATTCGGCCACGACGTCGTCGTCGAGCGGACGGAGAATACCGCGGCGCACAGCACGTTCGTACGGAGTTCCTGGCTCGATCGTCAAGGCGTAGAGCGAAAGATGCTCCGGTTGCCAGGAGAGGACCGTGGCGAGGTCCTGTTCCCACTGGTCTCGCGTCTGACCGGGCCACCCGTAGATGAGATCGAGGTTGACATTGCGAAAGCCAGTAGCCCGAGCAGCCCGGTAGGCGGCGACCGGTGTCTCGGGACGATGCGCGCGCCCGAGGACCTTCAGCCCCTGCGGCACCAGCGTCTGAACCCCCAGGCTCAGCCGGTTGACCCCAGCTGCGCGATAACCGGCGAGTTTTTCGGTGTCGACCGTTTCGGGATTCGCTTCCAGCGTGACCTCGGGCTGGCCGACCAGCACGAAGATCGCCGCGATAGCGTCCAGGAGCTCGGCGACCTGAAATGGAGTGAGGAGCGAAGGAGTTCCCCCACCGAGGTAGATCGTGCGGACAGGGCCTCGTCCCCAGCGATCATCGAGCAGCGCGAGCTCGCGGCGCACTGCCGCGAGATAGCGGGGGATCAACGGTTCCTGCCGGGCGTAGACGTTGAAATCGCAATAGGGGCAGACCCGGCGGCAAAACGGTATGTGCACGTACAGCCCCCACGGTGCCTCGCGGGGCTGCGGTGCAGCGAGCTGGAGCTGTGCGGTATACTCGATAACCGTCATCGATCGGTGACCCAGCCTCTTGCTTTCTGTTGAGTATAACTGGTCCAGCCATGCTCCGGCTGCTGCAGGATCGTGCTGGCCAGAGCGGTCCGAGCGCAGGTACACGATCGTCGGTCAGTCGCGCCCGAAGGCTGTTCGTCGTCGGTGGGTCAGCAGGCTCTGGAGGAGTCCCAGTGCGGCGAACTGCGTCCAGATCGCGCTTCCACCAAGGCTCACGAAGGGCAAGGGAACGCCGGTGACGGGAAGGAGACCGACGTTCATCGCCATGTGCACGAAGGCCTGGAAGAAAAGTAGCCCGGTCACGCCAGTCGCCAGCGCTCGCCCGAAAAGATCGTTGACGAGGAGAGCGACCCGACTGGTGCGCCAGAGCAACAAGACATAGGCCGCGACGAGCGCGACTCCCCCGACGAACCCGACCATCCCCATGGCATGGGCGAAGATGAAGTCGGTATGCCGAACGCGGAGCAGCCCGAGCTGACTCTGCAGGCTCCCGGCCAGCCCGTTGCCGAACAGTCCTCCGGTGCCGATCGCGATCTGTGCTTGGATGATGTTGAAGCCTTCGCCAAAGTAGTCGCGCTCTGGATCGAAGGAGACGAGCAGCCGCTCTCGCATGTAGTCGTGGAGCACGAAATGCCAGGCGAACAGTGCGAGGAACGGGCTGGCTGCGAGAACCGCAGCGAGGTGCAGCCGACGCACTGGACTGACCAGCATGACGGTGAGCCAAATCGCGGCGAAGCACCCAGCCGTTCCCAAGTCCGGTTGCTGGTAGACCAGGACCATGGGGACGAGCACGAGGAGACCGGCCAGGAGAAAGTTCAGAAAGCGCCGCATCTCTGGCCCACGATCGGCCACGAACGCCGCCAGCGCGACCAGGACTGCGACCTTGGCTGGCTCCGACGGTTGAATCGTGATCGGGCCGACGTCGATCCAGCGGCGAGCTCCACCGATCGTCACGCCGATGAGGTCGACGGCAATCAGGCCAGCCAATGCAAGACCATAGAGAGCCCAGGCGAGTGCTCTGATGTAGCGGGGATCGACTCGGCTCAGTGCGAGCATGAGGAGGAAACCGAGGAGCATGGCGATCGCTTGTCGCCCAACCGGGCCACTCAGGCGCAGCGGGCCCGCGCCGTCGGCACTCCAAATCGCAACCAACCCGAACAGGCAGAGGACAAGCGCAGTCGCGACGAGTGCCCAATCGAAGTGCCGCAGATTGGCTCGCCGCTCGTGACCACGCAAGGGCGTGACGATCGCGTTCATGAGTCCATCCTGGCCTGGCGTGCGCTCCGCAATCCCTAGGCCCGAGTATACGCACAGCAATGTTTGCGCTCGACTCTCCTGGCAACGCTGACGAGCCGTGCTGGACGGTGTTCCGAGTTGGGTGGCGAGAAACATGCCGGCACGAGTTCTCCACCGGCGACCATAGCGGAGCAACGGACGGCACCAGGATCTTGACACAAGGCGTGGCAGATCAGTATATAAATCTTCGGAAACAGTGCTGAGCCGATCAGTCGAGATACCAGGGTACCTCGGAACACTGCGAAAGGAGGGAGCCATGATGGAGCGCTGGAGCCCGATCGCGGAGTTCGAGCGACTCTGGAGCGAGATGGATCGGCTGATGAGCGAAGCCTTCGGCCGCACGGCTCGACCGTTCTTCGCCCGGACCTTCGCGGCGCGGCCGGCGATCGACCTCTACGACACGGGTGAGGCGCTGGTCGTGAAGGTCGCCGTGCCGGGTGCTCGGCCGGAGGATCTCGAGGTCAGCATCGAGCAGAACGTGCTGACGATCCGCGGCCGGTACGGTTATGTCCTCGATGAGGAAACGGCGGAGCATGCGACCTGGTATCGCCGCGAGATCGGGTACGGCGAGTTCAGCGAAACGCTGACCTTGCCAGCTCCGGTCGACGCGGAGGGTGCCCAGGCACAGGTCGAGCACGGAATCTTGACGCTGACTCTGCCCAAGACGACGGAGGCTCGCGTCAAGCGGATCCCGGTGCAGCAGCCGAAGGCGTTGGCTGGTTCGCTCAACTGAGCGAGTCAGTCCACGCGGCAGGACAAGCCCGGGCAGCTCGACGCCCGGGCTTTTCTCGTGCGTGGTAGGGGACGAGCGGATCGACTCAGTCGTGACTCGACGCCTGTGGCGGAGCCGGGACTGCCCGTTCCCGGGTCTGCATCGCCCGTGTCTCCGGGACGAAGAACAGCAGAATCAGGGCTGCGAAGAGGCCCAACCCGGAACAGAGCCCAGCAGTGAGCGCGATACCGAGGAGGTCGGCGACCACACCGACGGCCAGCGGAGCAGCTGCCTGTCCTCCATCACCGACGAGACGCCAGAGGCCCAGAAATTCTCCTGTTCGTCCGGGTGGAGCGAGGTCGGCCCCCAGCGTCATCATGGTTCCAGATCCCAGACCGTTAGCGAATCCCAACAGGAGGGCGACGAGGAGCAGCCTCGTCTGGGATGCGGCGAAGGGAACGAGAGCCATTCCGAGGCCGAGCAAGAGAAACGAAGGGATGGCGGCCGCCTTGCGTCCCCAGCGATCCATAATCCAGCCAGCAGGCCAGAAGAGTGCCATATCGACCATGGCGGAGAGACTGACGATCTGACCGATCGTCGCTGCGCTGAGTCCGAGCGCATCGGCACCGTACAGCGGGATGACGACCTGGCGGGTCTGACGCAACATCTGCCCGAGCAGCTGTGCCGAGCCAGCGCTGATCAGCACCTGCCAGCGAGTCCGCAGCACCTCGCCGAGCGCGGCCAGCGGAGCGTGACGGACGGCCGTCTGCGACCCTCCGCTCGGCTCGAAGGCCAGGCTGGCGACGAGAAAGGCCAGCAGTGCCAGGACCGCCGTCGCGGCGATCGCCCAGGCCAGACCGAAAACGTTCCCGATCCAGCCACCGATGGCCGGCCCCAGGAACCAGCCGATCCGGTTGATCCCGCCGAAGACTGCGATGGCTCGCCCTCGCTCCAGGACGGGAACGACGGTGGCCAGATAGGCATGCCGAGACAGACCCCAGAGGGCCACGCCAGCACCACTCGCGAAGCGGCAGATGACGAGTAGTCCGATGGCGTCACCCGACAGGGCAACGCCGGCCGTCGCCAGTCCATAGACGAGGCAACCGAGCAAAAAGGCGCGGCGGTGTCCGAGGCGGGGCAGGATCGTACCGACCGGCAAGTCAGCGCTGAGCGTCCCGACCCAGCCCGCTGCGATGGCGATCCCGGTCACCGTATAGCTGGCGCCGTGCTCGCGGAGGAAGAGCGGCAAAACCGGGACCATGACTCCCTGCCCGAAGGCGAGGAGTATCGTCGGCAGATAGACTGGGAAGAGCAGATCGCGCGTCAGGCGCATCGCAGTCTCCGCAGCCCCCGCTCATCCTGGCACGGTCCGCCCCGCTCGGCAAGCGAGCGAGAGCACGAGCCGAGAGCCGTTGTGAGACCAGCGGTGACGGAAGACGCGCTCGGGCGAACCAGGTGTCGCGCTCCGTATCTCGGGGGAACGGCGTCGGACCCGCGAGCGTTCGCCTCGAGGGTGCGAAGTAGCAAACCGAGAGATGACCAAGTGAATTGCCCTGGGTATCGCGGCGTGACCATCGACGCTCGCCGCAGCGTCGTGCCGGTCAGTAGTCCGTGACCGAGCAGGCGTCCGCCAGGCGAGAGAGAAAGACAGATCGAGTGGTTCGCCTGACCTGAGTTGCGCCGTGTCGGCTCCCTCGCGCCACCGACGCTCCTCGCCGCGCGCGACCGTTGTGAATCTCGGAAACAGAGCGATAGGGTGGACGATCACTTTGCACAGAATAGAACATGTGTGCTATACTGGCGGTAGTACCGTTGGGGAGATGCCCGAGTGGTTCAAGGGGCCGGTCTGTACAATCGGTGCGCTCGTGCGCGTCGGGGGTTCGAATCCCTCTCTCCCCACCGAGGAGTATTCCGGCGAGTTTTCCCCGTTCTCGATCCACCGGTTGTGGTTCACGTTCTTCTCGTGGCTGCACGACCGAAAGGCTGCTCGGGCTCCTTTTCGGTCTATACTGTCGCGACCAGATGATTTGGGACTGACGTGCGGTCGTGGGAGCGTCGCTGGTCAGTGGCACCGAGCATGCACGGCTGCTGAACCTGCCCGACGCCCGCGTGCGAGAGCTGTTCCCGACCAGGCTTGACGCACCAACGATGCGCGCCGATCCCGACTGGCAGCACGGTGGAGCGGCCGACCGAGGCGGCCGGTCAGAGGGAAGAGGCTGCCTCGCTGATGGACAGAGCGAGTTCGCTGGGGAGACCGGCATCGACCAGGAGGTCGTGCAACTCGCTCAGCGTGGCTGCTGTTCCCCGACAGGTCCGCAAGCGCTGGTGTTCGGCGAGGTCCTCGAGTATCCACAGTCGCGTTTCGACGTCCCAGCCCGACGCGATGCGACGGACGAGAATCCGTCCCGCGAGCGCCTGCCCGATGCCGGCGGAGCGTCGGTCGAGTCGCCGGCCGGTGATTTCGAGTTCGGCTGATCGCATCTGCCAATGGCATTCCCAGCCCGCGATCTCCCTCGGCAGGTGCGGTGGTGCTCCGGTGAGACCGGACATGATGGCCTCCTCTCTGGACATCGCTGCGCGTTTGTCCGCGATCACTGTGTCTTCGGCGTTGTGCGCTCAACGGAGAATGCCGGGGCCGGCATCGCTCAATAGCTCAGCCAGCAACGCCTTGTGGAGATGGAGTCGGTTCTCTGCTTGTTCGAAAATGATCGACTGCGGGCCGTCCGCGACCTGGGCTGTGGCCTCTTGCCCCCGGAACATGGGTAAACAGTGCATGAAAACCGCGTGCGGCGCAGCGGCCGCCATGATCTCGGGCGTCACGCGGTAGTTTTCCAGCGCGCGGAGCACGTCGTCGGAGACCGCTTGGCCCATGCTAACCCAGACGTCGGTATAGACGATATCGGCACCGCGCACGGCTTCGTACGGGTCAGTGGCGACCTCGATGCGTCCGCCGGTTCTGGTCGCGATCGTCCGAGCGCGCTCGATGATCACGGGATCCGGGCGACAGCCGGGTGGCGTGGCGATGCGGACGGACAGCCCGACGAGAGCACCGGAAAGGGCCAGCGAGTGAGCCATGTTGTTGGCGCACCCGAGATAGGCGAGCGTCCGACCGCTCCAGCCACCGAACTGTTCCTTGATCGTCAACATGTCGGCCAGGGCTTGCGTGGGATGGACGAGGTCAGAGAGACCGTTGATCACGGGAACCGAGGCATGGGTAGCGAGTTCCACGACATCCGGATGTCGGAAGACGCGGGCCATGATGCCGTCGACGTAACGCGAGAGGACGCGCGCGGTATCGGCGATCGTTTCGCCGCGCCCGAGCTGGAGGTCGTTTGTGGAGAGGTAGAGGGCGTGCCCGCCGAGCTGAGCCATCCCGGCTTCGAAAGCGACGCGAGTCCGGGTGGAGGGCTTTTGGAAGATCATGGCGAGTGTCTTGCCGCGGAGAAGATGATGCTGCGGTTCGCCAGCCCGGTGCTGTGCCTTGAGGTGAGCCGCGAAGTCGATCAGTGCGATCGCTTGCTCGGGGGCGAGGTCGGAATCGACGAGCAGATGAAAGAGCTTTCGTGCGGTCGGGACAGCCATGGCAACCTCCTGATCATGCTGCACACGGTCCAACAAGCGGCGTACCGGATACCCACTGTCCTGGACCTGTGCCTCATGCGGAGGTGCACCCTGACCCTTCCTTTCATCGCTGCACCGCTCGCCATCGCGAGCTTGGTTTCACTATCGCAAAAGGGAAGCCAGCTGTCAAGCATCGCGCTCGAGCATCAGCTGCCACGCTCGCGATCGCCAACAGCATTCCGCCGGACTCGGAGCGTGTGGTCGTTGCGTCGCCCGTCGAGAGTGTCTCGTCACGCCGACAGATGCCGAGAGACAGCCGCTGATCTCTTGACACGCTGAGAGGAAAGCTTTAGAGTGCATGACGAGTCCAGTAACCGATTGGACGCTCGAGTCGAGCAGGGTATCCGAATCGTTGTCGAGAACTGGTGCGGAGGCACCGACGATCGACGCAGCGGTCTCGTGGTGGAGGCCTGCTCGGCGGGGTCAATCACAGAGGTACTGACGGTCGCGGTCGTGTGGTTCGTTTTTCAGCGGAAGGGGGGAAGAAGGTGGGAGCAGTCGGTGACGGTGGTGCGGTCGGTCAAGCTGTCCAGATCGGCACCGGTCGCCCTCGACTGCCGTTGGTCGATCTGCCGGAGCCCGAGGAAGTCTTCAAGGTTCCACGCATCGGTGTCAAGGAGGCGATCACAGTGGTGATCGGCCCCAGCCTGATCGCGCTCGGCCTCTCCGTCGGATCCGGCGAGTGGCTGCTGGGCCCGCTCGCTGTCGCCCAGTACGGCTTCGTGGGGATCGGCTGGGTCATCTTGCTTTCGGCGCTGCTCCAGACCTTTTATAATGTCGAGGTCACGCGCTACATCATGGCGACCGGCGAGGTACCCGTGCTGGGCTGGGCACGGGTGCCGCCGGGGTGGTGGCTGTGGGTGCCGCTCGCGCTCCTGATGATCTACTTCGCCAGCATCTGGGGTGGCTGGGCTGCCGGTGCTGGCGAGGGGCTCTATGTCCTCTTGACCGGGAGCCTGGTGGATCAGCCGAGCGAGCGAACGACGGCACGCTGGCTCGCGGTCCTGCTCATGGCCATCGTCTTCCTGCTCGTGCTCTTCGGTCGGAAGATCACGCGCACGCTGGAATTGGTCAACTGGGTGGTTGTCGGCTTCATTTTGATCACGCTGTTGATCGTGAATCTCCTGGTGGTTCCCTTCGAAACCTGGTGGACAGCGCTGCGCGGCCTCATGACACCGGCTCTTCCACCGTCCGGCGTCGACGCGACGCTGCTCGGGGGCCTGGCTGGTTACACCGCACTGGCCTCGGGACTCAACTGGTACAACATGAACTATTACCGCGATCATGGTTATGGCATGGGCTGCCGAGTCGGTTTCATCGCCGGACTCGTCGGCGGGAAGCAGGAGGAAGTGCTGGCCAATGGAGTGACCTTCCCGGATACCCCGGAGAACGAGCGTCGTTGGAAGCGCTGGTTCCGGCTTTTGCTGCTGGACCAGTGGGTCGTTTTCTTCGGCGGTGCACTCATCGGCATGTATTTGACGACCCTCCTGGTCTATCACTTGGCCAATCTGCCTGGTATCGAGAAGCCGACGCGGGCCACCATGCCGACCTTCGCGGCCGATATCTTGAGCCGAGAGTACGGGACGCTGCTCTATTACTGGGCTTTGATCGTGGGCTTCTTCGTCCTCTTCAGCACACAACTCGGTATCTTCGAGTCGCTCGTGCGCAACATGTCGGACGCGCTGTACGGGCTCAGTCCGGCCTTCCGGCGAGCGATCGCTGGTGACCCGCGTCGCTTTTACTATCCCTTCATGATCGTGCTGCTGCTCGTGATCAGCTTTCTCATTTTCCAGGCCCTGCCGACGGAACTGATCCTGATCTCGGCGAACATGGCGAACCTCGGTGCGTTGGTCTTTCCCTTCTTGCTCATGTACCTGAACCGGCGCCTGCCGCGACCGGCGCGGCTGCGCTGGTGGTCGTATCTCCTCTTGGTCGGTAACACCATCTTCTTCGGCTTCTTCTTCGTCAACTTCCTTTGGACACAGCTCACGGGAGGACCACTCGTCAAGTTCTAGTCGCATCAGCGCGGGGAACCGAGCAGGGTACTGGTCTGTGGTGCCCTGCTCGGGGCCCATTCTCGCTCCGAGTCGATGCGCTGGAGTCGGCCACCGATCTGGTCTCGTCCTGCTGGATCAGCGCCTGCAACTGGGGGCAGCGCTTTCCCACCATGTCGTGGTTTCCTGGGAGCGCGAGAGACTGGGGCCGACTCCGATTCGCCCATGCGAGATGATGGAGAGTCGGTCATGATTCCGGTACGATCGAGCGGTGTGCACAGGGCGGTACGGGAGATGGGCATAACCTGCTCGGTCTGCGTCCCGCGAACGGAGGAAAGCATTTGCGGGTGTTATAGGAACCGCGCTCCACGTTGACGTTGCGGCATGCACGCGTTAGGCTTATCGTCTGTGGGTGAATTGCCCACGCGTTGTAGAGCAGGTACCCACGGGAAGGAACGGGCGTGTACGCGGTCGTCCGGACAGGAAGCAAACAGTACCGAGTGCGCGTCGGCGACGTCATCGAAGTCGAGAAACTGCCGGTCGAGCCCGGCCAGGCGGTCACGCTCGAGGAGGTCCTGCTGGTCGAGCGCGACGGGACGGTGACGGTCGGTCAGCCGGTCGTCCCGGGAGCGCGGGTCGTGGCCCGGGTGCTCGATCAGGTAAAAGGGCCGAAGCTGATCGTCTTCAAGATGAAGCCGAAGACGCGCTATCGCCGCAAGACTGGCCACCGGCAGCGCTATACGCGCTTGCAGGTGGAAGCGATCCAAGTGGGAGCAGCGTCCTGAGCGACAGAGCGAGGAGGTTGGGCTGTGGCGCACAAGAAGGGTGGCGGGTCGACTCGGAACGGGCGCGATAGCCGAGCCAAGCGGCTGGGCGTCAAGCGGTACGATGGGCAGTTCGTGCCGGCGGGTAGCGTGCTCGTCCGCCAGCGTGGAACGGTCTTCCGCCCGGGGCGCAACGTGGGAATGGGGCGGGACCACACGCTCTTCGCTCTGATCGATGGGTACGTGAAGTTCGAGCCGATTTCGCGCGATAAGCGGCGGGTCAGCGTCTATCCGGAGCCGGTCGGGCGGACACTGCCTGCTCCGGCGGGGAGTGCGACAGCATGAAAAAGGGGATCCATCCGCAGTACTATCCACAGGCCAGGGTCATCTGCACCTGTGGCAACACGTGGACGACCGGCTCGACCAAACCGGTGCTCCGGATCGAGCTCTGCCCGAAGTGCCATCCGTTCTATACGGGAGAGCAGCGGATCGTGGACACGGCCGGTCAGGTCGAGCGGTTCATGCGACGACTGGAGAAGGCACAGGTTCAGCCGCGCAAGAAGAAGGAAGAGCGGCGACGCAAGCGGCTCGAGCGGCGCGCGCTGCTGGTCGAGGAAGAGGTTGCCGAGACAGCCAGCGAGGAATCGGCCAGCGAGGCCTGAGCGGAGAGCCGGGCGGTTCTCTGCTATACTTCTGGTGCGAGTCGGCCGATCTCATCGGAGACCGTGGCGACTCGACACCGCGCGCGGGGGCGCGCGTGGACAGGGAGGCAAGCGATGACGGGATACAAGGCACTGACGCCGCGCCCCGATGAGCAGTTCGATCTTCTGCAGCTGGAGGCGATGGGGTTTACGACCGATCAGATCGCCCGGCTGCGGGAGCTGCGGGACATGTACCCCTACATCGAGTACATGGATTCCCGAAAGCAGTGGAACCGATTGCGCTTCGTCAAGTGGCTCTACTCGCGGGGTGCTATCGCGCGATAAGCGAAGAGGGATCGCTCGGGGCGGGGCGTTCTGCGCCCCGCTTTTTGTTTCCGCCCGGTCGGCTGTGTACACTTGCGGGGCAACCAACGGCGGTTGGCGAGCGCCCGCGATGGCGTGAACGAGTAAGGTGGAGGAGCGGCATCGATGACGTACGTGATCGCAGAGCCGTGCATCGGCGTGAAGGATGCCTCGTGCGTCGAGGTTTGCCCGGTCGATTGCATCAAGTCGGATCCGGAAGCAGACCAGTACTTCATCAATCCTGACGAGTGCATCGATTGTGGGGTCTGCGCTGAGGTGTGTCCAGTCGAGGCGATTTATTTCGAGGAAGATCTGCCGGAGCAGTGGCGACATTACCTCCAGAAGAATCGGGAGTATTTCCAGAAGCAGCGTGTCTGAGCTAGACGAGCAGGCCACCGACACATCGGAGCGGGTGGGGAACTTCCCCCGCCCGCTCCATCACGCTGCGTGACGCGCACTCACTGGGCGATGCCGGGCATCGCCAGGCTGGCGGGGTCGGCCGCTGGCTGCTCCCGCAGCGACCGGGCGACTTCCAAGGCGGCCTCGTGGGCAGCTTGGAGCGTCGCCTGCACATCGCTCTCGCTGTGTGCGGTCGAGATGAACCACCGCTCAAGGTGATAGGGGTGGAAGTAGACGCCGCGTCGGAGCATCGCCCGGTTGAAGCGATCGTAGATGTCGATACTGGTGTAGGCGTGTGCTTCGCGATAGTTGCGGATCCGGTCGAGCGCGGGAGCGTCCGGCTTAGCGAAGAAGATGTGCCAGACTGGTCCGATCCCCTGCACGATACAGCGCAGGCCGGCTGCTTCACAGGCTTCGCGCAATCCCTCGCGAACGCGCTCAGCGAACCCGTTGAGGACAGCCCAGAGTTCGTCGCGGCGCGTCTTCATCTCGGTCAGCACGGCGCGTGCGGCCGCGAGCGCGACGACGTTCGCTGTGTACGTACCGCCGTGCATGACTTGATTGGTCGCCTCGAGTTGCATGACCTCACGAGAGCCGCCGAACGCGGCGATCGGGAAACCAGCACCGAGTGCCTTGGCGTACGTCGCGATATCGGGGATCACACCCAGGCGCTCTTGCGCGCCACCCGGAGCGAGCCGGAAACCGGTGATCACTTCATCGAAGATGAGCAGCGCGCCGTAGGAGCGGGTGATCTCGCGCAGGAACTCGAGGTAGCCAGGCTCCGGCAGGATGACACCTGAGTTGCACTGCACTGGCTCGATGAGAACAGCAGCGATCTCGTTTCCATGCTCGGCGAAGAGCCGTTCGAGGCTCTCGCGGTCGTTGTACTGGGCGATCAGCAGCGCTTCCCCGTAGACCTCCGGGATCCCGCGCGAGCCGGGGATCGGCCGCGGGCTGTAGGGCTGCAGCTGTGGACGCCAGACGTCGGGATGGCTGGACCACAGGTGGGTATCGGCCCACCCGTGATAGGCACCCTCCATCTGGACGATCTTGGGTCGCCCGGTATAGGCCCGCGCCAAGCGTGCGGCCGCCATGGTCGCCTCGGTACCGGAGTTGGCGAACCGCAGGAGATCGACTCCTGGGACAAGTTCTGTGAACAGCTCGCCGACTTCGGCATCGAGTTCGTACGGAAACGTGGAGATCGTTCCGTAGCGCCTGATCGCCTCGATGACCGCCTGGATCACGCACTTCGGCTTGTGACCGAAGATCAGGGGACCATAGCCGAGGCTGTAGTCGATGTACTCGTGACCATCGATGTCCCAGAAGTGGGAGCCCTCACCGTGATCGAAGCAGAGTTCCAGACCCTTCTTCAACCGTGCGTAGGAACTCTCGCCACCTGCGATCGTTCGACTGATCCGCTCGAGAAGCTGCCGGCTCTGGGCGAAATACGCATCGCCCAGCAAACGATCGGTACTCATACGACTCCTCCAGTGTCGAACCGATGGCTGCTCGGTAACGGGGGCAGCCACGCCCGGGCGTATCCAGCCTGACGGTGGGTGGGGATCGCGGGGCACCGTCATGAGGTGGACCGCACACCGGGAGTGTAAGCGAGGCCCCCGGGGGCTTGTCAAGGGGGCCGATGGGGGCAGTTTTCTGCTCCTCCCCCCGCCGATCCGGCGCAATTCAGCTGTCGCTCATTTCCTCCGGGATTTGTGGGCGGCCGAAGAGATACCCTTGCAGGAAGTCGATTCCCAGCTCGACCGCCACGGATGCGTCAGCCTCGTCCTCGAGTCCCTCGGCGATCATCCGTGCCCCGATCTGCCGGCAGAGTTCGGCGAATTTAACAACGATCGCGCGCTTCGCAACGTCAGCGGCTAGCCCCGCTGTCAATTGACGATCGATCTTGACGAAGTCCGGTTGGAGTGCGCTCAGCCATACCAAGCCTGAATGAGCGGAGCCGATCTCATCGAGGGCCACCCGGAAACCGCGCTGGCGATAGGCAGCGAGAACATCAGCTGCGTGGCGCAGATTGGTCAGCGATTCGCTCTCGATGACCTCGAAGACGACCTTCCCCGGATCGATCCTGAGCCGTTCCGCCGCGGCCCATGTGGTCTGGAGGCACGTGGTTGGATCGTCGATGGCGCTCGGTGTGAAGTTGATGAAGAGCAAGCCATGGAGTTCGTGCTTCTTGGCCTGCTCGAGCGCGAGAATTCTTGCCCGAACATCGAGAGTCGTGATGCGATCGAGTGCGCGGGCGGCTCGGAGAATCTCTGCGGCACTCAGGATCGTTCCATCGGGTCGACGGGCACGCAACAGGGCCTCGTAACCCGCGGTTCGACGACCCGAAGCGTTGACGATCGGTTGGAAGGCGCAGGTGAGTTGTCCATTGACGAGTAGGTCCTCGAACCAGATACTTTCCAGTGCGGCAGCCAGGCGAAGCAGCGGGTTCGATCGAGGGAGTCTCGGCTCCGAGCGGGCTCGCGGCGGTTCCGACCGAGGCTTGCGTGCTGTCGAGTTCTTCCTCGGTCAGGCACTCGAGGGTTACCTGGCAGAACTCTTGGAGCCCTGATTGCCTGGGGAGGTGGACGGTGAGCTAGCTCCGCCCTTCTCTCTACGTCGTCTTCAGCAAGGCTCCTGCGCAATGTCTGCGAGCTTGGTCGCGGTGTGCATCGTGGGCGGCCAGAGCAGGAGGCGGTCTTCGGACAAGCCTCTTCCAATATTCGTCGCTGACGCCTGGCACTGGCAGACGTCACGACGTCGCTCCCTCTGCATTCGTCTTTCTCCCTATCCAGCTAGCTTCCTGCCGTTCTCACCACGGAAGACATCGGCGTGACGCAGAGAGTGCTGAGGGGCTGGAGAGAGCATGCTGCCCTCTTATTGACCTCGCGATGGCTCGATCGCACCGGCGCCATCGCCTGGTGATCGGCGGACGTGAGAGCGCTCCATCTGCCTGACTCCGGGCAACACAACCCACTACCACGCCGCGTGGTGATGGTTCCCGCCGCAAGTCGCGGGCGATCCGAGATGGCGCGCGATGGCTGTCCGCTCACTGCATCGGGCGACGAGCAGACTTGTTATGCTGGAAGGAGAGTGCGACCGACGAACGGGAGATGAGCATGCGACGATGGGATGAGGAGCTCGGTCCGATCCGTGCGCCCGACTTTCCGCCCGGTCTCACCTGGCTGAATGTCCGACGACCGCTGGAGCTCGCTGACCTGCATGGTCGCCTGGTGATCCTCGATTTCTGGACGTATTGCTGTATCAACTGCCTGCATGTCTTGCCCGCGTTGCGGGCAGTCGAGGAACGGTATCCGACCCAAGTCGTCGTCATCGGTGTCCATTCACCTAAGTTTCCCAACGAACGTGAACCGCAGAATGTCCGTCAAGCTGTTCTCCGCGAAGAGATCACGCATCCAGTCGTGCACGATCCAGCCCTCCAGATTTGGCGCAGCTACGCGATCCGCGCCTGGCCGACCTTGGTGTTCCTGAGTCCGGACGGGTATCTTCTCGGCCTTCACGAGGGTGAGATCTCCGCCGAGAGTCTGGTGCGAGCAGTCGGACGTTTGCTCGCGCGCACGGGAGTGACGACGAGCGAGCCCTTCGCACTGCTCTCGCTGCTGGAACGCCCACAGGGACCGCTCGCGTTTCCCGGTAAGCTGGCAGTCGATCCCAGCAGAGACCGGCTCGTGGTGAGCGATACGGGGCATCACCGGCTGGTCATCGCTCGCCTGGACGGGACAGTGACGGCAGTGATCGGAGACGGTCGACCAGGTCTCGTGGACGGGACGTTCACTGAAGCGCGCTTTCGCGAGCCGCAAGGGATCGCGTTGGTGGGCGAGACCTGTTTCGTCGCTGACCGGGGCAATCATGCCATCCGTCGCATCGATTTGGCGGCAGGCACCGTCGAGACGCTCGCCGGAACCGTTCGGCTCGGGCAGGGGATACTCAGTGCGGGGCCAGCCCGTCAGGTCGACCTGCGCTCTCCCTGGGCGCTCTGGCATCGGAGGGGGTTGCTCTTCGTGGCGATGGCTGGTAGTCACCAGATCTGGGTGCTCGATCTCGCCAGCGGCATCATCCAGCCGTATGCCGGCTCGGGGATGGAGGGGATCCAGGGAGGACCGCTCGAGCGCGCCTGGTTCGCCCAGCCCTCCGGCCTGGCGAGCGACGATCGCGCCCTCTACGTCGCCTGTCCGGAGGCGAGTGCCATCCGCACGGTCGATCTGCCCGGTACACCGAATCCCAAGGTCGGTCGTCTCGTGGGCACCGGACTCTTCGATTTCGGTGATCATGACGGCACAGGAGATACCGTACTCCTGCAGCATCCGCTCGACGTGGCCTGGACTGGTGAGGAACTGC
>Ga0308395_1000125_pt1 | contig 72998 bp, 71 predicted proteins | sample Hotspr20SampleP4_FD_202097 | JGI IMG/M metagenome (GOLD analysis project Ga0308395, IMG submission 202097) | Hot spring phototrophic mat microbial communities from Mushroom Spring, Yellowstone National Park, Wyoming, United States - 20050930_P4 ... | reverse complement strand
ATGAACTCTTACCAGTTTCAACATATCGTGGCTGTTCCATTTCGCTCTTCTCCTCTAATCCAGGTGACGCGATTGTATTAAACTCTCGTCATTCGGTCAAGATTTACTTGTTTTTCAACACTCTCATGGAATGTTAACTTGATTTCCACCCGGCTTATAGATACAATCCCGACATTGAATATGAATCGGGAGTTGAATGGTGGAGATCGAAGGTAAAGCCGACCGCGAAGCGAGCCTGACTTTTGTCAAATTTGTGCGTCTATTTCGCATTCGCCTGGTTACTCAGGGGGTAAAGGCTACCCTGTGGTGGATGTTCAATGTGTTCAATCGGGTGGTTCTGGATCGCCCACTCCGCGCCCAGTGCGAGATTACCCCTCATTTGTTTGTGGGAGCGCAGTTCCGCCGGCGCGGATGGCGTATTTTGCAGGGATGGGGAATCAACGGCGTGATTAATTTGCGAGCCGAATTTGATGACCGCCAGTTAGGGCTGGCTTTACCCAATTACCTTCACCTGCCGACGGTGGATGACAATGCACCATCTTTGCAGGATTTACACGCGGGTGTGGCTTTTTACCGGAGAATTAAAGCCAACGGCGGTAAGGTTTATATTCACTGCGGGGCAGGTGTGGGGCGCGCGCCGAGCATGGCAGCTGCCTGTTTAATTGCGGAAGGTCTTACACCCGAAGCGGCGTGGGAGAAGATTCGGCAGGTGCGGATTTTTATCCGCCCGACCCGCGTTCAACAGGAACAGATTCAGCGCTTTGCGAAAATGCTGGCTCAGCAGTAAATCCGCAAATCCAGCACCGGCCAGAATTTGCGCGTTGGGCGGCTGCCGGGCAGCGCCGGGTTGATTGCTTGTAGGGCGGCTGAGTAGCTGCCCGGATTGGAGCGGATTTGACGCAGCGCGCGGCGGGTGAGGGCATCGGCTTCGCGGTTGTGCTTGCGCGGTATCCAGCGCCATTTCAGGTTGCTGAAGGAAGCCGCAATCCGCTGGGCTTTTTCGTGCAAGGGACGAATCTGGTCGGAGTGAACTGAGGCGACCCCTTCCATTTGCTCAATGACCGATTTGGCGTCCCCGATGATATGGAGGGTTTCCCCTTCCACACCCATATCGCGCAGGGCTTCCAGTCCTTCAATCAAGGCCAGATACTCGGCAATGTTGCTGCTGGCATCCCTGCCGCGCAAATACCCTCCGTGTCCGCGCGCAATGATGCGGTTGCCCCGCCAGGCAATCCAGCCGTAACACATGAAACCGGCGCCATGCGCGGGGCAATTCTTTTTGGGAATGCCCATGAAGAGACCGTCAAAGTACAATGTGAGTGTCATGCTTTCCTCGCTGAACGCAAACTGGCGATGGAGAATTCCATCGCCGGTCGGGAAGAAGAGGGCTCATTGTGAGCCAGAGGGAAGGAAGAAGATGAAAGGTTGAATCTCGGAACTTGCCTGTTGGGTGAAGACCTCATTGGTTTGCCTGTGCAGCCTGCGTGAGTTTTCGATTGCTTCACTTGATTATGATTATGCAGGATTTATGTAAAAATGCAATCAAAAATTGGTAAAGATTGGATTAAGAAAAATGTAAGGTCTCACCACCAGGGCTGGTTATATTTTCGTGGGTTTGGCACAAGCGCAAAACCCAGACAGCAGCAAAATGAACCCACTCCCACCTCCCCCAATAACGCAAAAGCGTTATTGGGGGAGGCTGAAATAGCTGCGAAAAGGGCTTACGCCGAACTGACGTTATAATAAACAGGATGAGCGATTGGATGCCGGACGCTGAAGTTTTATTCAGACAGGTAGAAAGGGCGCTGCAAAAACGTTGGCCGCTGATGGATGAACAGCATCAAACGGCGTTGCGCCTGTTCAGCGGCTTTTATGAGGGATTCCCAGAGGTTGTGATTGACCTTTATGGCAGCACACTGGTCATTTTTAACTACCATGAAAAGCCGGTGGTTCTGCGCCCTCTGCTGATCGAGTTGCAAAAATGGTTCATCCAGAAGTTCCCGTGGATAACGGCGGTGGTGCATAAGACCCGCAGCCTCCGCAACATGCCTTCCCGTTTGGGAGTGATCCGGTTTGGGGATGAGCATTCGTTAACCACGCAGATTGTAGAACATGGCGTGAAGTATGCCATTCATTTGCGTTTGAATCAGGATGCCAGTTTTTATCTGGATACCCGCAACCTGCGCGGCTGGTTGAAAGATCACATGGCGGGTAAAAGTGTGCTGAATACTTTTGCGTACACGGGCAGCCTTGGAGCGGCCGCACTGGCCGGCGGGGCGCGGCGGGTGGTACAGACCGACCAGAATCCGCGCTTTTTGGAGGTAGCGCGCGCCACCTATCGTTTGAATGGCTGGCCGATTAACGAGGAAGACTTCCTGATCGGCGATTTCTTCAAGGTGGTGGATGGGCTGAGGCGCCGCAAACAGTTGTTTGACTGCGTAATTCTCGACCCGCCGTTTTTTTCAACCGGTTTCAATGGTGAGATTTTCCTTAACGAGAAAACACTGCCGCTGCTCAACAAAGTCCGTCCGCTGGTTGCCCATGACGGGGTGCTGATTGTGGTCAATAATGCACTCTACATGAGCGGAGCAGGGTTAATCCGTATCTTTGATGAAGTATCTCAGAGCGGCTATCTCTGGCTGGAAGAGATCATCCCGGTTCCCGAAGATGTGACCGGTTTTCCGCAAACGCGGGTTTCTCCTCCGCCGGTTGATCCATCACCGTTCAACCACCCCACCAAAATTGCCGTTTTGCGGGTGGCACGTAAAGACCGGGCAGCAGCCAGTTGATGGTGTTCAGTTTTTTTCACTGATCCGTAAAGCGATCACTCCGCCAAGAATCAACAGGCTGCCCGCAACCTGCTCAAGGGTGAAGCGTTCCCCCAGCACAAAATAAGCCTGGGCGGCGGTAAAAGTCGGCTCCAAGGTTGCGATGAGATTGACCACTGAAGCCGGCAGGTAACTCATGCTGAGGGTGTAAAGTCCATAACCGCCAATGGTCGGGCTGACCGCCAGTAAAATCAACGCTGCCCAGCCGGTATTTTCCAGAGAGGGGATGAAAGAATTGCCGGCGGGTACGCCGCCTAAAAAAGATGGCAACAGCCAGCTGCTGAAAAATAGAATGACAGCCGCAATTCCAAAGGTGTAGGTCAGAGCAGTCCACGCGCTCATCCCGCGCCGGGCCGATTCCTTACCAAACAGGCTGTATCCGCTCATTGCCAGCCCGGAGAGCAGGCCGGTCAGAATGCCGAGCGGGTTCAACCGCCACATTTCCGGTTGTAAAGCCCCGGCAACCAGCACACAGCCGCTCAGGCTGGCGGCAATCGCCAGTCCCTTGGCGAACGAAAGGCTTTCGCGAAACAGGAAACGGGCGAGGATGGCTGTAAAAGCCGCCGAACTATAAACCAGCACCACCGAAATGGCTGCGCCATTGAAAGCGACGGAAAGTGTCCACAGGGCATTGAAAAGCGAAAGGATGATGCCGTACCCCACAATAAACACCCAATGAGCTTTGGGCAGGTGAAGCAAACGACGCTGGAAGCCCCCCAGCACAAGGATCATAGTCAGGCTGGCGAGTAAATCGCGCCAGGCCGCCAGCAGGATGGGTGGAATTTGCTGATAGGCGGTCAGGTAACGGATGAAGATGGCGGTGGTTGACCAGATGAGTACCCCAATCAGGGCAATGGCATACCCTTTACCCGCGGTGCGGCTTTGGGCTGCGTTTATGGTGATGGTCATGAGAGCGATTCCTTGAGGATGTGGTAAACAACAAGGCGGATTTTACCTGAATTTTACGCGCTCAACAGACGGATTTTATGGAATTTTTGTCCTTCAGTTGCTATAACATTACTGGCATTCATCCTTTCTCTTTTAAGCAAATCCCAAGGAGATGAAAAAGTGGATTTGAGTCGCTTTAACACCCGTACGAAACTGATTGGATCGGCGGTCATGGGAGTGCTGTTTGTCTTGCTGGTTGCGGCGGTGGGCTTTTTCAATTTGCGTCAAATTCAACACGGCGTGGAGGTGATTTACCTCGATCAGACCCTGCCGATTAAAAAACTGGGCGCGGCCCATAAGACCCTCTATGAACTGCACGGCAACCTGCTGACCTATGTGATGCTGCCGGAAAGCCGGTCTGAAATCCGCGAAATGTTGAAAGAGAACATGGATTCCATCAACGCCTTTTTGGGGGAGTACGAGAATGGAAATGTCCCGCCGGATGCCGTGCAGGCTTTGACGAACTTCAAGATTTACTGGACATCTTACCAGCGATCCGTGCTGGAAGCCATGACCCTGACCGACAGCGGTAACCGTACCGTGGTGTATGATTCGCTCAAAAACGGCGGTCTGGCTCAGAATAAAAAGCTGGTCAGCCAATCGTTCGATGAGTTGGTGAAGGCCAATGAGGCGGTCGCCGAAAGCGTCTATCAATCCAGCGGACGCACCTACCAATCAGCCGCTGCGGTGTTGATCCTTGCCAGCCTGTTGGCGGCCGGGCTTTCCATGCTGGCCAGCATCAGCCTCAGTCTGCACATCACCCGTCCTTTGGAAGAGGTAACCGCCCATTTGAAGGAGATTGCACGGGGTGCCTTGCAGATGGATTTTGAGCAGATGGAAAAAATCGCTCGCCTTACCGGACGCAAAGACGAAGCCGGCACGTTGGCGGCGGGGTTGCTGGAAACCCAAACCTATCTGGAGGATGTGGCAGCCGTGGCGCAGGCATTGGGTGAGGGCAACCTCGCCGTGCAGGTCGAACCGAAAGGCGAGGATGACTTACTGGGAAATACCCTTAAACAGATGGTGGAAAGACTGCGGACGCTGATCGGGCAGTTCGCCAACAGCGCATTGACGATAAGCAAGGCTTCGGATGAGTTGTCCGGCGCAGCGGATCAAAGCGGGCAGGCCAGTTCTCAAATTGCCATGACCATTCAACAGGTTGCTCAGGGGATTTCCCAGCAGGCAACTGCGGTCAGCCAGACCAGTTCGTCCATTCACCAGATGACGCGTGCCATTGACGGCGTGGCGCGCGGCGCCCAGGAGCAGGCGGCGGCGGTGGGCAAAGCAGCTGCGGTTGCCAACCAGATCACCGAAGCCGCCCGCGAAATCCGTGTTTCCGCCGAACAGCAGGTTCGCAGCTCCACCCATGCGGTGGAAACCAGCCAGAACACGGCTCGCGTGGTGGAAGATACGGCGCGCGGTATGGAGCGCATTCGTAGAGTGGTAGATCTTTCCACGCAAAAAGTACAGGAGATGGGTAATCGTTCCCGGCAGATTGGCATGATTCTGGAAACGATTGATGATATTGCCGCCAAGACCAACATTCTGGCGATCAACGCTGCAATCGAAGCCGCCCATGCCGAAGTGCAAAGCAAGAAGATGACCGAAATTACGCTTGACCGGTTAATGACGGCTCAGTGCCGAATCATTAACCATTTGCTGCTTTCGGGGTGGGATAAACGCCCGCTCAGTGACTGGCAAAAACTGGGTGAGATAGCGCAGCTGGATATGGTGCTGGCAACCGACGAGGATGGCGTGGTGGTGCTATCCAACGATTCCAAATTAATCGGCTGGAAATTTCCCACCGATCCCAAAGAACAGGCTTATCCCTTCCGGCAGTTGATTCACCAGAAAGACGGGGTTTTGTGTCAGGAATCACAAAAACGTTCCTTTGATGACGAGGTGTATAAATTTGTGGGTGTTTCGCGTGCCGATCAACCCGGCATTGTGCAGATTGGCTTCAATGTTTCCAGTTTGAAGAAGTTTGAATTGCGGATCAATGGTTTTGCGGTGGTGGCGCAGGAGGTGTACCAACTGGCGGAACAGGCCCGCCAGGCAACCCGTGAAATTGCGGCCTTGATTCGGGAGATTCAAAAAGCAGTGGATGAAGCGGTACGCTCAATGGCGGAAAGCGGTCGAGAGGTGCAGCAGGGTGTGGCGCTGGCCGATCAATCCCGCCATGCGCTGGATGAATTGCTGCTGGCTTCGCAGCAGGGTTTGCAGTCTGGGGAGGAAATTGCCCGCGCAGCCTTGAAAATTGATCGGCTGGCAGAGGAGCTGGCCAGCGCGATGGACAGTGTTTCAGCGGTGGTTGAGGAAAATACGGCTGCCACCGAAGAAATGGCTGCCGGCTCTGGTGAAGTGAGTGAGGCAATTGAAAATTTTGCCAGCATCAGCGAGCAAAACAGCGCTGCGGTCGAAGAAGTATCGGCTTCAACCGAAGAGATGAGTGCGCAGGTGGAAGAAGTTTCCCGCTCGGCCAATTTGCTGGCAGAACTGGCGCAAACGCTGATTCAAATGGTGGCCAATTTCCAGACCGACAATGGTAGGGATGTATCGCTGCGTTTCCAGCTGGTCAGGCAGGCGCACAGCGCCTGGCTGCGCCGTCTGCAAATTGCGCGCCTCGAAAACCGCCTCAACAATTATGGCGTAGTGACGCATGAACAGTGTTCGCTGGGACGCTGGTACTATGGCCCGGGCCGGCAGCACTACGCCCATCTGCCCGAGTTTGAAGCGCTGGAAGCGGTGCACATTCGTTTCCATCAACTGACCCGGCGGGCGGTGGAAACCTTCAACAATGGACACCGTCAGGATTTTGAGTCAACAGCCCGCGAGGTAGAGGCGGTAACTGCCGAATTTCTGGCGAGCCTGGACCGGCTGGAAGCAGCCGTGCAGGCGGCTGGCCGCTCTCTGAACTGAAAGGTCTGCTCAACAAACGCGGTGGCCGGCTGAGCGCAGTGCCGTAACGGCTTTTTCCAAATCGGCGGCACGTACCAGCACGTAATCCGTTTCAAATGTGGAAATGGCAAAGATGCTGATTTTTGCCCCGGCAAGCGCATCCAGCACGGATTTCAAGACGCCAATCTGGTCAAAGTCAAATGGTCCTTCCAGCATCAACGCCCGCCATCCGCTTTCGTAAAGGATGTCGGATGGGTTCAACCCCTCTTCACAAACGATGGATAATTCATCTGCGGTACGGGTAATGGAGAAGAAAGAGCCGTTTTGAGCCCAACCGGGTAAAGGCTCGCTTGCATCCAACCGGCAAATGACCAACCGCTGGGGCAGGATGTTCAACACTTGGGTCTGGTTCACAGGGATTTTCCTCTCTGGCTAAAGCCGGTAAAGATAGCGGGAGGGAACATCGGCGCGCACATTCTCGCCAAGCGCGATGATACCGGGGTGTTCCACGACGACGACCAGTCCGCGAAGGCCGCGGGCTGCTTTAACGAATTGCTGGGCAAGGTCATCTCGCTCGGGGTAATTCTGCTGAATGACTTTACCGGGGCCGGTGCAGGGCAGGTTTTCACCGCTGACCGTCAGTACCACCCCCTGTTCAAAGAACAGGCGAGTTGGCGGCGGCAGTCGGGTCAGGTGGGGAATGCCGCTCAAAAGCAGATTTGCCCCCAGCCACTCCGGCTGAACGCTCAAAATGCCCAGCCTTTGGGCAATTTCCGCCAGCTCCTCGCTGGATACCACCGAAATCTGGCGGTCATTGCGGATGAGCGTGCCGCGCTCGTAATGCGGGGTGCGGCTGTCGGAAAGGCGCGTCCAACCGGCGTGTTTATCTCCCGCAAAACCCTCAAAAGTGACCTGAACTTCGCCGACCGGGGTGGTGACCAGTGATTCAGCCTGCAAGCCGAGATACAATCCCTCAACAATCCCGTTTCGTGAGTTTTTCATCTCCGTTTTCCTTTTTTTGAACGACTTAAACGGCTGTTGACCCAACCTGTCAGCAGAGTAAGAATGGGCAGCAATGCGGCAGAGGGACAGATACGGTCAAAACCACGACGGACCTGACTTTCAATCCAATTCAAGATGAGTTCTTCGATATTTTCCAGCTTCTGACGGGCCCATTCGCGTACCTGAGCTTCCAGTTCTTGTTTACGGGAAGCCAGCTCCTGAGGCAGGATTACGGCATTGACCACAATGGGACGGGCGCTGATGTTTTGACCGTTCCGCTGAATGGTCCACTGGGAGGTGTACACGCCGGGGCGTTTGAACGGCTGACTGAGGAACGAGAAACTGACCATTTCACCGGGGGCAACCGCTGCGCCGATTTCAAGGCGGCTGCCTGCTCCCCAGTCATTCCGCAAATTGGCAAGATACACTTCTCCCGGCTGCCAGATCTGGCTGCCGTTGTTGCGCACGACGATTTCCACCTTGACCGATTCGCCTTCGGCTGCAATCGGCCACTCGGTGTGACGGACAAGCGCCGATTCGTAATCGGCGATGAAACCGGCTGCAACCCCGAGAGCGACCGGCAACTGACCTTCAGAAAATACATAAGGCAGTCCCTGGCAATTGATTTGAGCTGCCTCACCATCCGCCAGAAGCAGGATTTCCTGAGCGCCAAAGGAACGCAGCACCTCAACAGCGTCCGACTGCCGCGTGGTTTTGGAAACAAACACCAACAATGTTTCAAAGGTGCCATCACCATCCCGGTCCTGCACCCCGAGCAGGCTGCGGCTGGTAAAGTCCTGGGGTTGCCGCTCGGCTTGCGGACTGAGACCGACAACAACCAGGGGGGCAGCCGACTGCTGGAAGGCGGTTTCGGTGTATGGGCTGATGCGTGCCGATTCATCCCACACTTCCAGCATGGCCAGCGGAGTAACCATTTCAGCGGCGGTTGCGCCGGGGCGGCGCAAAATGCCGTTTGATTTCAAGCCCAGCCGCTCATTGATGGGCTCATCGGGGAAAAAGGGACCGCCAATCACACAAAAGGCATCCTCATCATCGTTTTGAAACTCTGCCCAAAAATTATCCAATGGCTGGGGTGTGAAGGGGGCATCAGCATCCTGCGAGGGGGCGGGGGTTTGTCCGGTCAACAACTGCACAGCAGCGTGGTGGGCAAGATTGACCATCAACACGTAGTCAGGCGTGCCGCCGGGGTAATCTTTGCGGTAGAGCGTTACGGCAGGCGCTTCGGCAACCGCGTAAAAATCGGGTGGTGCTTGTTGGGCTGCCCGGCTTGCTGTGACGGGTCGAGCCGAAAGCAGCACAGCTGGTATAACCCATAGCAGAAGCAAAATGCGGTTAAATGTTTTTGGCATATCTTGCTTAATTATACCGGTTTGGGGCAGATGGAATAGGAGAGTGTGGGGGCAGCCCGCCGCCCGGATAAATATGACCTGAAATATGACTCGTTACACCCTAATTATCTATTTTACGCTGCTTCAAGGCTGGTTAGAATGAAAGCAGAAACATCTTTATTCCCAGGAGAATCGAAAATGGCAAAAGCAACCGCTCCACTGGTGATTAACGGCAAGCCCCTGCCGAGTATGAGTGAAATTAACCGAGAAATTGCCCCTTACCAGAAAGCAGACACCTCCCGAAGTGTCTGGCAATTGATCAACACGCTGGTGCCGTATGTGGGTTTATGGGTTTTGATGGTCTACACCCTGCAAATTTCCTATTTGCTGACCGTGGTACTCTCTTTCATTGCCGCTCTGTTTTTGGTGCGGGTCTTTATTTTCTTCCATGATTGTGGCCACAACTCCTTTTTTCCTTCTACCCGCCTGAATCGAATGGTCGGTTTCTGGTTGGGAGTGTTGGTTTTCACCCCCGGTGAACAGTGGTGGCATTCCCATTCAATTCATCATGCCACCAGCGGCAATCTTGACAAACGCGGGGTGGGGGATGTTACCACCCTGACGCTGGAAGAATTTTATGACCGCCACTGGCTGCAGCGGCTGGGCTACCGCTTCTTTCGCAATCCGCTGGTGATGTTCATCCTCGGCCCAATTTTCATGTTTGTGATCATGCACCGCCTTCCCTTGCCCAATTACGGCAAGCGCCAGACGCGCAGTGTTTGGTTGACCAACCTCGCCATGCTGGGACTTGCGGTGGGAATCAGCCTGATGATCGGCTGGCAGGCGTATTTGATGATTCAACTGCCGCTGATCTTCTTTGCCGGCTCGATGGGCATTTTCCTGTTCTATGTCCAGCATCAGTTTGAAGATACTTATTGGGAACGCCAGGAAAACTGGAATTATGTAGCGGCCGGACTGCTGGGGGCATCCTATTTCAAGCTGCCCAAAATTTTGGATTGGTTCACTGGCAGCATCGGTTACCATCATATCCATCACCTCAGCCCGCGGATTCCCAATTACTATCTGGCAGAATGCCAGCGCAATTCGCCGATCATGCAGCAATGGGCGCGGGTGATCACCATACCGGACAGCATCAAAACCGTGCGTTTGAAGGTGTGGGACGAACCGCGCAAGAAACTGGTTGGTATTCCCCGCGTGAAGGTGGAACGCAGGCTGGGCGAACCGCTTGTAGAAAAGACGCTGGAAAAAGCGGAACTGGAAAGTTAATTGCCGGTATACCCTCCCCTCTGAAATCACAGGATTCTTAAATCCATCGGACAGGGTTCTCTGAACCCTGTTTTTGTCTGACAATAAGACGGAAAAGCAACTGAAAAGGCTTGCGTTTCCTGTGTAATTCGTCCATAATAAAGGTAATTCCCCCATAACCGAACATCCAAGGAGGAAATCATGGCTGTAAAACAGGCTGTCAGACCCATCCGTTTGGAACGCCAGACCCCCGTACCCGCGGATATTGACATTGCCCAACAGGCGAAAATGAAGCCGATCACCGAACTGGCTGAGGAATTGGGGCTGAATCCCGATGAGATTGAACTGTACGGCCCTTACAAAGCCAAAGTGAAACTGGAGGTTTTGGAACGGCTGCGAGAAGTGCCCAACGGCAAATACATTGATGTAACCGCCATCACCCCCACACCGCTTGGGGAGGGAAAAACAACCACAACCATCGGATTGAGTCAGGCGCTGGGGGCGCACCTTGGTAAGTCGGTGATGACCTGCATCCGCCAGCCCAGCCAGGGCCCGACCTTTGGCATCAAAGGCGGGGCGGCTGGAGGCGGTTACAGTCAGGTGGTGCCAATGGAGGATTTCAACCTGCACCTGACCGGCGATATTCACGCCATCACGGCGGCCAACAACCTGCTGGCGGCAGCCATTGATGTGCGCATGCTGCACGAATCGGAAGCCACTGATGAGCAATTGTTTGAGCGTTTGTTCCCCAAAGATAAACAGGGCAAACGTCATTTTGCGGTTAACATGCTCAACCGCCTGAAAAAATTGGGCATTGACAAAACCGACCCGAATGAGATGACGCCGGAAGAACGCAGCCGTTTTGTAAGGCTGGATATTGACCCGGATTCGATCACCTGGCGGCGGGTAATTGATACCAGTGATCGCTTTTTGCGCGGGATTACGATTGGACAGGGTCCGAACGAAAAAGGCATGGAACGCAAGACCGGCTTTGACATCACCGTCGCCAGTGAGATTATGGCGGTGCTGGCGCTGACAACCTCACTGGCGGATATGCGCCGCCGCTTTGGTGAAATGGTCATCGGTACCAACCGCAAGGGTGAGGCAATCAATGCCGATGATCTGGGAGTGGCGGGGGCTATGACGGTTCTGATGAAGGATGCCATCAAACCGACCCTGATGCAAACCCTGGAAGGCACGCCGGTATTCGTCCATGCCGGGCCGTTTGCCAATATTGCGCATGGGAACAGTTCCATCATCGCCGATATGATCGGCTTGAAACTGGCCGATTATGTGGTCACCGAATCCGGCTTTGGCTCGGACATGGGCATGGAAAAATTCTTCAACATTAAGTGCCGCTACTCCGGGCTGATTCCGAATGTGGTGGTGATGGTAGCCACCGTGCGCGCGCTCAAAATGCACGGCGGCGGTCCAAAGGTGGTGGCCGGTAAACCGCTGGATCACGCCTACACCAATGAAAACCTGGACTTGCTGCGTGCCGGGTTGGGTAATTTGCTGGCACACATCGGGATTGCCCGCAAATTTGGTGTGCCGGTGGTGGTCGCCATCAATTCCTTTGCCACCGACAGCGAAGCCGAATTGAACCTGATTCGCAAGGTGGCGGTAGAAGAAGGCGGCGCGGAGGATGCGGTAATCTGTAATCACTGGGCGCAGGGTGGTGAAGGTGCGATTGCATTGGCTGAGGCAGTGGTCAAAGCCGCTGAAAAACCCTCCCAATTCCACTTCCTCTACCCCCTGGATATTCCCATCAAAGAAAAGATCGAAATCATTGCCCGCGAAGTATACGGCGCGGACGGCGTGGATTACGAGCCACTGGCGGAACAACGCATTGCTGAATACACCCGGCTCGGTTTTGACCGGCTGCCAATCTGTATGGCGAAAACTCACCTCAGCCTGAGCCATAATGCCGAGCTCAAAGGTGTTCCCAAAGGATTCCGCATCCCGGTCAGGGATATCCGCGCTTCGGTAGGGGCGGGTTTCCTGTACCCGTTGGTGGGAACGATGAGCACCATGCCCGGTCTTCCCACGCGCCCGGCATTTTATGATGTGGATCTGGATATGGAAACCGGCCGGGTCATTGGACTGTTTTAACGGTAAAATAACCCTGACAACCTGCCTGGCAGGCTGGTTCATTTTTGTACCGGGAGGTGCCGAGTGGATTTATTCGGTAAGGAAGCCATTTCGGTGGATGTCGGTCAGCGTTTGAAAGCACTGCGCGAAGAACGCGGTATTTCCATGCGCACTCTGGCGCGTAATAGCGGCCTTTCTGCCAATGCGTTGAGCATGATCGAGCGAGGGTTGACTTCTCCATCCATCAGCACTTTGTTTAAGATCGCCACCGCTCTGGGCGTTCCGATTACGGATTTTTTCCGCGAGGAAGCAGAGCGCAAGAAGGTTGTATTCAGCAAGGCGCATGAGCGTACCCGAATTCCCTTCCTGAGGGGAGTCTGGGAGGGCATGGGCAGCGAATCATTCAGCGGGCGGTTGAATGCGTTCATCATCACGCTGGAAAACGGCGCCAACAGCGGCCCACATCCCATTGTTCATACCGGTTCAGAATTTGTCTTCTGTTTGCGTGGTCACCTGGAATATGAAGTGGATAACCAGCGTTACCAGTTAGAAGCGGGTGACAGCCTGATCTTTGCGGCTCATTTGCCTCACCGCTGGCGCAATCCGGGCTCGGTGGTTTGTACGGCGATCATCGTGATTTCCTGCCATGCCGAAGGCGACAAAGCGGCCGAGTTCAAGCATGTGCTCGATAATCTCGAAACCGGTTCGGAGTAAAGCCATCGGCGAATAAGCGGCGGCGAGGTGCAGCATGGCTTTTTTTGATTTGCCGTTAGAAGAGTTGCGCCGTTATCAGCCGGTTTTAAGCGAACCGGCAGATTTTGACGCTTTTTGGGCGGCCACCCTGGAACAGGCCAGAAGCCATCCGCTGGATGCCCGTTTTGAGGCGGTTGATTTTGGCTTACGCACGGTCACGACCTATGATGTGACGTTCAACGGCTATGCCGGACAGCCCATCAAAGGTTGGTTGCTGCTGCCGGCAAACGCTGAAGAACCTTTACCGCTGGTGGTCGAGTATGCAGGTTATGGCGGCGGGCGCGGTTTTCCCACTGAATGGTTGCTCTGGTCGAGCGCCGGTTTTGCCCATCTGGTGATGGATACGCGCGGGCAGGGCAGTGTATGGCGGCAGGGAGATACACCAGATGTGGCCGAAGGCAGCAGCCCGCATTCGCCCGGTTTTATGACGCTGGGTGTGCTTTCACCGGAAACGTATTACTATCGGCGGGTATTCGTGGATGCGGTACGCGCCGTGCAGGCCGGACGCAGTTTTCCGCTGGTGGATGCCGGGCGTGTGGCTGTGACAGGCGGTAGTCAGGGGGGCGGCATCAGTCTGGCCGTAGCCGGTTTGTTGCCGGAAATTGCGGTGTGTATGGCGGATGTGCCGTATCTGTGCCATTACCAGCGAGCCATAGAAATCACACCTGCCGAACCGTATCAGGAAATTGCTCAATTTTGTCAGGTGCATCGTCACCGCACCGAGCAGGTGTTCAAGACGATGGCTTATTTTGACAATGTGTTCTTCGCTCCACGCATCCGAGCGCGTTGTCTCTTTTCGGTGGCACTGATGGACGAGATTTGTCCTCCCTCGACGATTTTTGCGGTCTACAACCGCATCACTGCCCCCAAAGAGATGCGGATTTATACGTATAATCATCACGAGGGCGGCGGCGCTCATCATGACCTTGAAAAAATCCGCTTTCTATCCGCTGTGTGGGGGAACCATACCCCAAGGAATTGAATTTTGACCGCGAGGAGCGCTCGGTTCAGAGCCGTCCCGGCGGATCAGAGAAACAGCATGTTTAAGTTTCGTAAAAAAGGTGCAAAACCGTCATCTCCCCCGAAAAAAAAGGTCAACCGGGCAGATTTGACCATCCCGGAGCATCTCAATGAAATGCGCCAGCGCCTGCTGCGCGGTCTGGTAGCGATGATCCTCGCGGTGTTGGTCTGTTTTGCCATTGGCGAGCGGCTGATTGAGATTCTTGCCTATCCGGTTGGGGGGATTGACCGGCTGATTTCCATTGAGGTAACCGAAAATGTTTCGGTTTTTATGCGGGTTTCGCTGCTGGGCGGTTTTATTCTGGCCTTCCCTTACATCTTGTATGAAGCGCTGGCATACATCCGCCCTGCGCTGGAGGATCACGAATGGCGCGGTTTGCTCATTGCCATTCCGTTTGCTACTCTGCTGTTTGTCAGCGGGGTATTGTTTGCCTATTTTGTGATGCTGCCGGCGGCCTTGCCCTTTTTGATCAGTTTTATCGGTATTACCACCATGCCGCGTTTATCCAATTACTTCAGTTTTGTGACCGGTTTGTTATTCTGGATTGGGGTCAGCTTTGAAACGCCGCTGGTGGTGTATTTGCTGGCCCGTTTTCGGCTGGTGACGGCAGAAACGCTGGCAAAACAATGGCGGGTGGCGGTGGTGATCATTGCGGTGCTGGCGGCTTTCGTCACCCCAACCCCCGACCCGGTCAACATGGGATTATTGATGATCCCCTTGCTGGTGTTGTACCTGTTGAGCATTGGGATGGCCAAAATTGCCAACCCTGCCAGAGGTGAAAACTGAACGTTTTTTATGTTAGAATTTGATTTCGAAGGAGTGTGAGAGATGCTACGAAACTTCAGCGGTTGGGAGTTGCTGGTTGTTCTGGTGATAGTGCTGCTCTTGTTTGGTGTTGGCCGAATCTCCAAAATTGCCAAAGAATTGGGCAGCGGTATCCGTTCATTCCGGGAAGGATTGAAAGGCGATCAGGAAGAATCCGAAAACAAGGACAAAACGGATTCCGAGTAAACCCACGCAGTCTGCCGCAAACAGGATCAGTCTTCGGTTGAGTCGTCCGTTTGGGGAGGGGGATTTTTTGACTGTGCCGGCGTGTCGGAGGGGGAAGGAGGGGTATCCCATGGTTGGGGGCGCAGGCGGGGATCGAGTTGTTGAAGGTCTTCGTCACTGAGCCCGGCTTCTCGAGGTAATTCTTCTGAAAATTCCCGCAAGGATTTGCGGGTTTTTTCGTTAAATTCTTCCAATCCCGCCTCACGAACCAGAATGGTGGGCATTTCGCGAATTTCGCGGGTGGTATCCATAAAAATTTTCCAGAACGGCGAACGAATGATGGCCCGCACGCCTTTACCGATGGTCAGGCCGGCTTTTTTCATCCCCTCCGGCCCCAGTAGAATCAAAGCCAGCAGGAAGATGAACAGTAATTCGCCAAATCCAACGTTAAATAATTCCATTTCCGGTTTATCTTATCCCAAGAGGTTCCTGCAGGTTATTATAACGTCTTCTGGGGATGCTGGTAAGTCAGGCGGATACAGGTGCCTTCACCGGGCTTACTTTCGACTTTCAGGCTGGCATGGATGGATTGTGCTCTTTCGCGCATGATTTCCAGCCCAAAATGGGCTGGCGGGACATTGTCTCGGTCAAAGCCCTTGCCATCGTCGCAAATGGTCAATGTCAGGCTGCCCTCCTCATTTTCAAGCGTCACTTTCACCCGTTGAGCATGTGCATGGCGGGCAATGTTGTTCAGAGCTTCCTGAGCAATGCGGTAGAAAGCAATTTGCACATCAGCGGGCTGCTTTGCAACCGATTGAATGCCGCAGTTAATTTGCAGCCGGGTGCGGCTGGTGAACGCATCACACAATTGCTGAATCAATTCCGAAAGGTCAGCCTCCAAAAGAGAACCCGGGCGCAGTTCCACCAGCAGAGAGCGCATTTCAGCCAGCGCCCCACGGCTGAGCAGGCGCAGTTCATCCAGCCTGCGCAGGCCTTCCTGCGGGTTGCGCTGCCACAGGCGGGGCAGCACATCGGCGATCAAGGTACTGGCAAACAGGGTTTGGGTGACTGCATCGTGCAGGTCGCGGGCGATTCGGCTGCGTTCGCTGATTTTTGCCAGTTCTTCTGCCTGCTGGCGTAAATTGGCGTTGCCAATTGCCAGCGCAGCCTGATCGGCAAGCGTCAGAGCGGTTTTATAATCCTCGTCCGGTAAAGCGCCTGCCTGAACGAAGGTCAAAATCAGGCCGCCATCCACATGGTCACCGCTGGAAAGGGGGATTGCCAGTAAAGCCCCCTGATCGCCTGGGAAGATTTCCTTTTCAGGATGCTTTTGACGGTACTGATGAATATCTTCAATCCAGGTGATTTGCCCCTTGAGGGTTTCTTCCACCAGCGGCGCATAGGCCTGCAGGTTTGGAGGCAGTTCCCCCGCCATTTCCTGCGGTGGTTGACCGGGAGGATGGTAAAAGATGAGCGCATGGCGGGCGTGTACCAGTTGGAGCGCCTGATGGATGATGTAATCGAGTTTTTCTTGCAGCGATTGGTTGGTATTCAGAATAGCAATAATCTCACGGAGACCCTCGGCAACCTGCCGGCGGCGTTCAATTTCATGGGTGCGTTCCAGTACCAGCTGTTCGAGGGCGCGCTTCTGGCTTTCGACTCGGTGCAGCCGCAGGCGGTAGCCCGAATAAACCAGTCCCAGCACCCCTGCACCGCTGAGCAGGATAAACCAGCCGCGGGTGTAAAAGGGCGGGGTTACCCGCAAGTGAATGGCAATGCCCTCTTCGTTCCACACCCCGTCGTTGTTGGCTGCTTTGACACGCAGAGTATAGTCACCGCCGCGCAGGTTGGTAAATGTGACAAAATTACGATTCCCTAAATAATTCCAGTCGCTGTCAAATCCTTCCAGTTTGTAGGCAAATTGATTTTTGTGCGGTGCGGTAAAGTCAAGCGCGGCAAATTCGAAACCAATGAAGGTGTCCCGATAACTGAGGAGAATGCTGTCGCCATCCGGCAGGTTTTTCCGCTCAATTTGATTGTAAAGGGAGAATGAGCGGATGATGACCGGCGGCGGGATGGGGTTATCCTGTACCTGTGAGGGGAAGAAGCTGATCAGCCCGTTGACGCTGCCCAAAAAGAATTCACCCTGTGGAGAAACATAGGCAGCCCCGGCGTTGAATTCATTGCTGGTCAAACCATCGCTGACATCGAAGTTGCGGAAGCGCCCGCTGGCAGGCTCGAAGCGCGAAAGACCACGGTTGGTACTCAGCCAGAGATTGCCATCCGAATCGGGCAGGATGGCATAGACGGTATCGTTTGCCAGTCCATCTTTCTCGGTGAATACCGTGAAAATACCCGTGCGGCGGTCAAGCCGGTTCAAACCGCCGCTCCATGTGCCAAACCACACCGTGTCTTGATCCTGGACGTAAATGCTCAAAATAGTGTTGGAAGAGAGAGAATTGCTCTGGCTGCCTTCTGCACGGTAATGTTGAAGAAATTGCTCGCGGCGAGGGTCAAAAACAAAGACGCCTTCGTAGGTTGCTATCCAGAAATTTCCGTCTTCGTCCTCGCGGATTGCCCGCACCAGTTGGGCCGAATTGTTCTCGGAAGGGAGGTTGTAATGTGCGAAGGAGCGGCTTTCGGGTTGAAAGCGGTGGAAGCCGTAGCCGCGCGTGCCCACCCATAATTGCTGCTGTGAATCCTCAAAAAAGGTGGTAATTGCGTATTGAGCGGAGAGATTGGGGTTTTGCGGGTCAATTTGGAAGTGGAGAAAAGTGCTGGTAAGCGGGTCGAACTGATCAACGCCGGCGTTGGCGGTGCCAATCCATAATGTCCCCTTGTGATCAGTGAACAGGGCGCGAATATCGTTGCTGGCAATGCTCTGCGGTTGGGTGGTGAGGTGGTAGTAGTAGCGCATTCGTCCACTTTCGCGTTCCAACCGATTGAGGCCGCCGGATAGGGTGCCAATCCACAAAGTGCCGTCCGGCGTTTGGCTGATGGCAAAAACAGTCGAATCGCTCAGGCTGGAAAGATCGCCGGGACGCTGGATGTAACGCTGGAACTTATTGGCGTAAGCAGCATAGCGGTTGACGCCTCCCCCAAAAGTGCCCACCCACATCACACCGCCACGGTCCTGGAAAAGCGCGGTGACCACGTTGTTGTTCAAGCTGGCTGGGTCGTTGCGGTCTTTGCGCAGGTGGCTGAATTGGGAACTGCCGGGCCGCAACAGGCTGATTCCCTCGCGGGTGGCTACCCACAAGATGCCGATGGAATCTTGAAGAATATCGAATACCTGATTGGAAACCAGAGTCGCTGCATCTTCGGGGTCATTCTGATAGCGCTCAAATCTGCCGGATGCAGAAATCAGGCGGTTGAGCCCACCCCGGTCTGTGCCGACCCACAAATACCCCTCGTGATCTACAAAAAGCGAACGGCAGCGGTTGTCGCTGAGGGAAAATGGATTAAAGCGGTTGTAAAGGTAATGGGTGAAATATCCGCTGGTTGGGTCATAGTGGCTTAATCCTCCATCGGTTGCCAGCCAAAGACCGCCCGTTCCATCCGGAACAAGGTCGTAAATATCCCGGCTGAAGAGGCTCTTGGGGTCGTTTTCAACCGGTATGAAGTGGAGGATTTCGCCGTTGGCGGGGTTGAGGCGGTTCAACCCGCCGGCCTGAGTTGCCACCCAAAGGTGATCGTTCTCATCTTGCAGCACGGCTTCGATGGTGCTGCCCCAAAGGCCATCCTGACCGATTTCAACCAGCGGGTAGTGATCGAATGCATTTTCGTTGATGCGGTAGCGATCCAGTCCTCTGGAGGTGCCAATCCACAGGTCGCCGGCGCGGTCAACGTACAGGCTGGTAATCACATTGGATTGCAGGCTGTTGGGGTTTTGGGGGTCGTGTTTGAAGATTTCAAAACCAAAGCCATCATAGCGGTTCAAGCCTTCCTCGGTACCAAACCAGAGGAAACCCTGCGCATCCTGAACAATTGCTCTCACCGAACTTTGCGAAAGCCCATCTTCGACGGTCAGGTGGTCAAAACGTACCTGACCGGTGTAGGCTGTTGCGGATTGGGTGGACATTCCAAACGGAATGATGCACGCCAGCAACAGGAAAATGCAACGAAAGAATTTGCTAAACTTCAACCTGTCATGCCTTTATAAAGGTGAATTGCCAAAGAGATTATACCGGTTTGCGTGCTGATTTACGCCCGTCATTGGCACAGGTTTACAAACAGGAGGATGCTTTAAGAAGGCTTGAACGATGTCCGAAACCTTATACACGCACCGCCGAACACTTTTTTCCCCGCTTTTTATGGATACAATAGAAATGTGATTGGTTTGATCGCCAATTGCTCCTCCTGGGTGAAGCGGTGAAATGGGAAGCCGCGGGTTGGGTTTGGATAGCTGAGCCGTCCTTGAAAGGACGGCTCAGCGCATCAATGGCGGTGTGGTTTAAAATCAGGCAAGAATGATACGCCCATCCAACGCAAGCGCGCCGCGGCGGTAGACCCGCAGGGGGTTGATTTCCATTTCCGCAATTTGGGGGAAGTCCAATGCCAGCTGGCTGAGACGCAGGATGACATCCACTACGGCTTGCAAATCACCGGGTTCTTCACCGCGAAAACCGCTGAGCAGTTTACCGGCATGGGTCTGATGAATCATGTCCAGCGCTTCCCGGCGGGTGAGTGGGGCAACCCGGAAAGATACATCGCCGAACAATTCCACGTAAATACCGCCCAATCCAAACATGATGAGCGGGCCGAAGTTGGGGTCGCGGCGCATGCCGATAATGACTTCCGCACCTTTGTCTGCCATGCGTTCTACCATTGCCCCTTCCAGGCGTGCCTGTGGCAAGCGTTCCGCAATGCTGCTCATCATTTGCCGATAGGCATCAGCCACCGCCTGGGCGTCATTCAGGTGCAGGTGGATGCCGCCGACATCCGACTTGTGGAGGATATCGGGGGAAATAATTTTCAAGGCGACCGGAAAGCCCAAGCGTACCGCAGCGTCGGCAGCTTGCTCGGGGCTGTGAACCGCTTCACCGGCGACCAGCGGGATGCCATACGCCCCAAATACCGGGCGAGTCTGCGCCTCACCCAGGCCGGGCTGGCCGGCGGCTTGCGCCAGTATTCGTTCTGCGGTGGAGCGGTCAATTCCATCCAATTCGACAGCTTCAAAGGCTGGCTGTGATTGCCGGCGGGCGTATTGCAGCATGGCGCCCAACACCCGCCCGGGAATTTCCGGGAAGACGTACATGGGAATGCCGCTGGTATGCAGCCGCTGGCGGGCTTTTTCAATGCTCCATTCGCCCATGAAGCAGGTCAGCACCGGTTTTTGGCGGGACGCGCTGACTTGAATAATCTTTTCGGCCACTTCCACGGGGTTGACCAGCGCTTGCGGTACGAGAATGACCACTGCCGCATCCACATTGGGGTCGGCAAGCGCCTGCTGGAGGGCAAATTCATACTCCGGCGGTTCGGCCCCGCCCAGCATATCAATCGGGTTGGCTACCTGAGCAGCCGGGTTGAGCCGCCCGCGCAGGACGGTGCGGGTTTTTTCCTGCAAATCGGCGATCTGCAGGCCGTGTTCTGCCAGACTGTCGGAGAGGAGGGCTGCCGGTCCGCCGGCGTTGGTGATGATTGCCACGCGGTTGCCTTTGGGCAGCGGCTGATGGGCAAGCGCCATGCTGATATCGAACAAATCGCTGACCGTTTCAGCCTCAATCACCCCCAACTGTTGAAATGCTGCCCGGTAGGCGGCGTGTGAACCGGCCAGCGAACCGGTGTGGGAGGATACCGCGTGCGCACCGGCGGTGGTGCGTCCGGCTTTGAGCAGGACAATCGGTTTGTGCGGGGTCACCCGACGGGCAACCTGCATGAAACGCTGGCCGTCGCGGATCATCTCCACGTACACGGCGATCACCCGCGTGTGTTCATCCTGGCTGAGATATTCGATGAGATCGGTTTCGGTGAGGTCGGCTTCGTTGCCGAGGCTGGCAAAATTGGAAAACCCGATCCATTTATTGCGGATGTAATCAACCACGCCGCCGCCCACCGCCCCGGATTGCGAGATGAAACCAATGCTGCCCTTTTCGGGTACGCCCTGGATGAAAGTGGTATTCAATCCCGAGTACAGGTCCAGCGTTCCAACGCAGTTCGGGCCGATCAGGCGCATCTGGTAACGGGCGGCAATTTCCAAAATCTGTTTTTCCAGGGCTGCTCCCTCTTCGCCTACTTCTTTGAAGCCGCCGGAAATGATGATCACCGAGCGTATACCGCGCTGACCGCAGGCTTCCAGCGTGGCAGGAATGACCGGGGCTGGCAAAACAATTACCGCCAGTTCAACCGGATCGGGCACCGCGGCAATTTCAGGGTAACACTTCAAACCGAGGATTTGATCGGCTTTGGGGTTGACCGGGGCAACCTGTCCCGCATAGCCGTACAGGGTCATGTTTCGCAATATACCGTAACTCAGTTTATTGGGCGCGGCCGATGCGCCAATGATGGCTACCCCTTGCGGGGCGAAGAAAGGTCTTAACCCGTGCGGCATGGTCTCCTCCTGAGATCATTTTGAGATGGCTACTCTATTGTAGCCAATTCAGGGACAGATGGTTAGTGATGAAAATAATCAGCCTGTACTCAGCGTTCTTTGAAAAGCAGGGTTGTATCATGAATCTGAATCGAGTCACCATCGTTGAGCGCGCGCGAGGAAAGCACCGGCTGTTGATTGAGCAGCACGGGTATATCACTGAACATGATTTCCAGATAATATCCTTTGCGGGCTTTTCGAATCCATAATTCAATGTATTCCGAGCCGGAAAGAGGAATTTTGACCGGAAAGGCGGGATCGTTGCCGATGCGGACGATGCCATCGCCGGGCAGGGGTTTTTCGATGCGGCTGTTCCCGCTGACGGGGATGAGCAGGCGAGGGCGCTGAATGCTGCCGCGCCGTGACATGCGTAAGGGTTTTGCAGCCGGGCGGCGGGTTAGACCTTTGACCAGCCAGTTGCTTTGAGCAGAGAATAACTGTCCTGTTTCCCCCTGCGCAGTGCGTCTTGCTCCGTTGGTCAGACGGCTGGCAAGACGGCGGGGATTTAAATTGATGGAAAGCGGTTTCCAGAAGAAGAGCAGCAGGGCAGCGGCGATCAGCCCTGCCGAAAGCGTGAAGATTGCGGATTGAGAGCGCCGAATCCATGCGGCGGCTTTCAGCCATAGCGAAAACCCCCAGACCTGATCCTGCCGGTACACCGGTTCAATTTCGTGCAGCACCTGATTGAGGAGATAGGTGGTATTGGCTAGTTGAATTTCCAGCGACTGTCCGGTGCGGCTTAGTTCCCGCCACTCGCCGGGCAGAGGATTGGGGTGATTTTCATCCTCTGTCGGCGTTGAGGAAAATACGGCAGTGCCGCTGATCCATATTTCGCCGCTCAGCGCGTTGATCTGGCGCAGCAGGGCAAGGTTGCTGCGGCGGATTTCATACAACTGGCTCAGCAACGCCGGCGTCTGACGGTAAATCTGTTCGATGGCTTGCAGGTTGAGCAGCACGTCGTCTTTTTGTAAAAAGCCAAACCCAACTGCCAGATGCTGCGCGCTGGAAGGGGTTTCCAGGGTTTTTTGCAAAGCGAGTATGGCGCGGGCTGTGGCAATCAACGATTGGGAGGGGCTGTCCTGCTCTGCATTGGGGGCAGGGCTGGTTTGGGTTGGGAGGGTGAGGGCGGCGTTTTCCTGGTTGTGCCGGGTGAGGATGGCGGCAGCGGATTGTACGGCAGCCGGCGGCAGGATGGAGGCTTTAAAATCGTCCAACCTTTTCAACCGGTTTTCAAAATCCGGCTGAGAGGCAATCAGCGCACGCACCTGATCGGTGACCGGCTGATAAGGATTGAGGGAAAGCCCCAGTTCGGCGAAAGGGATGCTCAACCAAAGCAGGAAAGCAGCGGCAAATAAGAGAAGTCCGCTGCGCTGCAAGCGGGTTTTCCCCTGCCAGCTGTGCTGCGCAAGGCGCACCGTTTGAGCAAACAAGCGGCCAATCGGGTGAGGCGCTGATGGTTTATTCCTGCTTTGAGTCATGGTATTCGGGCAGTCGCTGCAGTCCTCGTTTCCCCATAATCTGCGCTGGATTGCGGGTCTTTTTAAAGTATAGACCACTTTTACGGAGAGAGGGCATAAAAAGGACGGCGGAATAGGAAGGGGATGCAATAATTAATTGACAGTCAGCCTTGGGCGTGATAGAATTTAGCCGTTCTGACCGCCCCCATCGTCTAGCGGCCTAGGACGGAGCCCTCTCAAGGCTCAAACAGGGATTCGAATTCCCTTGGGGGCACAGGGATTAGACGATAAATCAAACCGGGATCCCCGTAAGGGGACTGTGTTCGAATTCCCTTGGGGGCACAGGGATTAGACGATAAATCAAACCGGGATCCCCGTAAGGGGACTGTGTTCGAATTCCCTTGCAGATCTCCAATTAATGAGGTTTGCCGGCCGCCTCCCGGCCTCCCCCAAAATCGCACCTGCGATTTTGGGGGAGGTGAGGAGGGGGTAATTTTTATCCTGACAGCACGGACGCTGTCCGCTGGATCGAGCAGTTTTGAGGAATACGCAGGCTGAACTCTGCCTGAGAATTGCTGTGATGGAACGCTCTCAAGGTCATTCCTGCGTTTTCGGGAGGTGAGGAGGGGTCAAAACGGCGGAGCGAATGGATGCTGCCCGGCGGGCGATTTTCGGGAGGTAAGGGGGGATCAAATCTGCGGAAGGGATGGATGCTGCCAGTCGGTTGGGCGGTTTTGCGGAAGGTGAACATCAAGGCACGCACGGGCGTTCTCAAAGCCTCCCGACAGCCCGCGCCAGGCGCATCCCTCACCCTGCCCCCTCGCGGCGGGCTGGGGAGGAGGAAACTTCATATCACGGGACGATGCCGGCGCAGGCGACGCCGTCCTTGGGCGCTTCGGTACGCTCGCGTTTCCACACCCGCCCTTCCAGCAGAATGGTACAGGAAAGCTGGCCGGTCTGACTGGGGTTGGAAGCGGTCAGATAGACTTCCTCGCCGCGCGGCACGACCACCCGCTTTTCCCACGGCGTGGTGACTGTGGTGGTTTTGGAGATGACCTCCTTGCCGGCCTGCAGCGTGATATTGGCATAACCGCCGGTGGCTTCCACCCGAAAGACCAGCACCGATTCGGTGGGCGGCGGGCGGAACACCCCCAGCAGGTTGAGCAGAATCAGCGAGCCGGCGCACAGCGCCAGCACCAGCAGAATTTGCAGCAGCGTAGAACGGGAAATGGGTTTGGGGGACTGCGCCACTTTTTTATGCCTTTTTTATGCCAGCGGCTAAAGAAACGCGCGGTTTTGACGATAACTATTATAGCAAATTGAAAGGCGGAGGTGTTGAATATCGAACCAATGAGGTGTAAAGCGTAAGGCAGTCAATCGGCGGTGGCGCTGGTCCCGGGTTCATCACCCAGCGCCGGAACGGTAGAAAGAACCCGGCGGTAATCCAATAAACATCGTTTTCTAAATTCTCATTCCACAAGGGGAAGGATCCCCGCCACACACACAAACAAGGAGGTTTGAAATGGCTGAAATAGATATCACCCGAATTGCCGGTAATATCGGCGCAATGAACGCCCTCAATTCTTTACAGGGCATCAACAAACAACTGGCTACCTATCAAACTCGTCTGGCAACCGGTAAGCGCATCAACTCCGCAGCGGATGACCCGGCCGGTTTGTCCATCGCCAGCAAACTGCAGTTCCGTTCGGAAGGTTTGAAAGTTGCCCTCGGCAACATCGGCGATGCCAAGAACCTGCTGGCGGTGGCGGAGGCCGGCGTGACCCGCATCAATGATATTCTGGTGCAGATGCGCAACAAAGCCGCCCAGGCTGCCAGCGATACGATGGGTTCGGCGGAACGCGACATCATCAAGACCCAGCTGGCTGCCTACGCCGCTCAGATTGACGATATTGCCGCGCAGACCGAATGGAACGGCAACAAACTGATTGACGCCAGTTACTACAGCAATGCGTTGACCTTCCAGACCGGTTACGGTCAGAATGACTTCACCTCGGTCAGCGGATTGGACAATCTGGCTGCAACGGGAGTAAGCAACGGCCGGGATAGCCTGAAACTTGCTCTCAAATCTGGGACTTCCACGGCAGCAGTTGTTGCGGATGCCAGCGATATCATTGACGATACCACAGGCGTATCCGTCAGCGGAACCATCAACAGCAACCTGAGCGAACTGCAAAGCGGAACGTACACTGTACAGGTTGTGGCAAATGGAGCCAACTCAACCGTACGGTTGTTTGATGGGAGTGGATCGACTCAGTACCTGATCGCTCAAAATGCGAATGGTACAGGCGCAGTTGGATACGGGCTGGGTGTGAATCTTTCTGGTAACGATGTACAAGTCAATTTCGGGAATGGGCTGGTCGTGAACCTGAACGGCGGGCTTGCCAACGGCACCTATACAGCGACTGTTAATTTCACCAAAGGTGGTAGCTATGACGTTCAAAAGAACGGCGATACCGGCGGTGCGCTCGTCTCGGCAAAGGACTTCCGCGATTACATGACCTACCTGGATGGCAAGCTGGATTATGTTGCCAAACAAATGTCCACCTTGGGCGCTTTCATCGGCCGCCTGAACTTCAAGGAAGACCAGGTGGCGGCTGCCCAGATCAACGTTGAAGCCGCTTACAACCGGATTATGAATTCCAACATGGCGGAAGAACAGGTCAATGCCAGCAAGTACCTGATCCTGCAGCAAACCGCAACGGCGATGCTGGCGCAGGCCAACACTGCCCCGCAGTTCCTGCTCTCGCTGTTCCGCTAAACCCCGGACTTTGACCGTCCGCCGATGGCACAAGGCGGGGGGCAGCCTGAATGAGCCGCCCCCCGCTCACCCCTAAAAGAGGGAAACGCCCATGAGCAGTAACACGATTTCCGCGACCCAATTAGACCCCACCTTCCGCACCATCATTCAGCAGACGCTGGAAGCCGAACGCCAGCCGTTGAAGCGTTTAACCGCGCGGCGCGATGAACTGCAGGTGCAGAAGGCGGTTTACAACGACCTGAACAACCTGCTCACCGGCCTGCAAAGCGCGCTGCGCAGCCTGATCAGCAGTCAGCCATCCTACACGCTGGGCGGCGCACGCTCGGTCAAGGTGACTCCTGCGGTGGCCGGCAGCACGGTGCTGAGCGCCAGCGCCAGCAGCAGCGCGGCAGCCGGGCAGTACGAAATCAGTGTTACATCGCTGGCGCGGGCGCACCGCGTCCGCTCGGATGCGGTCGAGTACATCAATCAGGCGCTGGGGCTGAGCGGCACGCTGCGTTTGGGCGGGCTGGCGGCGGCGCAGGTTTCGGGGGCGGTTCCGGCGGACGGCATCCTCGCCTTCCAGACCGCCGCACCATTGGACGGTAAACCAGCGCTGGGCAGCGATACCTACTACGTCGAAACCCGCCGGCAGGAAGGCGTCTGGCAGTTCCGGCTGGTCAACAGCCGCGGCGAGGCGCAGTCCATCCGCAAATCGGACGGCAGTTACACCAGCGAATGGCAGTCAGCCCCCACTGAAGCCGGCTGGGTGGATACCGGGCGCGGCCTGAAAATTGAATTTGACCCGGCCGCTCTGCAGGCGCGTTCGCGCGGCAGCGGGGCTGCTTCGGTCAACTACACCCCGCAGGGAGCTGCCGTCGCCGTCAGCGCCGGGGACAGCCTGGCCGATATAGCGGCTAAAATCAATCAGGCAGTTTATGCCGAGGGCAGCCGCGTCAGCGCTTTGATCGTCAACAACCACCTGGTGTTAACCCATCAGCGCAGCGGCGCGGGCGTGCTGCTGCTGGCCGCCGATGAGAGCGGCAGTGTACTGGAGTCGCTCGGCGTTCTGCAGGGCGGCGCGTTCAAAACCGTGCTGCAAACCCCCAGCGATGCGGTCTTCACCGTCAACGGCCTGACCGTTCAGCGCGGGCGCAACGAAAACCTGAACGATGTGATCTACGGGGTCAGCCTCTCGCTGAGCGCGGATGCGGAGGGCAAGGCTGCCTCCCTCACCGTAGAGGATGACCTCAGCGCGGATGTCAAAGCGGTGCAGGCTTTTCTCGATCAGTTCAATGCCCTGCAAAAGTACCTGGCGGATAAAACCGCCACCGTCAAGAACAGTAATAACACCTACACGCGCGGCGCGCTGGTTGGGGACGGCATGTTCCGCAGCCTGCGCTTTGATCTGCTGCGCCAGTTTCAGGCCTCTTACACCACCGGGCAATCCTTCAGCCGGCTGGAGGACATTGGGCTGAAGTTGAGCGATGACCTGAAAGCCAGCATCAACAGCCGCAGCGCGCTGGAAAACGCCCTGCGCAGCGACCGCAACGCGGTCAAAGCGCTGCTGGATGCGGCGCTCGGCGCGCTGGACAGCCGCCTGAACCAGTTCACCGGCGCGGACGGTTATATCAAGAAATCGCAGCAGTCGGTGGAAAGCCAGATGGAACTGACCCGCAAAGCGATTGACCAGATGAACGAGCGGCTGGCGCAGCGCGAACAGACCCTGATTCAACAGTTTGCCGAAATGCAAACCCAAATGACGCTGATGCTGTATACCTCTCAGCAAATGAACAGCATGTACGGCAATTTTTTCCGCAGCCGTTAAGCTGCGCATTGGATGGAACCGTTGATTTGGATTTTTTGAACTGCAAGGAAGCAGAAATGAGGTGACGAGATGAACGAAATGAACGTTACCCCGATTTCACCACCGGCGGGAGACTCATCCGCACGGGTGCAGCAGGTGGTGGATTTTTACAGCGAAAAGGCGGCGGCTGCTCCGCGCCGCAGTGAGGCGGGCGAATCGGCTGCCAGCCCCTCACCCCAACCGCGTACCTCGGACGTGGTTTTGCGCTTTAATGTAGACCGTGAAACCCACGAGGTCACGGTGTACATCATGGACCGCGCCTCACGCCAGATCATCCGCACCATCCCGCCGGAAGAGCTGAGCAAACTCAAAGCCGGCGATTTGATCGAACTGATGGCGTGAGTTTTTACGCAGAATTTACCGCGCAGGGCTAAAGTTTGCAGCCGGTCAGTCGAAATTAAGGGTAGTCAACACCAAAACCAGCACGGCAAGAACGAATTAGAGGAGACCTGAATCATGTACCAGACCGCATACCGCACTCAAGAATACCGGCAGCAAGATGTGATGGGCGCCAGCCCGCTCCGTCTGGTGATTATGGCTTACGACCTGGCCATTCAATCCTGCGAAGTGAAGGATTTTGAAAAGGCAACCAAAGCCATCAGCGTCCTGCGCGATGCCCTCAACTTTGATTATCCCGAAGTAGCGGTTGGTCTCTTCCGGCTGTATCAGTGGTGCCTCGACTGCATCCGCAAGGGTGAATACGACGAAGCCCTCCACGTGCTGAAGGAACTGCGCGATGCGTGGAAGATGACCGAAAAGCGCTTCGCTCCGCCGCCCCAGCCCGGCGTTCCGGCGGCCGCCTATACCTCGACGATTACGCAGGCAGCCTGACTCCCACACCCTGCGATTGGTTTATCGGTAATACCACTCCAGACAATCGCATAGCGTTTCTCCCACAGTAAAATACACCCCCCTTCGCCGGAGGTGTATTTTACGTTTTTAACGCCGTTTTTATTCAGCCTTCATCCCAACTTTACGGAAATCTGTTTGGGCTTGTGCTATCCTGCTGTCAGGAGTCAAGGAGTGGTGCTATGAGTTTCTGGGAGTCTTTACGAATTGGTGCATCGGGCTTGCTGGCCCAGCGGCTGCGTCTGGATACGATTGCCAACAACATTGCCAACGCCCAAACCACACGTACAGCACAGGGCGGGCCGTACCAGCGCAAGGATGTTGTCTTCATGCCGGAAAACAAGCGCGGTTTTCTGCCGCCGTTTGTGGCGGCGCGGCGCGGCGAGCCGGCTGTCGTACAGGGCGGCGTGCGCGTGGCGCAGATCATCACCGACCCGGAACCCGGTCCGCGCGTGTATGACCCCACCCACCCGGATGCCGACGAGGAAGGCTATGTCACCTACCCCAACGTCAACCCGCTGGTGGAGATGACCAACATGATCTCGGCAACCCGTTCCTACGAAGCCAACCTGACGCTGATTGATGCCGCCAAACGCATGGCACTGCGCGCGCTGGATATCGGGAGGTAGGCATGAACATCCCGCTGGTTTCCATTTCATCGGTTTATCGAGCCAGCGAGCCGCAGGGCGTCCCCAAACCGGCTTCGGCGAACCTGCAATCGGTCACCAAAACGTTTGAGGAAATGCTCAATTCCCTCAACGAATCGCAATTGAAGGCGGACGATCTGGTGCAGAAACTGGCGTTGGGCGAGAACGTTGACCTGCACACGGTGATGATCGGTCTGGAAGAAAACGATGTCAATTTCCGCGTGGCGCTGGCAATCCGCGACAAACTGGTGGAAGCCTACCACGAAATCATGCGCATGCAAGTCTGAACGGGTGAGAAACGCTTATGATGGTACCCCTGCAAAACCAATTTTTGAATTACTGGAAAAAACAAAGCCAATCCCAGCGGATCGTGATCATTTCTCTGCTGCTGGCGGCGTTGATTCTGGTGCCGGTGTTGATCAATTGGGCGAACACGCCCTCGTACTCGGTAGCCTACAGCGGACTGAGCGAAAACGATGCCGCGCAGATTGTGCAGAAACTGGACGAAAACCGCATTCCCTACCGCCTGCGGGACAGCGGCACCATTCTGGTGGCGAGCGATCAGGTCTATGAGGTGCGCCTGCGCATGGCGCGCATGGGACTGCCCAAGAGCGGCACGGTCGGTTACGAATTGTTCAGCGGCAATACCCTGGGGATGACCGAGTTCACCCAAAAGATCAACTACCAGCGCGCGCTGGAAGGCGAACTGGAACGCACCATCGGCAGCCTGGAAGCGGTGGAAGCCGTGCGTGTGCATGTGGTGCGGCCGGAGCGCACGTTGTTAAGCAGCGAGCAGTCGCCCACCACCGCTTCCATCACCATCAAGGAACGCATGGGGCAGGCGCTGGATGCCGCTCAGGTGCGGGCGATCACCCATCTGGTGGCCAGCAGTGTGGAAGGCCTGCAGCCGGAAAATGTGGTGGTGGTGGACAGCAACGGCAATCTGCTGGCGGGCGGCGGCAATGAAGCCGGTTCGCTCAGCGCCGTCACCGACAATCAGCGCGCCGCCGAACAGGCGGCTGCGGCCGAGATTCGCAAACAGGTGCAGCTGATGCTGGACCGCACGCTGGGGCCGAACCGGGCGGTGGTGCAGGCAGCCGTGGCGATGGACTGGACCCAGCGCGAAATTGTGTCCAATACGATGGAGCAGCAGCCTACGCCGGTGGTGCGCAGTTCTCAAAAGATCGTTGAAAATTACACCACGGCCGGAGCGGTTGAGGGGGGCGTACCGGGCGCCGATTCGAACCTGCCGACACCCCTGCCGCCGGTGACGGGTGAAAACGGGGCGATGACCTATTCGCGCAGCGAGGAAACCATTAATTACGAAATCAGTCAGGTGGAATCTCGCGAAGTGCAGGCGCCGGGGCGCATCAGCCGCATCAGCGTTTCGGTCATGGTGGACGGGCTGGATGCCCAGTCGGTCGAGATGGTCAAAGCGGCGGTGGCGGCAGCCGCCGGTGTGAACGAAGCGCGCGGCGATGAGGTGGTAGTGCAGTCCATGCCGTTCGACCGCACCTACTACGAACAGCAAGCCGCCGAGATGGCGCAGGCCGAACAAACCAATCTGTATATTCAAATCGGGCTGGCAGCCGCGGCGGTGATTTTGCTGTCGGCACTGATCTTCTTCTTCTCGCGCCAGATCCGTCACCTGCGGGCAGCCACGGCGCAGGCCTGGCAGCCGGTGATGATGCCGGCCGCCGAACTGGCGGCGCTGCAGGGGCAGACTGTGCCGCCGCTGGGGCAAATTGGCGCTCCAGAGGCTGGCGCAAGTTTACCGCCGATGACGGCCCAGCGGGCGGCGCTCAATCAAAAGACCGAAGATGTGATGGTGGAACTTTCCTCGCGCTTCACGCCGGTTAACTCGGCGGAGGATGAACAACGCGCCAAAGTTGTCAGCCGGCTGGCAGAGGAAAGCCCGGCCACCGTAGCGGAAATTATCCAACTGTGGTTGAACGAGGATAACAGGAACCATGGATAATCCATCCACTGCGATTTCGGGAATTGACAAGGCTTCGGCACTGCTGCTGACATTGGGTGTAGATACCTCATCCAAGATTTTGCAGTACCTGACCGAGGGCGAAATCGAACGGGTGCTGCTGGCGCTGGGTAAAACGGGTCCCATTCCGCCGGAGGTGCGCCGCATTGCCCTGCAGGAAGCGGTGGAATTCAGCACGGCGGATGCAGCCCTGCGCGGCGGCGGCATCGAATACAGCCGCCAGCTGCTGGCGCGGGCGGTGGGCCCGCGGCGCGGCGCTGAAATTCTGGAGCGCATTTCGGTGCATCAGCAATTGTCTTCTTTTGAAATGCTGCGCAACGCCAACCCGGAAGAAGTGGCTGCTTTGCTGCAGGAAGAAATGCCGCAGACCATTGCCCTGGTACTTTCGTATCTGGAAGCCAAAGTGGCCGCCGATATTCTCACCAGTCTGCCGCGCGAATTGCAGGTCGAAGTCACCCTGCGGCTGGCGGTGATGGACCGCGTTTCACCGCAGGTGGTGCAGGTGGTCGAGCGGAACTTGAAGAACAAACTTTCCAGCGTGCTGAGCGAAGCTGACTTCCGCGCAACCGGCGGGGTGACCTTTCTGGTCAAAATGCTCAATATGGTGGACCGCGGCGTGCAGAAAACCATCCTGGAAGCGCTGGAAGCCAGCAACCCCAAACTGGTGGAAGAAATCCGCGCCAACATGTTCACCTTTGATGACCTGATCAAACTGGATGACCGCGCCATCCAGCGGGTGCTGCGCGACATCAGCAAGTCCGAACTGGCGCTGGCGCTCAAAGCGGCCCCTGAGAAACTGAAAGACAAGATCTTCAACAACCTTTCCGAGCGGGCGCGCGAAAACCTAAAGGAAGAAATCGAAATTTTAGGCCCGCAGCTGGCAAAGAACGTCTATGCCGCCCAGCGCAAAATTGTGGATGCCGTGCGCGCGCTGGAAGAAGCCGGCGAAATTGTGATTGGCGGTGGTGGTGAAAATGAAGTCATCCTCTAGGATTTTCAAGCACAGCCAATCGGGGCAGTTTACGGCGTGGCAGATGCCGGATCTGGTCGGGCAGGCCGAAGTTGAAACGCAGGAACAGGCGGCCGAAATTCTCAACCTGTTTCAACTGCCGGAAACCCCATTGGCAGGTAGCGCCGGGCGGCGGTCCGGCCTGCTGCAGGGCGGACAGGTCGAAAGGCTGCGGGTGTGGAACGCTCCGGATTTGGAGTACACCCCGCCTTTTGTGGACGAAGATGATGAAGTGAACCGCTTTTTCATTGGCGATCAACCTCACCCGTACGGCTGGGAGCAGCAGGAAGCGCTTTCGATCATCGAGCAAGCCCGGCAGCAGGCCGCCGAAATTTTGCGCCGCGCCGAGGAGGAAGCCGGTCAAATTCGCCTGCGGGCAGCCGATGAGCTGGAAGCCATGCGCCAAACCGGTTATCAGGAAGGGCTGACGAGAGCGCAGGAAGAAATGAGGAATACCTTGCAAGCCTGCGCGGAACTGATTGCCGAAGCGCAGGCGTGGAAGCAGAATCTGGTGGCATCCAGCGAGGAAATTGTGCTGGATATGGTTCGTGAAATGGCGGTAGCCCTGTTTGGTCAGGGGGTTGCGCTGGATGATCAGGCGCTGCAGATCAACCTCAACCGCATTGTCGAAAAAGCCAGCACCCTGGGCGAATTGAAAGTTTACCTCAACCCAAAGGATGCAGCCAGCCTCGATCCGGAGTGGAAGGAGTATCAGGCGCTGGTGCTGGGCAACAAAGTGCAGGTCATTCCGGCCGAGGGAATTACCCGCGGCGGCTGTTACATTCAGGGGCAGTACGGGGCAGTGGATGCGCGGGTGGAAACTCAATTGCGCAATTTGCTGGCTTCTTTTGCCGAAGTCCAATCCAGTGAGGAGATGGCGGCATGAGCGTGGAAGTGAAACCACCTGATCTGGGCCGTTTTCGCAGCGCGCTGCGCAGCCTGAACACCGTGCAGGTTGCCGGGCGGGTCACTCAGGTGATCGGCCTGACGATTGAAGTGGTTGGGCTGAACTGCCAGATCGGTGAGGTTTGCGAAATTCAAGCCAGCCACGGCGGGCGGCTGCAGGCCGAGGTGATCGGCTTTCGCAACGAACGGATGCTGCTGATGCCGTTGGGGACGATGGAAGGCATTCAGCCGGACAGTCTGGTGCGGCCGGTTTCGAGTGTGTTCAAAGCGCCGGTGGGCATGTCCCTGTTGGGACGGGTGCTGGACGGGTTGGGACAGCCGATTGACGGCAAAGGTCCGCTTGGGACGGTGGAGTGGAAGATGACCAACCGCGCCGCGCCGCACCCGCTGGAGCGCCCGCCGATTGTCGAACCGCTGGTAACGGGTGTGCGGGTGATTGACGGGATGCTGACCTGCGGAAAGGGACAGCGTTTGGGTATTTTCGCTGGCAGCGGTGTGGGCAAAAGCACGTTGCTGGGTTCGATTGCCCGCAACTCGCGCAGCGATATTTCGGTGATTGCCCTGATCGGCGAACGCGGGCGCGAGGTGCGCGAATTCATCGAACGCGATTTGGGTTCGGACGGGCTGGAACGGTCGGTCGTGGTGGTGTCCACCTCCGATCAGCCGGCGCTGGTGCGTTTGAAAGCGGCTTTTGTGGCGATGACGATTGCCGAGTATTACCGCGATTGTGGGTTGGACGTGACCTTCCTGATGGACTCGGTTACCCGCTTCGCCATGGCGCAGCGCGAGATTGGGCTTTCGGTGGGTGAGCCGCCTGCCAGCAAAGGGTATACCCCCTCGGTATTTGCGCTGCTGCCGCGCCTGTTAGAGCGGGCCGGGCGCAATCAGCACGGTTCAATTACCGGTTTCTTCACCGTTCTGGTGGAGGGCGATGATTTCAACGAGCCGATTTGCGATGCGGTGCGCGGTATTCTGGACGGGCACATCATCCTCAGCCGCGCGCTGGCTGCCCGCAACCACTACCCGGCGATTGATGTGCTGAACAGCGTCAGCCGCGTCATGCCGGCCCTGACCGATGAACAGCACCTCAAACTGGCAGCGGCTGCCCGCAAACACCTGGCCACCTACGAAAAGGCGCGCGATTTGATCAACATTGGAGCATATGTAGCCGGTTCTGACCCGGACATTGACGCGGCGATTGCCGTCATGCCGATGTTGACCGCCTTTTTACAGCAGGGCAGCAAAGAAGTATCGTCCTTTGAAGAAACCCTTTCGATTTTGCAAATGGCGGTTGGAGAGAAGACCGCTGAGCCGGTAAAGGAGGTTGAATGATGGTACCGCGTTTCAATTTACAAAGTGTGCTGGATGTGCGCCACAGCCGGGTGGAATCGTGTGAGCTGGAATTAAGTCAGCGGCTGATGGAGCAGATGAAGATTGAAAATGCGCTGGAACATCTCTGCGAGCGGCGGGTTCGGCTGATGCGACAGATTGCCGAAATGCAGATGGGCGAGCTGGACCTGGCAAAACTGGCGCTGATGCGCGCCGAATTGCAGGATAGCGACCGGCTGAAAAAGGCTTTGGAAACTCAACTGGAGCAGGCCCGCGCCGCAGTGGAAAGCAAGCGGGTGGAACTGGTCAAAGCCCGTCAGGAGGAAGAGACCCTGCAAATCCTCAAACGCAAGCATGTGGAACATTACACGCAGATCGAAGCAGAAAAAGAAGCCCGCGCCCAGGATGATATTTACATTGCCCATGCCTACCGCCAGCGGCTTTCGGAGGCGCCATCCCATGGATAATTCGATTTTCAGCAGTCAGTTTCAGGCAGTCATTTACCGTCTGCTGTTCCAGTTGATTGAAAAAATGGCGCAGCCCGGTCAAAACTCCGCTGCGGGGGGTGTGAACCCGCTGGATGGAGAAGCCGGCGGCGGTTATTCGCCTCAGGGGGTGCGTGCGGCGGGTTGGGCGGGCAGTTTTGATGCTCTCATTCAGCAGGCGGCCCAAAAGTACGATGTCAACCCGGCGCTGGTGCAGGCGGTCATCAAGGCTGAGTCGAATTTCAACCCGCAGGCGGTTTCCCGCGCTGGGGCAATGGGTTTAATGCAGCTGATGCCCGGCACAGCCCGCAGCCTTGGAGTTGCCGATCCGTTTGACCCGGTCCAAAACATTGACGGCGGGGTGCGCTTTTTGAGCAATTTGCTCAAACGTTACAACGGTAATGTGCAGCTGGCGCTGGCAGCCTACAACGCCGGGCCGGGGGCGGTAGACCGCTATCAGGGCATTCCTCCTTACCGTGAAACCCAAACCTATGTTCAACGGGTGATGGAGTATTTTCAGAGCAGTTTGTATCAATGGTCGGGGTGAAGCAATGAGCAGAAGTCTAATCTCGGATGATGCTTTGCAAGCGGCGCGTCTGGCGCTGGATGGTTTGAGCCTGCGCCAGCAGGTCATCAGCCGCAATCTGGCCAACGTGGATACGCCGGGCTATCGCGCCCAACAGGTCAAGTTTGAGGATACGCTGAAACAGGTCTTTCAGCGCAAGAAAGGAGTGGAACTGGAAAAATCTCATCAGGCTCATCTGGCATCACCCGCGCGTCGGGCCGGCTTTCAGGTGTCGCAGCGTCCGGGCGGCAGCCTGCGGGCTGACCTGAACAGCGTGGATATAGATGTGGAGCTGCTGGAAATGAACGAGACCGGCATTCAGTATCAGGCGCTGACTCAGTCGGTCAGTAAAAAACTGGCGCTCCTCAAAACCATTGCAATGTCGAGGTGAAAATGGACATGAATTTGATTGAAGTGCTGCCCGTCAGCAAACCGCCTCCCGAAAGCGCGGTGCGTCCCGCCAACCCCGGCGGGGATGTGCGGCGCGGCGACTCGCCATCCTTTGAACAGACCCTGCGGGCTCGCCAAAAGGAGGAAAAACAAACTCAGGCGCAGGCAGAAGCGGCTGCTTCCCAGTCGGCTGCGGCGGCCGTCCAACAGCCGGGCGTGGAAAGTGAAAGCCAGCCCAATGGCGCGGCCGAACAGCCGTCACAAGGCAGCCCTGACCAGCTGCCGGCGCGAATCAGCGGCGGACTGCCCGCGCTGCTCAATGAAGGCGTCCTGCTCCCAACGGTCGAGGGTAACCCTTCCGCGCTTGTGGATACGGAGGCTCAGCCGGCAGAAGCCCTGCTCTCTACTGCCCTGCCTGTGGTGGAGGAAGGCGCTCTGGTCGAGGGCGAAGTTGATTTTGCATCCGCGCTGGAAAAAAGCCTGAGCCAGCCGGCGCAAACACCTGTGGTTCAAACGCAAACGCCTACGGAGGTCAATAAGGAACAAAATATCTCAACCGAAATTAGCCTTGAAGCTGCCAAAGTGGAAACCCCGCTGAAGGCTAAATCTTCCGGCGAAGCGCAAGCCGCCCAACCGGCAAGTGTTGAAAGCACTGCAGAACACCAACCGCTCTTTCACTCGGTACAGGCAGGTACGAACTTGGTCATTCCCCCTGAACCTGCCCCCATTCAAGCCCGCACACTGGTGGATGTGGTCCGGCAGATTGCCAGCCAGATGGAGGCATCCATCCAGCAGGGACGCTCCAGCATCCGCGTACAGCTGCACCCGCAGGAGTTAGGCGGCATTGACATCCGTTTCGCCAGCAGCGCTCAGGGGGTGAGCGTGACGGTTTATGCGGAACAGGCTAGTACCGGACGGCTGCTTGAAGCGCAATTGAATCAGTTACGCCAGTCACTGAACGATGCCGGGGTTAACCTTGCGCAGTTGAACATTCATCACGAAAGTCCCTCCCATCAATCGCAGGGCGGCCTGGGCGGTCAAAGCCCGCGCGGGCGTTGGTCCGGCGGACGGGAAATTTCGCAGGAAGGCAGCCAGCTGGTGGAGCGTGGCGAGCGCTGGCAGAATCTGTTCGTCAGTGGTGTGGATTACCGAATTTAAGGAGGTCTAACCATGCAAGTCCAGGAAGTATCTCAATCATTGTTTTCAAGCGTGGGTCAAACGAATACTCCCAAAATTGGCAACCAGCCGGGAATGGGTGACTTTTTGAGCATGCTGGTGGCGCAATTGACCCACCAAAACCCGCTGGAACCGATGAAGGACAGCGAGATGATGAGCCAGTTCACCCAGCTCAATTCGCTGCAAGAGTTACAGGCGATGCGCGCCGTGCTGGATAGCACCGCAGCAGCCAACCAGAATGCTTATGCCGCCAGCCTGATCGGTAAAATTGTCAAGGCTGCCCGCAGCGATGGCTCTACTCTGGAAGGGGTGGTCAGCGGGGTGACCAGCGAAAAGGGTGTACTTTACCTGCAAATTGGCAGCCAGAAAGCTCCGCTGAGCGATGTCATCGAAATTCGCGGAGGTGTGCAATGAGCGATGCTTTCCGCATTCAACTGGAACGCGCTCAAAACGGCGTTGTCGGCGGGCAGCCCAAACCTGTACGCCCTGCACCGGCTGAGAACACCCCGGCGTTTGCGGAAACCCTTGCTCAGGTTCAGCAGGTTCGCTTTTCCAATCATGCCCAAAAAAGGCTGCAAAGCCGGGAAATTGCCCTCAGCGAGGAGCATGTCAATCGCCTTGCTCAGGCCATTGAAAAGGCCGAACAGCGCGGCGGCAAATCATCCCTGGTGATGGTGGATGATCTGGCGTTTGTGGTCAATGTGCGGGAGCGGCTGGTGGTCACCGCCGTAGATGCTCAACACCGCGGCGAAGGGGTCTTCACCCAGATTGACAGTGTGGTGATTGCCGAACCGCTGCGTCCTCAGCGCAATCCGTACGATCAAAAAGCTTAACCAATTTAACCAACTTCAAACCTCACAGGTCGGCCCTCTCGGAGGAAACCTGTGAAACCACTAAGAAAAAATCATCCGGAGGCACAAAAAATGTTACGCTCAATGTTTACTGCAATCAGCGCGTTGAATCTGCACCAGAATTATCTGGATGTGGTTGCCAGCAACCTTGCGAATGCCAATACGACCGGCTTCAAAGCCAGCCGGGTACTGTTCCACGATCAATTTTCGCAGTTGATGAACCCCGGCGCCAGCCCCAGTTCCACGCTGGGCGGCACCAACCCGATTCAAATTGGGCTGGGCCTGCAGTTGGGCTTCATCTCCCCCATCTTCACGCAGGGTATGCTGCAAAGCACCGGCCGCAATATGGATTTAGCCCTGCAGGGGGATGGGTTCTTCATCTACGGGCGCGGCACACAGCGCAATTACTCGCGCGAAGGCTCGATTGCCATGGATTCGGAGGGTTATCTGGTCAATTCCTCCACCGGTTTGCGTTTGCAGGGCTGGCAGGCGGATGCAGCCGGCAACCTGGATTTCAACATTCCAATTGGGGATATCCGCCTGAACGCCAACCGCACGCTGGCGCGCCAGACTGCCACAGTCAACTACGGCGGCAACCTGAGCGCCGACACAGCCATTGGCGGATCGGTTACCACCACCATGGGGGTGTATGACTCGCTGGGTGTGCTGCACACGGCTTCGGTGCAATTCACCCGCACAGCTGCCAATACCTGGACGTGGCAGGTCACTGCTCCAGCCGGGGCAGCCGGTCAGGGCACGCTGGTGTTCGATGGTGACGGGCATTATGTCAGCAACACGGTTGGTACGGCGGTTTCCATCCCGGCCAGCCCGGGCGCTAACCCGATCAACAACCTCAACCTGAATCTCTCCTCTACGACCATGCTTTCCGGCAGCAGCAGCATCACGGTACAAAGTCAGGACGGCCTGCCAACCGGCACCGTTTCGGATGTGTACATTTCACCGAACGATGGGGCGATCATCCTGGTCTATTCCAACGGTATGCGTGAAAAAGTAGCCCAGATCGCGCTGGCGCGCTTCAACAATCCGGCCGGTCTGATTCATGTGGGGCATACCAGTTTCCAGCAGGGGCTGAACTCTGGCGAGCCCGAAATCGGCCTGCCCGGCAGCGGCGGGCGCGGATTGGTGGCAGCCGGTTATCTGGAAGCCTCTAATGTGGACATGGCGCAGGAATTTACCAACATGATTCTGGCACAGCGCGGTTTTCAGGCTTCCTCACGGGTGATTACCACCTCAGATGAAATTTTGCAGGAACTGGTCAACCTCAAGCGTTGATGGTTTGTTCTTTTGGCTGGCGTACCCGTAACGCCGGGTGCGCCAGCCGCTCACCTGAGAGGAGTGGGCTTTCATGAACATTCAGGCCCCGCTGCCCGTCAGCCAGACACCCAGCACTGCCCAGCCCGAAGGCGGATTGCGCCTGTTTCAGCGCGTGACCGCCGAGATTTTGCAAATCAACGGCACGCAGGCGGTCATTTCGATTGACGGCCACCCGATTGTGGCGCGTCTGGTTTCCCAGCAGGAAGCCGCTCAACTGGCGGGAAAGAGGGTCGCTCAATTCATCGTGACGGCGATGGATCAGGAGGCGATCACGCTGAAGATTTTCAATCCGCCCCAGCCCAGTGCGTCGGGCAGCGGGGTGGGTTTACCGGTGCAGGAGATGGCGCTGCGCATACTGCAGGAATATGGTTTGCCGGTTCGCCCGGAGCTGCTTTTGCTGGCACGGGCAGCCCTGGCGCAGCACCTTGAAATCAACCCGGAAAACTTGCAAAAAATGCTGGCTGCTCTGGGCAGCGGAAATTGGGGACAGGCCGAAGCGGAAATGGCTGCTGCCATGCTGGCCGCCGGTCTGCCGCTGAATGAAGAAACACTCGCGCTGACATTGCGTGCCCGCTCTATTTACCCTCAGGCATTGATGCAGTTGTTTGCCGGCTTGCAGGCAGCTCATTCCAACCCGTCTGTAACGGCGGAACAGGCGCGCCTGCTGCAAACCCTGCAGAATCTCTTTCAGCACCTGTTGCTGCCAGCCGGTACGGACGTTCAGACGCTGGCCGGCCGTATCCGTGAGGCGGTGCGCTTTAGCGGCAGGTCGCTGGAGAACATTCTGCTGGCGGAAGGCGGATCGGCTGAAAGGCAGAGCAGCCCGGCGGGCTGGATGGAAGCCGTGCGTTTGCTTTCGCAACTGCGCCAAAACGGGCTGGGTGAAATTGCCGATCAGGTGCAGCGATTTATGGATCAGGCGCGCATGAACGGACTGCTGAACCTGCCGCCGCAGGTACCACCGGGTCAGGGAGTGTGGGCTGAAGCCAGAATGCTGATGACGAACCCGGTTGGAGGCGGAGATCAACCGTTTCTGCCGGTGCGCCTGCGGCTGGCGCGCCGCGAGAAGGGCAATTCGGCACACATTGACCCGCTGCATACCACCCTGAACATTCAGGTCGAAGTTCGGCCAAGTCAGGTCTTCCAGGTGGCGCTTTCGGTGGTCGGCAGGCAGATGCGGTTGATTGTCACTGCGCCGGATGCCGAATGGTTGAGCGAAACGCGCAGCGAAATGCCTTCACTGGAAGAAGCCCTGCGGCAGATGGGCTATCAATTGCAGGATAGCCGTGTAGAAGTCGGCCGGGTGGATTTTATGCCAGCCGCACTAAGTCCCCTTCCGGCGCGTCCCTCGCTGGCATTGATTGATTTGGAGATATGAGCCGTGAACCGCCGTGTGCGCTTTTACAGTGGGGAGAAAAAGGCGGCAGCCCGCCGCCTGACGGCGGCTGCCCTGACGTACGACCCGCAAACCGACCAGGCGCCGCGCGTGGTTGCCAGCGGCAGAGGCAAGATTGCCGAACAAATTGTTGCGCTGGCGCAGCAATATCAGGTGCCGGTTTATGAGGATGCCGAACTCAGCGCGGCGCTGGCACTGGTTAATCTGGATGAAGAAATCCCGCCGGAATTGTATCTGGTGGTGGCAGAAGTACTGGCTTACATCTACCGGGTGATGCACAGGCGGATTGAATAATCCAATCAGAGCGTTGGTTGGGGATAAAACCTGTAATTTTGATGGGGGACTGTAACGTTTGAACATCGGATTCGTCATATACTTCAGGTTATGACCAAAGCCGCGCCGCACTTCCTCAGCGACGACGACCTGCTGAAGCGAGCCTCCTCGGGTGACAAAGATGCCTATGGCATGTTGTACGAACGCTATCTGGTGCCCATTTACCGGTACTGCTATTTTCGTGTTAGCAGCGAACTGGATGCGGAGGATTTAACGGAGATGGTTTTTCTCAAAGCCTGGGAAAATCTACCGAAGAAGCAGGTGCAGTCTTTTCGAGCGTGGCTTTACCGCATCGCTCACAATCTGGTTGTAGATTATCTGCGCACGAGGAAGAACTCCACCCCTTTAGAGTTGCTGGAGATACCAACGGACGCACAAAGCCACCCCGAGCAGGCATTCCTGAACCGTGAGGATGGCCGGGTGCTGGTTAATGCAATTGCCAGGCTGGAGGAGCAGGATCAGGAAGTGCTGGTATGCCGGTTTGTCAGCCAGCTCAGCCATGCCGAAACAGCGGCGGTTTTGGGCCTGAATGAAAGCCATGTGAGGGTTTTGCAGTTTCGGGCTTTGAAAAAATTGCAAGCCCTGCTGGGAGGAGGGAAACAGGATGGATGAAAATCTGGAATTGATTTTCGATGAATGTCTGCAGGCCGTAGAAAGCGGCCAGTGGAGCATTGAGGAATGTATGCAGCGTTACCCTGCTCAGCGGCAGGAATTGGAAGCCCTGCTGAGGATGGCTGTGCAGGTGCGTTCGGCGGGGATGATCGAACCTCGGGCAGCATTCCGCCGCTCAGCCCGGGCGCGCCTCACAGCGCGACTTGCCGATGTCCCCGTTGTAACGGATCGCAATCCGTTTCGTCTTGTTAAGCAAATTTCCACTCAACCCCTGCAACGGTCAAGGAGAACGGTGATGAACTGGATAGCGATTGTAGTTTTGCTGGCAAGTCTGTTTGGCGGGGGGGCCGCCGTTCAGGCATCCAGTCAGGCCTTGCCTGACAGTCCCCTCTACCCCCTGAAAACCGGAATCGAATCGCTGCGCCTGGTGGTGAGCAGTGAGCCAACCCAAACTCAACTGGCGTTGGAATTTGCCAATCGCCGGTTAGAGGAAGCCGGAAAGTTGATTGAAAATCAAGCCTATGACTATCTGCCTAAAGTTGTGGCCGGTTACTGGCAGTTGACTCGACAGGCATTGGAAAAGGTCAGCGTGACGGGAGCGCTGATTGACAATCGGACCGATAACCCGGCTGAATTAATTGCCCGCCAGGTAGACACGATGACGGCATTGCTGGATCAACTCCCGACCGATCAACTGAGCGCGCTCGAGCAGAGCCTGGAAGAGGAAACCCCTGAACCTCAGCCGGTTGAAGGAGAAGAACCTCCCATCAGCGAGCCTCTGCTGACCGGCTGTACCAATCAGACTCATCCGATTGGTGTAAAACTGGCGACCGCCTACCGTGTTCCATACGAAACGGTGATGGGCTGGTTCTGTCAGGGCTTTGGATTTGGGGAGATCGTTCTTGCTCTGCAAGCCAGTCAGCACAGCGAATTGAGCGCCGAGGAAATTTTGCTGCTCAAAGTAGAACTGGGCGGTTGGGGCGAAGTCTGGCGTCATCTGGCCATGCTGGAACAACCGGTTGAACCCCTGCCTACACTCACACTGCCGGTTGAGGAAACACCGGCTGAGGTCACAGAAACCCCCACCCCCAGCGTTACCATCACCCCGACCCCTGAGCAGGTCAATCAGGGTAACTACTGCACCGACCTTACAAAACAGCATCTGGTTGGTGCGAAACTGGCAATGGAATACGGTGTGACATACGAGCAGGTGATGGGCTGGTTCTGTCGCGGGTATGGGATGGGCGAGATCATGTTAGCCCTGCAGGCCAGCCAGAAATCCGGCTTACCTGCCGATCAATTCTTTGCCATGAAGCAGGAACAGGGTGGTTGGGGTAAGGTCTGGCAGGAGATGGGTTGGATTGGCAAAAGCCGCAAGACACCGCCAACCGAAGGTGAAGAGCCGGTTATAACTCCGGAAGCCACTCCCAGCCCAGACAAGATGAATAAACCCGGTGCACAACCGCCGGCCGGCGGTGGAAAACCGGCAGATGAAAATCCGGGCAAGAAAGTTACCCCGCCCGGTTTGAATAAGCCTCCCAAAGACAAACTGCCGCCGGTGAATCCGGGCAAGGGGAAGCCCTGATTGTACGGCGGATTAACATCCTCAAATTCCGGCAGGTGAAGCAACCTGCCGGTGTTTGTTATATCAGCAGCGGAGCGTGCAAATGCCAGCGGGTGTGCTGTTGATAGAGATGAGCAATTGAAAAGAGGATTTCTTCCTGAAAATGGGGAGCCATGAGCTGCATACCAATCGGCAACTCCTGACGGTCAAAACCAACCGGAAAGGCCAGCCCCGGCACGCCGGCCAGATTGGTGGGCAGGGTGAAAACATCTTCCAGATACATGGCCAGCGGGTCATCACGGTGTTCGCCAATGCGGAAGGCGGTGGTGGGTGTAACCGGAGCGGCAATCACATCTACCTGTTGAAATGCCTGTTCAAAATCCTGCCGGATGAGGGTACGGACTTTTTGAGCCTGCCCGTAATAAGCCTCATAATAACCTGCCGAGAGGGCATAGGTGCCCAGCATAATCCGGCGTTTGACCTCAGCGCCAAAACCTTCCGAGCGGGAGCGGTTAAACAACTCGCTGAGGGTTTCGGCTTCGGCGCGGTAACCAAAGCGCACGCCGTCATAACGCGCCAGATTGGCAGAGGCCTCTGCCGGGGCGATCAGGTAATAAACCGGCAGGGCATATTCGGTGTGCGGCAGGCTGATTTCCTGTACTGCTGCACCCAAATCCGCCAGCGTTTGAATGGCAGCGCGTACCTTTTCCTCTACTTCCGGCTGCATGCCGGGCAGGAAATATTCTTTGGGAACGCCGATACGCAATCCGCGCAGCATTTCCGGACTGGGAGGCTGCCAGTCGGCGGCAGGTTGTTCCATGGTTGTAGCATCCAGTGGGTCAAAACCGGCCATCGGCCAGAAGAGAATGGCAGCATCCTCGGCGCTGCGTGCCAGCACACCAACCGTATCCAGCGATGAGCCGTAGGCCATCAGCCCATACCGGGAAACCCGCCCATAGGTGGGTTTGATGCCGGTTACGCCGCAGAAGGCAGCCGGCTGACGGACACTACCGCCGGTGTCGGTGCCCAGTGCGGCAGGTATCATGCGGGCTGCTACGGCAGCAGCCGAGCCGCCGCTGGATCCACCCGGCACACGCCGGGTATCCCATGGATTGAAGGTGACCCCGAAAGCCGAATTTTCGGTGGATGAACCCATGGCAAACTCATCGGTATTGGTTTTTCCCACAATCACCACGCCGGCATCCAGCAGCCGCTGGACTGCGGTGGCCGTAAAGGGGGGGATGAAGTTTTCCAAAATGCGCGATCCACAGGTACAGCGCACACCGCTGAGGGTGAGCAGGTCTTTGACGGCAATTGGCAGGCCCAGGAGCGGGGGAAGCGGTTCATCGGGGTGGCGGCGGGCTGCCATGCGGCGCGCATCGGCAGCTCGGGCATTCTCCAGCGCTTTTTCAGCCGTGAGGGTGATAAAGGCGTGGACTGTGCCTTCCAGCCGCTCAATTTGCGTCAGGCAGGCACGGGTCAGCTCCTCACTGGAAAGCGAGCCGTTTTTTAACGCCGTTAAGGCTTGCCGGACTGTCAGATTGTGTGGCTTTTCCATCCGTGTTACTCCAGTACCGGCGGAACGCGAAAATATCCCTGATGGGAATTCGGTGCATTTGCCAGAATTTTATCCCGCGAAAACGGCGCGTGGGGTTCGTCCTCTCGCAGGCGGCTGCGCGGCGGCAGAACGCTGGAGGTGGGAGGAATATCGCGGGTATCCACCTGCTGCAAACGGGCAGCGTATTCCAGAATTGCAGAAAGCTGCTCGCGGAAGCGGATTTTTTCTTCTTCGCTCAGCTGCAGGCGGGCGAGGTGGGCAATGTGTTCAACTTCTGCCAGAGTCAGACTCATGCCGCGTATTATAATAGACAGTATGACTTCACTGCAACCAAAACGCGCCCCATCTGTTTGTCTTTTGGAGGGAGGGAGAGGATGAAGGAACCGATTTCCGTTGAATTTGCCGGGCGTTTACGGCAGTATTTCAAGAAAGGCAACGTCCTGATGGTATGGCTGTGGCGATTGGGACTGGGAAAGCACATCAACATCGCTCCCAGGTACGCCGGGCAGATCATGGTGCTGGAACACAGCGGCAGGAAAAGCGGTAAACGCTACCGTACGCCGGTGAATTATGCAATTGTGAACGGCGAAATTTATTGTGTGGCCGGTTTTGGCCCGGTATCAGACTGGTACCGCAACATCATCGCCAATCCACAGGTGGAAGTATGGCTGCCGGATGGCTGGTGGGCCGGGCTTGCCGAAGAAGTGCTGGATGCCGATTTGCGCCTGCCGATTTTACGTCAGGTGCTGATTGCCAGTGGTTTTGCGGCGCGTTTGTTCGGGGTTGACCCGCTCAAACTCAGCGATGAGGAACTGGATCGTTTGACGCGGGATTACCGGCTGATCCGGATTCGCCGAACGGTTGCCCGCACCGGTGAAGGCGGGCCGGGCGACCTGGCATGGATCTGGCCGTTGACGACCTTCTTCCTGCTCTTTCTGCTGCTCAAACGCCGTCCCCGCAGACGTTGAGGTAACCAGCGTGCCTGAGAATCAAACCGCTATCCCATTTTGGAAACGCACATCACTGGAGGAGATGACCCCTGCCGAGTGGGAATCCTTGTGTGACGGCTGCGGCTGGTGCTGTCTTTATCGCATCGAGGATGAGGAAAGCGGAGTCGTGTTGACCACCGCAGTTGCCTGCCGTCTGCTGGATTTGAAAACCTGTCGTTGTAAGGATTACCCAAACCGCTTTGAAAAAGTCAGCACCTGCGTACGAATTACCCCCGAAACCGCACGCACGTATACCTGGCTGCCGGAAACCTGTGCTTATCGGCGTCTGGCGCTGGGTAAAGACCTGCCCGACTGGCACCCCCTCATCACCGGTGACCCGCGCAGTGTGCACCGCGCCGGTGCATCGGCCCTGGGGCGGGCAATCTCCGAATTGGGGGTAGATCTGGACGATTTGGAAAATTACATCTTAACCGAGGAGTGAAATGAGCTCTCAGCTGGTTCCGTTCTTAATTGAAGCCAAACGTCACACCTACGCTGCCGGTCTGGCGGCAAAAGTGGAGTCTCTGCTGCCGGGCAGCATTCAATTGGAATACCGTTCCGGCGATTGGTTTTACCGGGATATTTATTTTGGTGAAGAATTTTTTGCCGGACAGGAGATGGTGTACTACCGCAACCGGCCGTGGTGGTCCATGGTGTATGCCGGCGGCGTGAAACTGGAAGAACCGCCTCCCGACCAGATTTATTCGTTTTTACGCCGCGCCTTGCTTATGGTGGATGCGCAGGTGCCGTTCCGCGGGCCTGATTCGTTCGAAGAGGGTGATTTCCGTTACGCCTGTGCATGGCGCGGCACGGTTGAGTGGTTCGAAGGAATGGAAGTCATTTTTCACCGCGAGCGGATTGCCTATCAGTTGACTTTCAGCGGAGGGATGATCAACTGAGCAGGAGCGCGGTGCGGCGCATTTTGGCGCTGTCTGGTTTGATTATAGGGCTGGGGGGAATGTTCATAGCGCTGGCGGGTTTCCCGCTGGTGCGTTCTTTGATGGATAGTCTGGCAGCGGATGGAGCAATGGAAGCCTTTACCCCCCAGCGTCATTTGCTGTTGCGCCCGGCGCTTGGTCTGGCAGCCCTGACCGCTCTGCTGCTGGTGTGGATGGATGACCGCAAGCCGCACTGGCTGGGTCGGGGTATTCGTTTTTTGAAAGCAGGATGGGATGATTTACGGGCCGCTTTCCGCCCTGCTGCGGCTGAGCGGGGCGAATGGTTGCGTCTGGGGTTTTTGATTTTACTGGCAATTGTCCTGCGCATTCCCTTTCTGGATCAACCGCTGGGTCACGACGAAGCTTACACCTACATTGGATTTGCGCGCCGGTCATTGTGGGCGGTGATCAGCGATTATCATTTGCCCAACAACCATGTTTTCCACACCCTGCTGGTTCACATTGTGACCCGCCTGCTGGGCAATGCTCCGGCGGTCATGCGTCTACCGGCGTTTGCTGGCGGGGTATTGAGTGTGGCAGCCGCCTACGCTCTGGGGCGAATCTGGTATAACCGCCGGGCGGGCTGGCTGGCAGCCGGGCTGATCGCTGTAACCCCCTTGCTGGTGGGCGGCTCAGCCGATGGGCGCGGATATACCCTGCTGGCGCTGTTCAGCCTGCTGGGGTGGGTGCTGGCTACTTATTTGAAAACCAATCCCAACTGGACGGGCTGGCTGGGGCTGACTGTGTTGGGCGCATTGGGTTTTTATACCGTACCGGTCATGCTCTATCCATGGGGGGCAGTGTACCTGTGGATGTTTCTTTCCCTTTGGGTTGAACCGCAAATTTCCGCGGCTTACGGCGGCTCTCGGCGTTACCTTCTCGTGCTTTTTCTCAGCGGTCTGTTAACCGGCATTTGGGTTTATTTCCTTTACCTGCCGGTTCTACTGGTCAGCGGGGCGCAAAGTTTATTTTCCAACCCGTTTGTCCAGCCGCTGGGGTGGGATGTGTTTTGGCCCACTCTGTGGACGCGGTTGAACGAAACCTGGCATGAATGGCAAATGGATGTGCCTGTCTTGCTGAGCGCACTGGCGGTGCTGGGTGTGGTGCTGGAAGCCATCTTTCACTGGCGTGCCAGCCGTCAGCGGGTGCCGGTTTTGTTGCCGGTTTCGCTGTGGGTGGGGTTTCTGTTGATTGTTCAACGTCCCAATGCGTGGCGCAAGATATGGCTGTGGCTGCTGGTGCTGCTGCTGGTGCTGGCAGCGGCTGGCTGGGCGGCGTTTTTGGACTGGCTGCGGCGAAGAAGGGCATGGCATCCAGCCGTAGCCCAATTACTGGTGCAGGGCGTACTGGTAGCCCTGTTGCTCCTGGCGCTGCCATGGGCGTGGCAACGCGGCAGCCGCCTTGCCGTGCCGGCCGCCGCCGAAAGGACGGCAGATTGGATTGCTGCGCGTCTGGATGAGCAGGGAGCCGTGGTGGCGGATGGTATGGATGCGCCGCCACTGTGGTATTACCTGCTTCGCGCCGGCGGCGAAGCGGCGTGGTTCGATAAACTCAACCAGCGCGAAACCATCAGTCAGGCTTATGTCGTGGTCAATGCTCAGGACCCACAACAAAGCCTTGAATCGATTATTCGCACGACTGCAAACTGGCGCAAGCCGCTCGAAGAGCAGAACTGCCGGTTTGAAACAGAAATAGAACCCTATCGAATTTACCGCTGTTCAGACCCTTAGAAGTATAAATCGGCGGCGGTTTGGGGTTCCAGCTGTTCGTTGATCAGCTCATCGAGTTCGTTCATAATCTCCAGCTTGCGGCGGACAATGTAATTTTCCAACCAGCGGGTTTGTTCCTCGCTGGGGAAAATCCGCACTCCCAGGTACAACATGGTTGTGCCAACCCGGCGCCTGCAAACCACCTGGCCGTGAATGTCAATGGGGGTGGTGGGGGTCAGATCAAAGCGTAAATCCACCGGTGTGTTGACCAGTACATCAAAATGGGGCTGATCCCCAATGTAAAGCATCAAACCCGCGCCATGCAGTGAAATATCCCGCAAGGTTGCCGAGTAGATACGGTTGTGCAGTTTCAGCATGACCTCGATGGGGCGGTCGGGTTGGACGCGCTGCTCCATGCGGTCGAACCAAAGGTTGCCGTTGAAGGAAAAATCACTCAGTCTTAATTCCTGCGGGTGGGTATTAAGGAGTTGCGGTTTGGCGCGCACCGTTTCCGGCAGCACCCGTGAATAGAGGTAAACGGGGTCTCGCAGAGTCATGCAAACTTGCAGACGGGGAGCGCGGAAAGTGATAGAGTCCACCCCAATTTTGATTGGCTCAATGCGTTCGATGAAGTGTACCCCTTTGTAGGTGCTGACCAGGTTGAGCGGCACGCGCTGGAAAGCCAGCGATTTGACCGCTTGTAACGCATCATTCAGAAATGGGTATGACATCACAACCACCTCCCTGAAAATCTGGTAAAAAAATGACCCTTGCTGTAAGCAGGGTCACCTGGAATGGATCAGCAGAGATGCTCAATCAGGCGACCCGGTGACGAGCGCAACGAATAAGAACGAATAACGAAACGTGGAAACTGGGTGGTATGGACAACTTCTACTCCACAATCATAGTATAGCAAAAATTCGCTTCAATTTCTATCATTTTCCCTGAATTTTTAAGATTAAGGTTTGTTAATTTTCCTGTTTCGGTCACTGGACGGTAAATTTTATGGTGAAACTCTCTTAATCATCTGTTAGCCAATTTATAACGCTGCTTTAGCCATTAGTTGAACACACCTTAAACACGGCAGGGATACTTAAATTTGGAAACATTGTCTCAAAGACTGGCAGTGGAGGATGTGGCCGGATGGCAAAGAGAATTTTGCTGATTGGCGGATCGCTCAATCAAACCATGATGATGCATCAGATCGCCAAAGCATTACCCGAACACGAATGTGTGTTCACCCCTTTTTATGCGGAGGGTGTAATGAGCTGGGCAGCCGAAAAAGGGCTGCTGGATTTCACCATTCTTGGCGGGCGGCATCGCCGCGAAACGGAGGCATACCTCCGGCGTCATCATCTTCCGGTTGATTTCGGCGGGCAGCGGGGGAATTATGATCTGGTGGTAACCTGTACCGATTTGATTATTCAGCAGAACATCCGCCGCAAACCGATTGTGCTCGTACAAGAAGGAATGACTGAGCCGGAGGGTTTGCGTTACCAGCTGGTCAAAGACCTGCGCCTGCCGCGCTGGCTGGCAAACACAGCGGCTACCGGCTTATCCAACGCGTACGAGGCTTTCTGCGTTGCCTCGGCTGGATACCGCGATTTGTTTATTCGCAAGGGAATCCGGCCGGAAAAGTTGTTCGTCACCGGCATCCCGAACTACGACAATGCCCGGCAATACCTGAATAATGATTTTCCTTATCACGGTTATGTGCTGGCAGCCACCTCTGCCAGCCGTGAAACCGGAAAATTGCACAACCGCCTGGCTTTCCTGCAGCGGGCATTGCAAGTTGCCAACGGTAAACCACTTTTTATCAAACTGCACCCCAATGAAAATTTTGAACTGGCGATGCTGGAAATCAAGATGATTGCCCCACAGGCAACCGTTTTCACCGAGGGTAATGTTCATCACATGATTGCCAATTGCGATGCGCTGGTAGCCGAAAATTCAACCGTCATTTACACGGCGCTGGCTTTAGGTAAACCGGTGTATGCCGAGGTAGATGTTGAGCAGTTAAAGCGGCTGCTGCCGCTTCAGAATGGCGGTACTTCTGCCGAAAAAATTGCCAATGTCTGCCGTTATATTCTTGCCCTGCCGGAGCGGAAACGCCGCCGCGTGATGCGTCGTTACCGTTTGCATCTGGCCCGTCAGGCTTTACATAGTTAACGTGAGTTCGGGTTATGTTCAAAATCCGGCAAGTAAAGCAATTACCCCCTCCCGCCTCCCCCTAAATCGCTGGGGCGATTTAGGGGGAGGTGCAGGTGGGGGTCAAACATTCTCAAAGGATTAGGAAGAGGATTTATCCCGAACTGAGGTTAGTTAGCCATGACAACGAGTGAGATTCCTGTGCTTTATTCCCCTTCCCCGTCCAGTGTCGAAGAACTGCACGCCGCACTGGAGTATGAGGTCTTTCGGGTTTCGGGCTGGTCGGCGGACGACTGGCGGCGAAGACTGTTCCGGGCGTTGCTGAATCGCCCGCTCCACCGGCTGGCGGGGGTGTTGACCGCGCTGGATGAGGATACCCGCCGCTTTGGTCTGACGGTAGGGTTGACCCGTTTTCTGGAACATTTTGCCTGTAATATCGAATGGGCAGCCGAAGAGCCTATTCCTCAAAAAGGGCCGTTGATTGTTGCCTGCAATCATCCCGGCACGTTTGATGGATTTGTGCTTGCCAAATTGTTGCAGCGTGAGGACGTACGGGTAATTGCCCGGGACATGCCGTTATTGCGGGGTTTGCCGCACATCAGCCGCCATCTCATTTTTTCAACACGGGATATGACCCAGCGGGCAGCCGTTCTGCGGGAGGTTATTCAGCATTTGAAAAATGGCGGCGTCTTGCTCACCTTTCCGCGCGGGACGATTGAACCTGACCCCGGCAGCATGGCCGGTGCAATGAGCGAGGTGCGTCACTGGCTGCCCAGCGTCGAATTGTGGCTGCGCAAGGTGCCGGAAACACGGCTGGTCATTGGAATCATCAGTCAGGTAACTGCGCCGCTGGCGTTGAAAGTGGGGCGATTATTCTTCCGCAAACCCTGGAATGCTCAGGTGGCCGCTGAGGTGATGCAGGTGGCTTTTCAGGTTCTGGCGCCAGAGCGGTGGAAAATTCAACCGCGGGTTACTTTTTCTGCACCGCTCAGCCTGAAAAAGTTGGAAATGGAATTGAACGGTGAACGGCGTTTATTCCCGTTGATTCAGGTTTATATCCTGCGCGCGATGGCCGAACACCAGCGTTTATTTTATGGGATTGACCTGCCCTGTTGAGTTGTCCAGGTTCAAGGTAAAACGCCAGGGCATGGATCTCCACGGTTCGGGCACGCGTTGAATGCCGATGCGCGCCGAGGGAAGAATGATGGCGCCCGGCGGAAGGGGCGCATCTTCAATCCACAATTGCGAAGCCGGGCTGGTCAGGTCGGCGCCGTTCAGACGGCCGTCAATATCCAGTGCGGTGGTCAGTTTGGCGGGGCCGTCGGTCCAGCGCGCCGGTGGCTGTCCGGCGCGGCGGCGTGCGATGATTTCGTTTCCCTCAAGGGGCTGTATGGCGCGGATGAGCACCGCCGCGGGGTATCCCTCTGCCATACAGACGACATTCAACAACCAGTGCATGCCGTAGGTGAAATAGACATACGCCCGGCCAGGCGGGCCGTACATCACCTTTGTCCGTGGGGTATAACCTGCACGGGCATGACAGGCCAGGTCTTCTTCGCCGCGGTAGGCTTCGGTTTCGATGATGATTCCCCCCACCCGTTGACCCTCCACAAGGCGCACCAGCCGTTTGCCCAGCAGCTCCGCCGCGGCCGAAACAACATCCTGTTCGTACCAGTTTGGCGGTAAAATGGAACGTGACGACATGCCCGTATTGTACAACAATCCGCAGGATTTCTCAGCAGGAGGTGCGCGATGAATCTTCGCCCAGAGGTTGGATTGACCTTTGATGATGTGTTGTTGGTGCCCAAAAAATCTTCCATTCGCTCAAGACAGGATGTTTCAACCCAAACTCGCCTGACAAAGGACATTCAGCTGAACATACCGATTATCTCTGCCAACATGGATACGGTCACCGAGGCGCCGATGGCGATTGCGATGGCTCAGCAGGGTGGTTTGGGCATTCTGCACCGTTTTATGAGCATCGAGAGGCAGGCCGAGCAGGTGCGCAAGGTCAAACGCGCGGAGAGTCTGGTGGTGTTGAACCCGTTGACGATTTCCCCATCGGCTACGGTTGGCGAGGCGCGCCAGTTGATGAAAGCGGAGGATGTGGGCGGCCTGGTTGTGGTAGATGAACAAAACCGGGTGTTGGGACTGGTTGCAACCCGCGATGTGCTGCTGGCAATGGACGAATCGGCAGCAGTCAGCACGGTGATGACGCCGCGTGATCGGCTGGTTACCGCCCAAGCCGGGGCATCGCTTGAGTCGGCACGCCAGAAGTTATATGAGGCGCGCGTGGAAAAATTGCCGCTGCTGGATGAGGAAGGCCGGTTGGCAGGCCTGATCACTGTGCAGGATATCATCAAAATTCAGGATCACCCTTTTGCCACCAAAGACCAGCACGGGCGGTTGCGGGTCGGTGCAGCGGTTGGGGTCAAACCCGAAGATTTGGAAAGAGCAGCTGCCTGTGTGGAGGCCGGTGCAGACGTACTGGTGGTGGATATTGCCCATGGGCATTCCGAGCATACCCTTCAAATGGTCAGCCGCTTGAAGCGGGCTTTTTCCAGTGTCGCAGTGATTGCAGGAAACGTGGCGACGGCTGAAGGGGTGCGCGAGCTGGCCGGAGCCGGCGCGGATGTGGTCAAAGTTGGCGTTGGGGCCGGCTCGATTTGCATTACCCGGGTGGTGACCGGTTTTGGAGTGCCGCAACTGACCGCAGTGGCGGAGTGTGCCGAAGAGGGTCATCGCCTCAACATTCCCATTATTGCCGACGGCGGGATGCGTACCTCCGGTGATGTAACCAAAGCCCTGGCTGCCGGGGCCAGCGCGGTCATGCTCGGTTCGATGCTGGCAGGCACCGATGAAGCGCCCGGCGCTGAAATTGTGCGCCAGGGCCGGCGTTACAAAGTTGTGCGCGGCATGGCTTCGCTTTCCGCCAATGTTGAGCGGCGAAAGCTGGACAAGCCGTTGCAGGAAGAAGAATATTCTGAAGAATTGTGGAGTGAAGTTGTGCCAGAAGGGGTGGAGGCCCTGGTGCCGTACCGCGGAAAAGTGCGCGATATCCTGCATCAAATTGTGGGCGGGCTGCGTTCCGGAATGAGTTATGCCGGCGCGCACAACTTGCAGGAACTCTGGCAAAATGCCGAATTTATCCGCATCACCCCTGCCGGGCAAAAAGAATCCGGTGCGCATGATGTGGATTTGATTTAGAGAGATTTGATTTTGAAAGGAGGAAACAAGCCATGTGGCAAAGACTATTGGTTCTGTTGCTGTTGCTGGGGATAACGGCTGCCTGCAATATGCCGCTTAGCCTTTCGACAACCCCGACAATTGAAGAAACCCACTCCCCCTCCCCTTCACCACTGCCGCAGGCAACCCCAACCCCGGCTCTTCTCAGTCGCTCTGTGCTGGAAAACATGCTGTACACCTTGCCGGCATTTGTGGATCGTGAGCCGTTTTCCTTTCAATTAGAGGATGGCGAATTTTATGGAGACCCGGCTGCCATTGATTTTATCAATGTGCGCCTGGGGGATGTAATTGCCTTTGGAGATTTAAACGGCGATGACCTGCCGGATGCAGCGGTTATTCTGGCAGCCAATTACGGGGGTACAGGTGTGTTTGTGTGGGTCGTGGCGGTGTTGAACCAGAACGGCAAAGCAGAGCAGGCAGCCGCCTTCCTGATTGATGACCGCCCGATGATTGAGCAGCTTTCCATAGAGAACAGCCGTATCCTTTTGGAGGGGCTGGTGCATGGGCCGAGCGATCCGGGCTGCTGCCCCAATCAACCCGTCCGTTGGGCGCTGCGGTTGATGCCTGCCGGGCTCAATCTGGTTTCTGCTTCGACACGCATTGGGGATTTGTGGAGAGAAATCAACCTTGAATTTCCGGTGGAGGACAGCCGGGTTGGTGAGCGGGTGGAAGTGCGCGGCGGTGTGCCGGTGATGCCTTTCGAAGCGACCCTGAACTACCGGGTCTATTCCGAAAACGGGGTAGAGTATCAGAACAGTTACATCATGGTGGATGCACCGGATTATGGGTATCCGGGGACATTTCAGAAAGAGATTGATCTGAGCGAAGTACCGCCGGGGGTGATTTATCTGGAAGTTTCCGAAATCAGCATGGCGGATGGCAGTGTGGTGGCGCTTACGAGTGTGCGTTTGATTCGCGAATAAAAAACGATTGACAGTGGGAGGTGTTATGTCCATTCCAGTGATCGTAGATGCAATCCGAACACCCATTGGGAATTTGGGCGGAGTTCTTGCGGCGGTGCGCCCGGATGATCTGGCGGCGCTGGTGCTGCGCGCGCTGATCGAGCGCAATCACCTGCCCGGCAGCGAGGTTGACGAGGTGTATCTGGGGTGTGCCAATCAGGCGGGGGAGGATAACCGCAATGTGGCGCGCATGGCAACTCTGCTGGCCAGTCTGCCGCCGGAGGTGCCGGCTTTGACGGTCAACCGCCTGTGCGCTTCGGGGCTGGCGGCGGTCAACCTGGCGGCACGTGCCATTTTGACCGGTGACGGTGAGGTTTTTCTGGCAGGCGGGGTGGAGAGCATGTCGCGTGCGCCGTATGCGCTGCCCAAGGCGGAAAAAGGTTTTCCCTTTGGTAACCTGACCGCCTGGGATACGGCGTTGGGCTGGCGTTTTCCGAACCCAAAAATGGAAGCCATGTACGGCATTGAAGCGATGGGAGAAACCGCCGAGAATCTGGCAGAGATGACCGCCATCCCGCGCGCCGAGCAGGATCGTTTTGCCCTGCAAAGCCACCAGCGAGCGGTAGCGGCGCAGGATGAAGGTCGTTTTACCGATGAAATTCTGCCCGTGGAGATTCCGCAACGCAAAGGCGAGCCGATTCGGGTGGTCAAGGATGAGCGCCCCCGCCGCGATACTACGCTCGAATCTCTGGCTGCCCTGCCACCCATTTTCCGCAAAGGCGGGACGGTGACGGCAGGAAATTCCTCCGGTTTGAATGACGGGGCGGCCGGGCTGCTGCTGATGAGCGAAAGCAAAGCCCGTCAACGGGGGCTGAAGCCAATGGCGCGCATCGTCAGCAGCGCGGCGGCAGGTGTGCTGCCGCGCATCATGGGCATCGGCCCGGTGCCGGCTGCCCGTAAAGCCCTGGCAAAAGCCGGGTTGAGTATGGAACAGATCGGGCTGGTGGAGCTGAATGAAGCCTTTGCGGTGCAGGCATTGGCGGTCATCCGTGAATTGAAACTTTCGGAGGAAATCGTCAACGTCAACGGCGGTGCCATTGCCCTGGGTCATCCCCTGGGCTGCTCGGGAGCAAGAATTTTGACCACCCTATTATATGAAATGCGCCGGCGTGCGCCAACTCAGCCCCGCCCGTTTTACGGACTGGCCATGTTGTGTGTGGGGGTTGGGCAGGGTGAAGCCACGATTGTGGAGTGGCTGGATGACTAAAGCTTTGGTTACCGGCGCAAGCGGGTTCATCGGTTCAGCATTATGCCGCGCCCTTCTGGAAGCCGGTTTTGAGGTGCGCGCTTTCCATCGTCCCACTTCCAATTTAATGCTCATCAAAGACCTCCCGCTCGAGCATGTGCTGGGCGATCTGAGCCGCCCGGAAAGCATTTTTCAGGCCATGCAGGGCGTGCAGGTCGTTTTTCATGCAGCGGCATGGATGGGCGGCGGCAGGGGGGACAGCGGCAGGCATTATACCGTTACGGTGGAAGGAACGCGTAATGTGCTTCAGGCTGCGCTGCAATGCGGGGTGGAACGGGTGATTCATACCAGCTCGGCGGCGGCGCTGGGGGTTCCGCCGCAAATTCCGGGCAGCCAAAGCGCTTATTTGATGGATGAAACCCATACCTGGAATTACCCTGCCGGGCGCTGGCCGTATGCTTACGCCAAGTATCTGGCAGAGCTGGAAGTGCAGACGGCTGTGGCGCGCGGGTTGGATGTGGTCATCCTCAACCCGACGCTGGTCATTGGGGCAGGGGATTTGTACCGCCAATCGCGTTCTGTGGTGGTGCAGGCGGCGCAGCGACGCCTGCCGGTGGTGGTTGAGGGGGGATTGAATGTGGTTTCTCTGATGGATACGATTGCCGGACATCTGGCAGCGTTACAGCGCGGCCGGCGCGGGGAACGCTATCTCCTTGCCGGGCAAAACCTGACTGTGGCAAATCTGGTCGAGCGCACTGCTGCATTAGCCGGTGTTGCGCCATCCCGTACCGTGTTACCTGCCAGCCTGGTGCGCCGGGTAGCGCCGATTTATGCCCTGTTGGAAAACTGGTTACCTTTACCGGTTTCGGCATCCGAATTGTACCTGACTGGCCGTTTTTTTTATTACGATGCTCAAAAAGCAAAAAGTGAGTTAGAATGGGTGTGTTGTGTGGAAGTTGACCATGCCATCCGTGAAGCGCTGGAATGGTCAAGAGAAAAAGGTCTGCTAGCGCAATGAAGAAACCAGAACTGACTTTCCGCCAAAATTTCGATCCTCAACGCTCTGGCTTGCGAAGCCTGCAATGGGTGGACTGGCTGGTGCTGATTGGCATCATTGTATTGATTTATGCCGGAGTACGACTGGCGGCCAATGCTCCCGCGGTGGTCACGGGAAGAGAAATTTCGCTGGAGCCAACCCGCCTGCCGTGGTATGCGCTCTTTTCCATTCTGCGAATGCTGGGGGCGTATCTCCTCTCGGTGGTGTTCACCCTGATCTACGGACGGGTGGCGGCATATAATCGCCGCGCCGAAAAAGTGATGATGCCGCTGCTGGATGTGCTGCAAAGCGTGCCGATACTGTCCTTTTTGCCGGTGGTTTTGCTGGGTCTGAGCGTCATCCTGCCGCAGAACATTGCCGCTGAGCTTGCTTCGGTAGTGCTGATTTTTACCAGTCAGGTGTGGAATCTGACCTTTGCGTGGTATCAGTCCCTCACCACCATTCCCAAAGAATTGCGCGAAGCCAGCGCCATTTTTCGCTTGAACAGCTGGCTGCGCTTTAAAAATCTGGAACTGCCTTTTGGGATGATCAGCCTGATCTGGAACAGCATGATGTCGTGGGCGGGTGGCTGGTTCTTCCTGATGGCTGCCGAGATTTTTACCGTCGGTCAGCGCGATTTCCGCCTGCCGGGGTTGGGCGCTTATTTACATGAAGCCTCGCTGCAGGGTGATTTACAGGCAGTCGGTTATGGGTTGGCTGCCTTAATTCTGGTGATTGTGGCTTTGGATCAACTGGTCTGGCGGCCTCTCATCGCCTGGTCAGACCGCTTCAAGGTCGAGATGGTCGAAAGCGACAATCCGCCCACTTCGTGGTTTTATTCGCTGATGTCCAGTTCCAGGTTGGCGCGTTTTCTGGGTGAGCGCTTGTTTTCACCGCTCAATGAACGGGTTGACCGCTGGTTGATGCGCCGCTTTCCGGTGGAGCAAGAGGAACGCCCGCCATCCCGCTGGCAGATGTGGGCCGGCCGATTGTTGGCAATTGCGGTGCTGGTCCTGCTGGGATACGGAGCGATTCGGGCGGTGCTGATGCTAACCCAAGTGGATGGAAGCGAGTGGGGACAAATTGGTCTGGGGGTGGTGGCTACGGCGGTGCGGGTTGGGCTGGCTTTGTTGATTGCCCTGCTTTGGACCATACCCGTGGGTGTGCTGATCGGCACCAATCAACGCTTTGCCAGTGTTGTCCAGCCGATTGTTCAGGTGGCGGCCTCAGTTCCGGCAACCGCGCTTTTCCCGGTATTGTTGTTGTTCATTTTGCAGCTGCCGGGCGGGTTGAATCTGGCAGCCGTGTTGTTGATGTTGATGGGAACCCAGTGGTATTTGCTCTTCAATGTCATTGCCGGGGCGAATGCCATCCCGCAGGATTTGAAATACACTACCGCTCTGCTGGGGTTGAAAGGCTGGCAGCGCTGGCGTACCTTAATCCTGCCGGCATTATTCCCGTATCTGATTACCGGCGCTATCACTGCCAGCGGCGGCGCCTGGAACGCCAGCATTGTGGCGGAATATGTAACCTTCAGTGGCAAGGTTCAGCAGACAACCGGCATTGGGGCGGTCATCTCCCATGCTACCGATCAGGGTAACTATCCCCTCTTGCTGGCGGGTACGCTGGTGATGGTGGTGGTGGTTGTGTTGATTAACCGGCTGGTATGGCGCCCGCTTTATCGCCAGGCGGAAGAAATTTACCGGATGGAGTGAACAGATGAGCAACGATACGGTTTTACTTGAACTCCAAAATGTTTCTCAGCTATATGGTAGCGGCGAAAAACGCTTTGTGGCGGTGGATAAAGTTAACCTGACGGTGCGGGAAGGCGAGTTTGTTGCCCTGTTGGGACCTTCGGGCTGCGGAAAAAGCACTTTACTGCGCATCATCACCGGTTTGCAAAAAGCTTCGGAAGGCAGTGTGTTTTACCGCGGTCAAAAATTAATGGGGGTCAATCCCTATGCTTCCATTGTTTTCCAGACCTTTGCACTTTTTCCATGGCTGACGGTGCAGGAGAATGTGGAACTGGCGCTCAAAGCGCGCGGGGTGGAGGTGGAAAACCGCCGCCGACTGGCGCTTGATTTGATTGACCGTGTCGGTCTGGATGGTTTCGAGAATGCCTATCCGCGGGAACTTTCCGGTGGGATGCGCCAAAAGGTGGGCTTTGCGCGTGCCATGGCGGTTGAACCGGAGCTGCTTTGCCTGGATGAGCCGTTTTCAGCGCTGGATATACTGAGCGCCGAATCCCTGCGGGGCGAGCTGCTCGAATTGTGGTTGAGCGGCAATATCCCGACCCGTGCCATCCTGATGGTCAGCCACAACATCGAAGAGGCGGTCTTTATGGCCGACCGCCTGGTGTTGATGGACAAAAATCCCGGGCGGGTGGTTGCCGATTTTGAAGTCAATCTGCCGCACCCGCGCCAGCGCAAATCTCCGGAATTTCAGGCAGTGGTGGACCGTACCTACGGCATTCTTGCCGGTCAGACCATGACCGAAGCCGAAGAATTGGGCTCAGCGCCGGGTGAACCGGGTAGGACGCGCGCCCTGCCGGAAATCAGCATCAGCGATCTGACCGGTATGCTGGAACACATTGCGGAAAATCACAAAGACGGTGCCGATATTTACCGGCTGGCAGAGGAACTTTCGATTGACTCGGATCATCTGCTGCGGTTGACGGAGGCGGCTGAATTACTGCGCTTTGCGACTATTCAAAAAGGCGATATTACCCTGACCGTGCTGGGTGAAACCTTTGCAGAGGCCAGCATTTTGGCGCGTAAGGAAATTTTTGCCACCCGCATCCGCCGCCTGCCGATTTTCCGCTGGATTTTCAACCTGCTGCGTTCGGCGGATAATCAGCAACTGAAATGGAATGTGATTCAAACAGCGCTGGAACTGGAATTTCCGCCCGAAGAAGCCGAAAAGCAACTTGAAACGGTGGTGGATTGGGGCCGTTACGCTGAGGTGCTGGGTTATGACGATAAAAGCGAGACGATTTACCTCGAAAGCGCATCCATTGCGGTTTGATTTAACTGTATTTTATTAATCGCCATGTCCGCTCGGCAAGGCTGCGGATGGAGAGATGTTCTTTGCCGCGCAGGTAGGTTTCCAGCGTGTCGTGCAGCGGATCGGCCCATTGGGCGGGTGTGCCGCTCATGATTCCCAGCAGTGTGCCAACCAGACCGGCGTTGCAGTCCACATCCAGCCCGGCGTGAGCAAGCCAGCGGAAGGCAGCCGTCATCTCGCCGTTGCAGTGCCACAGAGCAAATAAATCAGCGGCCAGGTTGGGGTAGGCGTGGATCCAGTTGTACTCCTCAAAGCGGGTGTCCAGTTTCTGCCAGGCTTCCAGCGGGTCGGGTGTTGCCGAGAGCGTTTGCAAGACCTCACGGGCAACTGCCACATATTCACTGCGCTGCGGCAGGTAGTTCAGACCTTCTTCCAGCATGGCGCTCAGGTCATTACGTACAAAGGCAAGCGCGGTTAACACAGCCGCATATATGCCGCCGTAAACGCCGTTGGCGGCATGGGAAACGCACCCATCCACAAAAGCCAGCCGGGCGGCTTCCAGAGGCCAGCCGGGCGCAAGCAGGCCGCATACCATCCCGCGCATTTGCGCACCAATCCAGTCATTGTACGGATTGCGAAAAGCACCCGAAAGCGGCGGCATAAATCCCATGCTCAGATTGTTCAGCGCAACCCACTCGGCTGACCAGCCAAACGGGATCTGGCGCAGCCATTCCAGACCGAGGTCTATCGAGGTGAGGTTCCTGCCGTGTTTTTCAAACACATCCAGAAAGACCAGTTCATAAACCACATCATCGTTGACCGTTTCGGGTTCGGTCAGGTAGCCCTCAATCACGCCGTACACTTTTTGAATCTGGCTGGAATGATAGCCCTCGATGGCGGTGCCAAAACTGCCGCCGGCCAGCTGCCCCAACCAGCCATGCAGGATTCGCTCCGGCACTTCTTTGTAAGGCAGTTTTTCTGGCTGAGTTGCGGGATTCTTCATGTTGGAGAAGATACTTTCCCAATCCATCGGGCGTTGATATTGCCAGTAAGAATGGGTGGGAATGCGGGGGGCATTGTGCAAGGCACTCAACAGGCGGGCGGAGTGGGCACGCAGGTCATCGCGGCGGTTTTCGGCTGCCAGTTGCAGCCCTTCCGGCAGCAGAGCCTCCGCTTCGCTGACATCAAAGCCCTGATTGTAGCGCGACTGTACCATTTCCACATAAGGGATTTCCGGCGCGCCGGAACCGGGTACGCGCGCATTCCAGAACAGAGCGATCAGGTCATCTCCATGCGGAAAGACGGTATTGCTGTCATACCACTGGCTGGGATGAACACGCCGGTCAAGCGGGACGGCATTCAGGCGGATGGCGCGGTCAATTTGCCAGGCGCGGGCGGGCAGAGGATGGGGTAATTCAATCATGCGTTTTTCAACCTCCGTTTACGGGCAGCGTAGAAGTAGAGGGCGATCAGAGTTGCCACATAGGGCACCATGGCCGTGAACTGGGCAGGGACACGGTAACCCTGCAGCAACAAGCCCAGCCCATCCGAAAAACCAAACAACAGCGAAATCAGGGCGATGCCCAGCGCGTTGCCGTTGACCAGAATAATGGCTGCCAGCGAAATCCAGCCCCGCCCGGCGGACATGTTTTCGGCAAACAGGTTGACATAACCGAGCGAGAGGAACGCCCCGCCCAACCCGCACAGCACCCCGCAAGCCAGCAGAGAAAGGGCGCGCATACGGTTGGAAGGCACACCGCTTGAATCCAGGCGGGCCGGGTTATAACCGGCTGCGCGCAGACGCAGGCCAAAGCGGGTTTGAAAGATCAGGTAGTAAGTCAAAATGGTGGCGATTACCGCTACCCAGACCATCAGATTCTGCCCTGACAGAATCTCACCAACCAGCGGGATGTTTTCGATCAGCGGCAAACGGATGGAGGGAATGGGTTGGATGGCCGGGTTGGAAAAGACACCCTTGACGCTGAAAATTTTGCGCAGCATGTAGGTGGTTGCCCCCACGGCAAACAAGTTCAGGGCGATGCCGGTTACAAACTCATCGGTTTTCAATACCACCGCAAAGAGAATAAATATCAGAGAAAGGAGCAAAGCCCCTGCCACCGCCAGTAGCACACCCACCAGCCATGAGCCGGTGTAATAGGAACCCAGCACGGCAAAGAATGCGCCGGTCAGCAGCATACCTTCCATGGCAATGTTGAACACACCTGCGTAATAGGTGTAGGCGCCGCCCAACGCCGCCAGTAAAATGGGGGTTGCCCCGGAAATCATGCCGTTAATCAAGCCGAGGAGGATTTTCATGTGCGCACCTCCCTTGCCCGCCGGCGGGCTGCCAGTTGTTCCAGGGCAGTGTTCAGGTACTCGCGGCTGGCGACGATGACCAGCACCAGAAGGGCTTGCAGTACCTGTGAGATTTCATTGGGGACATTGGTGATTAATTCCATACCCAATGCGCCGGTTTGAATGGCGCTGAAGAACAGACCATACAGGAAGGTGGCAATCAGCCCATTGTTGGCGACAATGGCAATCATCACCCCATCCCATGCGTAGTTGGCGCCCAGCCCGCGAATGAAGCGGTGCGGCCCGCCCATCACCACCAGACCGCCTGCCAGCCCGGCCAGTGCGCCGGTTACCAGCATCACTGCCACAAAATTGCGGTTGATGTTGCAGCCGCCCAGCCGCGCAAACAACGCATTCTGGCCGGTGATGCGCCATTCGTAGCCGGCTTTCCAGCGGTTGAAGATGAACCAGGCCAGAACGACTGCGGCAAACATGAACAGAATCATGGTGTTAAATTCGCCCCACTTTGGCAGCCAGCCGTTGGGGTTGATTTGCGGGGTCATCGGCGAAAATGCTGCCGGGTCTTTGAACGGCGCAGTGATTGCCCAGGCGGTGAAGTAATCGGCAATCATATTCAACATGAGGGTGACGATGAACTCGCTCATGTCGAAGAAGCGCCGCAGCAGAGCAGCAATGCCTGCCCACAACATCCCTCCCAGCATGGCCAGCAGGGCAAGAACGGGAATCATCAGCGCAGGCGGCAGGTCAAGGTAAAGGCCGCCAACGGTGGCGAACAGGGCGCCCATCACCAGCTGGCCGGGCTGACCAAGGTTAACTACGCCGGAAGCAAACGCAATGGCTGCCGAAAGGCCGGGCAGTACCAGCGGAACGGCATTGCGCAGTGTGGTGGCAAAGGGATAATACCCAAACAGCGAATAGCGGAACAGTGACTCATAGGTTGCCAGCGGGTCGTAGCCCTGCAGCAACAACAGGAATGCTCCCAGCAGCAAGGCAATCAGGATACCAATCAGGGCGTTGAGCAGTTTTTGTCTCATAGGCTTGCTTCCCGCCCTTCCAGCATCAACTGGCCTACTTCCTGTGGGTTGGTTTGTTCAACCGGCAAATTGCCCACCAGTTTGCCGCGGTACAGTACCAGAATGCGATCCGAAAGCAGGAAGATTTCCTCTAAATCGGCTGAAATCATCAGAATGGCGCGTCCTTCAGCGCGAATTCGCAAAATCTGGTCATGGATGTACTCCATTGAACCGACGTCCAACCCGCGGGTGGGCTGGTCGAGCAGGACGAAGTCACTTTGCAGCAGCAGTTCACGTCCGACGATGACTTTCTGCTGATTGCCGCCAGAAAGGGTGCGGAACGGCGCGCGCGGAGAAGACAGCACGACCGAAAATGCCTCAATCAACTGGCGGGTGAATTGCTGAGCGTAGCTGGAATTGAGCAACAACCCGTTCCAGCCGGAAAAGCGCGGGTTGAGCCGGTGATGAGTCATAATCGCGTCCTCCCAGACCGGCGCGGTCAGACTGGCGCCCATCTTACCGCGGTCTTGCGGGACGAACGAGATATGCTTGCGGCGCTCCAGAATGGAGGCGCGGGTAATATCCTGACCGCGAATCAGAATGCGCCCGCTGGTGGGGGATTGAATGCCCATCAGTGTGTTCACCAGCTCAAACTGGCCGTTGCCCTCCACACCTGCCACGCCCACAATTTCGCCGGCGCGGACTTCAAAGTTCAAATTATCCAGGCGTACCCGCCCGTGGTCTTCGCGCAGCGAGAGGTTTTCGACTTTTAAAATCGTTTCGCCGGCAGGCTGCGAGGTGCGCCGGCTGGTGAAAATCACCTCACGGCCGACCATCATGTGGGCCAGTTCCTGACGGGTGGTGCTGGCGGCATCTACCGTGTCCACCTTTTTCCCTTTGCGCATGACGGTGATGCGGTCGCTGAGTTCCAGCACTTCTTCCAGACGGTGGGAAATAAACAAAATGGTGTGTCCGCCATCGCGCAGGCGGTTGAGTTCGGCAAATAGCTGGGGAATTTCCTGCGGTGTCAACACCGCGGTCGGTTCATCTAAAATCAGGACTTCCACATTGCGGTAGAGCAGGGTGAGGATTTCCACCTTCTGACGGGCTGCCACGGAGATGTTTTCCACCCTGGCATCCGGGTCAAGGTTGAACTGAAACTCATCAATTTTCTGTCTGACCAGCTGGCGGGCGCGGTTGCGGTCAATTTTGCCCAGCCAGTTGACGGGTTCGATGCCCAGCACAATGTTTTCCCAAACGGTATATTCGGGAATGAGGACAATTTCCTGATGCACCATGCCAATACCGGCGGCAATGGCTTCCCCCGGTTCGCGGAAGTGGACGGATTTGCCCTTGTAGATTATCTCTCCAGAGTTGGCATGGGTCAGACCATACAACACCTTCATCAGGGTGCTTTTACCGGCCCCGTTTTCACCGACAATCGAGTGAATTTCGCCGCGCCGAAAGTCCACGGTCACATCATCCAGTGCCAGCACACTGGGCGGGTAAACTTTCACAATGCGGCGCATCTCAATCAGTGTCGAGTTGTTGGTCATCTTCGTGAAAATACCTTTAGGGAGATGGGTGAAGCAAGGCTTCACCCATCTCAATTTAGATTACATCCGATTTGGGCAGATTGCTTATTGCCAGACTTCCTGATTGTTGTACAGTTCAATTTTCAGGCTGCCGTCAATGATCTGCTGGCGCAGTGTCATCACCTGATCTATGATGGATTGGGGTAAAACCTGGATCTGGGCTTTGAGGGCAATATCCACACCGCCCTGAGCAATGCCGTACTTCAGCACCTGGCCGGGCTGGTAAGTGCCGTCGTTGATGGTCTTATAGACATCCTCGATGGCTTTCCCGACGTTCTTAATGTCGCTGGCGATCACATAACCGGGTTCGAGGTCGTTCTGGTTGGTATCCACACCAATGGCGTACAACTGGCGTTCACGGGCGGCCTGTAACACGCCGATGCCGGCAGCGGCCGCAACCTGAAAGACTACATCCGCTTTCTGGTCATACAGCTGCAAAGCAGCCTGTTTACCGCGTGCGGAGTCATCCCAGGCGCCGCCCAGTGATTTCTTCAATACCTGAATTTCAGGGTCAACCGATTTTGCGCCGTTTTCGTAAGCAAAAATAAAGGCATTGACCACCGGGTCAACATCGCCGCCGACCACCCCGATGATTTTATCGGCGTTGATATTCGGGATGCTGGTATCAAGGGTTGCCAGTCCGGCGACAACCCCGGCGAGGTAGGCGCTCTCTTCCTCGATGAAGTCCACCGAGGTGATGGTTTTCTTGCTGTTTTCAACGACCGTATCAATGTTGACAAAGATTTTATTGGGATATTGATCGGCAAACTCTTTCAGTTGATCCTCAAAGCCGTAGGAAATCACAAAGATTACATCTGCGAAATCCACGGCGGCGCGCAAGGATGGTTCATACTTACCGGCATCAAAGTTGCATTCAATGGTGCGGGTTTCTACCCCGTACTGTCTGGCAATGTTGTCAATACCGGCTTTGCCGGAATCGTAGAAGGCGTTATCGCCCAGCGCGCCATTGATCAGATAAACGACCCGCTTGGGCTGATCCTGGGTGCTGGCTGCCGGTGCGCAGGCTGCCAGACTGAGGAGCAGAGCCACAATTAAAAGAATAAACAGGGGCTTTTTCATCTTCTATTCTCCTTAAGTACTCTTGTCGTGGAATGGTTTGGTTTCTCAAATTGAACCACCAAAAAATGACGGGAGAATTATACTCCCGTTCTTTGGCTTTATCCGAGAAGTTTGACAATTGTGTACGAGAGAGAGGGGGACGTTCCAGCCGCCTGGCGGACAGGCGGTTGGAGGTTTTGGATCACTCATGGAATCTGGATTGATCCAGTAATTCGCGCAGCTTTTCTTCTTCGCTCTTGGCTTTTGCCGGCAGGGCCTCTCTTTCGGCTTGCAGTTCGGCTGCTTCGGCAGCGCGTAACACATCCAGCGGTTGTCGGCGCATCAGGCTGAATTGTCCGCAGTTTTCGCAACGATCCAACCTGCCGACTGCCAGATTGATACTCCACAAGTGAAGGGGGGTTGGGCGCTGGCATTTGGGGCAAATCGCACCGCCTGCAACTCCATAATCGCGTGCTTGACCGGGGGCGTAGCGTCCGGCTGGTTTACCACGCAAGGCTAACATTTGCACTCCGCCGCCAATAAGAGACAACAACAGAACCACTCCCAACAGGGGAACGATGATTTTGAAGATCGCTTCTTTTTCGGCCTGACTGCTGGCAAATTCAAAGCGCCGTGGTGATAACGTTATCGTTGAGCCGTCCTTCAAAGTCAACCGGGCGCTCAGTTCGTGAACACCTTCGGGGTAACTGCCGGTATTGAAACGAAAACGGAAAGGCGCTTCGGTGATCGTTGCCATTTCCTCGCCATCCAACAGAAAAGTAACCGATGCCAGATGATCCTGATCACCTGAAATTTTGAGGGTGAAATCGCCGCGAATCTGGCTGCCGGCCGAAAAGCCGAAGTTGCGGTCCACCAGAAGCCGGTAACCTTCCTGTGCCATTACAGGGGAAGTCAGCAACAGGCTGAGGATTAGGGCGCTGGCAGTAATGGATAGGATTTGAAAGATTGAGAGAGAATGTTTTGTTTTCATAATTCACTTCCAACGGGTGAGAATGGTTTCACGCTGAAACAGGCGCGCACCGAGATAGATCAAAAAGATGTCGATCACAATCAGGGCAGTAATGACGATCAGCATCAATTGCTGGTTGATGACCAGCAAACCGGCTACCTGTCCAAACAGGAGTGCCAGCACCGGAACGATCAATACAGCTGCCATCTGTTCTGCAATGCGCGGGTCGTTGACGCGCGAGGAAACCATGATGGCAAAATTAACCGCGGCGATGGCCATCAGCGGTCCGACCACCAGCACGCCCAACAGCCAGGTCGGACCAAGCACATAGGCGCGTACCTGCTGGCTGGCGCCTGTCAATGGAATCAGAAGTTGAAAGATGAGGAAACACAGCCAGGTAGCCCCAACCGCGGGAATGGCGGCTGCCAGCGCTTTGCCGGTCAGCAGCTCTTCGGTGGAAATGGGGGTGGCCAGTAAAGGCTCAAGACTGCGGGTTGTTTTTTCGCCTACGATGCTGTACGCTGCAATGGTGATGGGAATGATCAACGGCAGCATCATATACAGAATCAGGAATTGATTGATGACATAGACCTGCATACAGGAGGCTGAATCCATATCCCCGCACACCGAGAGGAATAATTCAGGCAGGTCAGCCATATCCCCGCCGGGCAGGGTGCTTCCGGCGGTTGCATACAGCATGATCAGCGGCAGGGCAGTAAAGAGCAGCGGCATTAAGACAATGGTGAACAAAACCATTTTGTTTTTGAACACTTCTGCCCATTCTTTATCAATGATGGTTCGAATATGTCGGATGGACAACATGACCATTACTCCTCTGCCTGCAACGTTTGCAGGTAAATATCTTCCAGTGAATGACGGATTTCGCCGACAAATTGCAGATCGGCGCCACATTCTACGAGAGCGCGAATCAGGGACGGGTTGTGCTCTTCCGGGTCATCCAGGCGCACGACCAGCCGGTTATCCACGCTGAAAACTTCTTTGACAAAATCAAAGCGGCGCAATACCTCTGCCCATTCCGGAATCAATTTTCGCAGATGGAAAACCACCCGCCGCCCGAACAAGCGCTGGCGCAGGTTTTCGGGGGTGTCCACGGCAATCAGGCGGGATTTGAAGATGCCGATGCAATCGCAAAGGCGGTCGGCTTCATCTAAGTTGTGGTACATAGGAAGATGGTCCGCCCTTCGCTTTTTAACTCTTCAATAAAATCCCGCACCAGTTTGGCGGCTTCAGGATCCAGGCCGCTGGTGGGTTCATCCAGAAAAAGAACGCGCGGCTCGTGCAATAGAGCGCGGGCAATCGCCAGTTTCTGGCGCATCCCCTTACTAAAACTGCCCACTTCGTCCATGCGCCGGTTCCACAGGCCCAACATGCGCAGATATTTTTCAACCTGTCCTTTGACATCCTGTACATCGTAGAGATTGGCGTAAATGCTCAGGTTTTTCTCGGCGCTCAGACGTTCGTACATGCCGGGCGTTTCGGTCAGAATGCCGATGCTGCGCCGAATCCGGGTGTCATCGCGGCCGATTTGCAGGTTGTTAATGAAGGCGCGCCCGCTGGTGGGGCGAATCAAAGCTGCCAGCATGCGAACGGTGGTGGTTTTACCCGCGCCGTTGGGTCCTAAAAAGCCAAATACTTCCCCTTCATTTATCTCCAGGGTCAGGTCTTGCACGGCTTGAATGGGGGGTTGATTTTTACGCAGGATGAAAGTTTTCGTCAGGTTTTCTGTGCGAATCATAAATTTCTCTCCACGGGGTGGATAGTGCCAGTCTTCTTCGACCCCGATTATTGTATCATTGTATCAGAAAAATGGTATAAGGGAAGGGGGTTAAGACCAAAGCGCACCTCGACCAAAGGAGGAATTGAAGGCTGGTCAGGTGGAGAGGATAGGATGCTTGTGAGCCTGGCTATTAACCGCCTATTTCACTCATGGTCCGGTTGGTAGCAAAATTGCCTTCGGCAAGGCCGTGCCCCCATGGTTTGTGCCAGATGCCATCCAGGATAATCTGCCGCAGGTCTTCCAGCGTGGCGCCCTGCCGGAGTGGGGTGAGCAGGTCTACTTCCTTCTCGCGCAGCAGACACAGGCGCAGTTTGCCATCTGCCGTCAGGCGGGCGCGGGTGCAGGCGGCACAGAATGGCATGGAAACCGAGGCAATGAAGCCGATTTCCCCAACCGCATCGCGCAGCCGAAAGATACGGGCTTCGCCATCCAGTTGACCGTTATTCACCGGTTGCAACGGTCCAAGTTCGGCTTCAATACGGCTGATCATCTCCTGGGTGGTGACCACTTGCTGCCGCTGTAATTCGGTTGCGCCGCCAAACGGCATCATCTCGATGAAACGAATCTGCCATGGGAAGATGCAGGAAAGGCGCGCCATGGGAACGACATCTTCTTCGTTAAAACCGCGCACAATGACCGCATTCAATTTGATTGGCTGCAGACCAGCCTGCTCAGCAGCCATGATTCCGGCCCACACTTTGTCAAACGATCCCCACCGGGTGATGGCTTTGAAACGAATCGGGTTGAGCGTATCCAGGCTGATGTTGACGCGTTGCAAGCCGGCTTCCTTGAGGGGTTGCGCCAGTTTTTCCAGCAGAACGCCGTTGGTGGTCATCGAAAGTGAACGCACTCCCGGTATGGAAGCTATCCCGCGCACCAGGTCAACGATGTTGGCGCGCACGGTCGGCTCACCGCCGGTCAGGCGGAATTTATCAAAGCCCAGGGAAGCGAACAGTCGAGCCAATAGCAGCACTTCGTCATCCTGCATCAGTTCGGGGTTAGGGCGAAAGGTCATATCCTCCGGCATGCAATATACGCAGCGCAGATTGCAGTGATCGGTCAGGCTGATGCGGAGATAATGGATGATGCGTCCGAAGCGGTCGAGGGCCATAGGAAATTAAAGACAGGGACCTTTTAATTTAGACTTATTATATCCGATTTTGGATGAATAAAGATTATTTTTCTAATTTTTACCCGATTAGACGCAAATTTATGGATGTTTGTTTCTCTTCCTTGTGATACCTGACACTACCTTTTGAACTCAAAGCGCAAGATAATGAAAATGCAGCCAGCATCGCCGTTTTGTATATTTTCAATCCCCGTTCACGAAAAGGAGGAACAGCAATGCCCGTAAAGGGACGAATTATCGTCAATGAGGCTTACTGTAAGGGATGTGAACTGTGCGTAGATGCCTGTCCGCAGCAGGTCATTGCGCTTGATCCGGTGCGGATTACCGCCAAGGGCTACCACCCGGCAACGCTGGTACAGGAAGGCTGCACCGGCTGCGGCATTTGCGCCATTGTCTGCCCGGAAGCCGCCATCACGGTTTACCGAGAAGCAGCCAAAGCCCGTCAGGCAGCAGCCGCATAGAGGAGGCAGATATGGCGAGAGAACTGTGGAAAGGAAACAATGCCATTGCCGAAGCGGCAGTACGGGCCGGCTTGCAGGCCTACTTCGGTTATCCGATCACCCCCCAAACCGAATTGCTGGAATACCTTTCGGCGCGCATGCCAGAACTGGGACGCGCTTTTGTGCAGGCGGAAAGTGAATTGGGCGCTATTAACATGGTTTACGGTGCGGCCTGCACCGGTGCGCGGGTAATGACCTCCTCTTCCAGCCCGGGCATCAGCCTGATGATGGAGGGGATTTCGTACATTGCCGGCACGGAAGTGCCCTTTGTGCTGGTGGATGTGATGCGCGGCGGGCCGGGTCTGGGTAACATTGCCCCGGCGCAGGCCGATTACAACCAGATTGTACACGGCGGCGGTCACGGCGATTACAACGCGATTGTACTGGCCCCGGCCTCCATTCAAGAGTCGGTTGACCTGACCTATGAAGCCTTCGACCTTGCCGAAAAATACCGTGCCATTACGGTCATTTTGATTGATGGTAGCATCGGTCAAATGATGGAACCGGCTGATATGCCCCCCATGCGCCCGCTTAAGACCGAATATCCCGAATGGGCCGTGCGCGGCATCGTTGAACACCCCGGTGAGCGGCGGGTATTATCTTCGATTTACCTTGACCCGCCGGATGAGGAAGCCGCCAATTTGCGCATGCTGCGCCGCTGGCAGCAGGTGGAAGCCAACGAGGTGCGCTTCAAAGGCTACTATCTGGAGGATGCCCGTTTTGTGGTGGTTGGGTTTGGTTCAGCCGGACGGGTGGCACTTTCAGCGGTGCGTGCCGCGCGGGCGGAGGGAATCCCAGTCGGTTTGCTGCGACCCATTACCCTCAAACCCTTCCCGGTCAAGGCACTGGACGAATTGAGCCGGCAGGTTGAGGGCATGCTGGTGGTGGAAATGAACTCCGGACAAATGCTGGAAGATGTTCGCCGTGTGGTTGAGGGTCGGGTGCCGGTGGAATTTTACGGCCGCCTGGGCGGTATCATTCCCATGCCGGATGAGGTACTGGAAGAGATCCGCCGCCTGACGCGCGAACCTTTACCTCTCGATGGTCACCCGCGCGACCGCTGGCTGGCGCGCATGCCTCACAGCAACTAGAAAGGAGCGAAAAACCATGGTGATGCTCGATGAAGTTGTTGTTTATGAACGCCCGCAATCGCTGGAAGAGTGCGCCACCCATTATTGCCCGGGCTGCACCCACGGGGTAGCTCACCGCCTGATCGCGGAGGTGATTGACGAGATGGGCATCCGCGACCGGATGATTGGCGTGGCTTCGGTGGGCTGCTCGGTGTTTGCCTATAACTATTTTGATTTTGACTTTGTTCAGGCCCCGCACGGGCGCGCCCCAGCCATGGCAACCGGTATCAAGCGCGTCCTGCCCGACCGGATTGTGATGACCTATCAGGGTGATGGTGATATGGCATCCATCGGCATGGGGGAGATTGTCCATGCTGCGGCACGTGGAGAAAATATCACCGTTTTCTTCCTCAACAATGCCAATTATGGAATGACCGGCGGGCAAATGGCGCCGACAACCCTGCCGGGCCAACAGACTACCTCCAGCCCCAAGGGGCGGGATGTGGAAACGCAGGGTTACCCGGTACGCGCATCGGAATTACTGTCAACACTGGAAGGGGCCAGTTATGTGGTGCGGCGCAGCCTGCATGACCCCAAGAACATCCGCATGGCAAAGAAAGCCATCCGCACCGCTTTTGAAGTGCAGCAGCGTGGACTGGGCTTTTCGATGATTGAACTGTTGTCCATTTGCCCGACCAACTGGGGCTTGACGCCGGTTCAATCGCTGCGCTGGCTGGAAGAACACATGATCCCCTACTATCCAATTGGGGATTACAAAGTCCATCCGATTGTAGCGGAATTGAAGTTCTAAGGAGGCGCGGGGAATGCAAACCGAAATTATCATTGCTGGGTTTGGCGGGCAGGGTATTTTATTCGCCGGGCAATTGCTGTCCTACGCTGCCATGGATAGCGGGTTGGAAACCACCTGGATTCCTTCCTACGGGCCGGAAATGCGCGGCGGCACCGCAAACTGCACGGTGATCATCGCCGATGAAGAAATCGGCTCGCCGGTTGTGCGCAATCCGCAGGTTGCCATTGTGATGAACCGTCCCTCACTGGATAAGTACGAACCGCTGGTCAAACCGGGTGGACTGCTGGTGGTCAACTCCTCGATCATTGACCGCACCCCGGAGCGAAAGGACATTCAGGTGGTGCTGGTGCCGGCCAACGATATTGCCGAGCAACTGGGTGACCGGCGGATGGCCAACATGGTCATGCTAGGGGCGTTCCTTGCCAATTTGCCGGTGCTTGGTTTGGAGGCAATTGAAAAAGCCCTGCAGGAACATCTGCCGGAACGCCACCACAAACTGCTGCCGAAGAATTATCAGGCATTGCGCGAGGGGGCGCGGTATTTAGCGGAAAAAGTGTAAAAATGAGCAGTCCTCCCTCAGTAGTTTTGCAGTTTTAACAAAAGAATAAGAACGGGCCAAAGGATTCCGAGTAGGATTGTTGTACGGCAACTTTTCCCAAGGAGGAACCCAATGGCCCAACTCATTATCAACCAAGATGCCAC
>Ga0308395_1000123_pt1 | contig 73270 bp, 69 predicted proteins | sample Hotspr20SampleP4_FD_202097 | JGI IMG/M metagenome (GOLD analysis project Ga0308395, IMG submission 202097) | Hot spring phototrophic mat microbial communities from Mushroom Spring, Yellowstone National Park, Wyoming, United States - 20050930_P4 ... | reverse complement strand
AAGGAGGAGGTTTCCCAATACATCCCCGAAAGTGCTAATCCAAAGAAGAAGGTTGCAGTAGTGTCCTTTGATAGCACCCTGGCGGATAGCATCATTTCCTTACTATCTGAAAATTTTGAGCCAGTTGCCATAAGGTCCTTTAGAGACTTGGAAAGCCTTTTAAAAGATGTAGATGGAGTTATATTTGATGCGATCTCGGGGCTTGCAGCAAAGAAGAGATTAATGGAACTAGCTAAGGATCAAGACATAGCTCAAAAGCCCTTTTTGGTGTTGATAGACGAACTGTTTAACATAAACATAGATGATGTTCCTCTTAGAAATAAGCACGCAATTTCAAGAGAAGAAAGTCCCAAGGAAATAGTAGAAAAATTTAAAGAAATCCTTGTTCCTTTGAAGGAACAAGAAACAACACTTATACAAATGCTTGGGGAACTACTTGAGAAGCAAGAAGCTGTGCAGGAAAGTGTAGAAAATGTGGAAACTCAAAAAACTCCTGAAATTATTCAAGAGACTGAAGTAGCTGAGTTGCCTAAGTTAGAGGAAAGCCAATTACCTATGGAAGAGTCTGTCTCGAAGGAACAAAAGGAAGAAACCACACCGATCTCACAAATACCTATAAAGGAGGCTGTGCCCGTGGTAAACGCTTCGGAACAAAAAACAGAAAGGTTGGAGGATGCATTAAGAAGCTTGCCCTTGGAGGATGTTAAGAAGTTGATAGAAGAAGCCATTAAAGAGGAAATCAAAAAAGCCTTTGAAGGTTTCAATCTGGGCGACCTTGTTAGGGAACTCCTTAGGGAGGAACTCAAAAAGAGTATTGAATCAGTACCGTTGGAGGGCATAATCAAAGAGATAACCTACCAAGTTCTTCGGGAAAGGCTCAGGGAGCTTATCACTTGAAAAACATATACTCCTCTTCGTATTGCCCCCAAACAGTGGGAAAGTAATTTTCAAACTTATCCCTGGCTCCCACCATGCTCTTTGGAGTAGCCAAGAATATGAGAGGTTGCTCTCTAACTATTATTCTGTAGGCTTGTCTGTATAGCCCAATTCTTTCTTCCCTGTTTAGCACGGAAGAAGCCCTGTCAAAGATTTCATCTACCTCTTTCTCCCAAGCTGTAGCTGGCGTTTTTTGTCTTGGGTTCCACATATGCAAGGTGCCAGAAGAGTGCCACACGTTTCTGCCAAAGTGTGGGTCCAAGGAACCAGTGAGACCTATTATTACAGCCTCCCACTGGTAGGGAGGCGTTGTTAGCCTACGCACCAAAGCGTTAAAGTCTATTGGGTTAAAGATTACCTTTATACCTAATTTCTCCAGGTCCTCCTTTATCATGTTTCCTATGGCTTGCCTTTCTTTGTTTTCTGCGTTAGTGAGGAGTATGATCTCCAAGGTATTTCCCTCTGGGTCCTCAAGCCAACCATCCTTATTTCTGTCTGAAAAGCCAAGCCCCTCCAAAAGCTTTCTGGCGGTTTTTAGGTCATAAGGGATTTCTGGAAACAGTCCCTCGTAATAGTAAGGTCTGTTGGCGGGTGTGATGGGTCCATAGAGGGGCTGTGCCAAGCCGTTATAGACGAGCAAACTTATTCCAGAGCGGTCTATTGCCATAGAGATTGCCCTTCTGAATTGGGAATTTTGGAACCACCGTAGCTTATGCTTGGGAATGTCCGCTTGCGGGTTTTGGTTAAAAACAAGGAAGGTAGTAGATGGAGTGGGTCCCAAATCAAAAAGGCTGACCCCCTTTAGGCGGGTTACAGTCATAAGGTCCGTGGGTCTGATGCCATGATAGTCTGCCTTGCCAGTGGAGAACATGAGAAGGGCTGTGTCCGGGTCCTGCACTATGTAGGCGACCCTTCTTTTTATGTATGGTAGTTTTTTGCCCTCTTCGTCCCTTCTATAGTAATAGGGGTTTGCCTCATACTCTACCAACTGTCCTTTTATGTATCTCTTTAGCTTGTAGGGTCCCGTGCCTACGATCTCCTCTGGGTTTGTGCTCACATTCCAAGCCTGCATAAAGGTCCCTTCTTTGACGAACTTTTCCAGCTTATGCTTGGGTAAGATGGAGCTTGCCAAGATGCCAAGAAAGGGTGCAAAGGGCTTTGGAAGATTAAACTCAAGGGTGTATGGGTCTATTGCCCTTACAAAGTTCTCCACATCCTTTTCTTCTCTGAGAACTCCCCTCAGCATGTCTGCGGTAGAGTTAGGAATGTTTTTGTTGAGATAGACATCTCTATATGTAAATACCACATCCTCCGCAGTAAAGGGCTTCCCATCGCTCCACCTAACATCCTTCCTTAGCTTTACCACATACCTTTTTCCATCCTCAAAGGCTAAGATGCTCTCTGCCAGATCAGGCTCATACTCCATAGTTTTTAGGTTCAGCCTTGTTAGCCCGCTGAAAAGGTCCGAGAGGACTGCGGTGGAACTGGTCTCTTGGGCAAGGGCTGGGTTCAAGGTCTTTGGGTCTCCCAAAAGTATGTAATAGAGAGTTCCTCCTTCTTTGCCCACCTTTAACTCAAACTTGGATGGGTCTGTGTTTTTCATGCTCACCGAGTAAGCCTTTGGAGAAGATAAAAGATGAAAGGGCAAAAAGGCAAAGAACACAAAGAGTACGGCGTAAAAGACCTCCCTCATAGCACTCTGTCTAACACCTCATCCACCTTTTTGTAGCCCCATTTTACCGCTTGGATGATCTCCTCTACGGTTTCTGGGTCTCTTATGCTTACAGAAGAGAGCACATCCTCCACCAAGGGGACTATTTTATCAAAGCTTATGCGTTCCTCCAAAAAGAGCTCCACCGCCCTCTCGTCTGCACCCAAAAGCACGGGCACATAAACACCTCCCATCCTTGCGACCCATTCGCACAGAGCTAAAGCCCTAAATTTTTGCCGATCCACTCTCTCAAAAACTATGGGAGAGAGCTCAAAAAGGCTAACCTCTCTGAAGGAATTTTCTTGCCTTTTGGGATAAAAAATGGCGTTCATTATAGGAATTTTCATGTCGGGCGGAGAAACCTGAAAGAGAAAACTGCCATCTCTTAACTTTATGGCTCCATGCACCAGGCTTTGGGGATGGATCACCACCTCTATAAGGTCTGGGTCCAAACCAAAAAGCGCCTTAGCCTCCAAAAGTTCTATGCCTTTGTTCATCAAAGTGGCAGAATCCACTGTGATCTTCTGTCCCATCTGCCAAGTGGGATGGTTTAAGGCTTGGGCGGGCTTTACCTTTGAAAGTTCTTCAATGGGCGTGTCTTTGAATGGACCACCGGAGGCGGTAAGATAGACCTTTTTTAGCTCCTGCCGGTCTGTCATTGAAAGCAGTTGAAAAAGGGCGTTGTGCTCGCTATCCACGGGCACCACATTTTCTGACTTTTCTCTGATGAGCCCCTCCAAACAGACCACAGATTCCTTGTTGCTGGCAAGTAGCATCTTGTTCTTTGAGAGCACAAAAAAGGTGGGCAAAAGTCCATCTATACCTGAAATGGCGTTCAAAACCCTTTCAGATTCCTCCACAACAGCCAACAAACCCTCTTCACCTTTCAAATACACACACTCCTTTGGAAGACTTTCAAGCCAATCCTTTGCAGGCTCCTGATAGGACACCACATACTTGGGCTTAAACTCCCTTGCCTGATTTAGCAGTTTATCCGATGCCCTCCTTGCCACCAAACCCACCAGTTCAATATCCTGCCTGTATGCCCTAACCACATCCAGAGCTTGCATCCCCACCGAGCCAGTAGAACCCAATATGCTTAGTTTTATCATTGGGATATTAAATTATACGAGCTTCCTTTAACTCCACAAGGTTCATCGGGAACCTCTACGCAGACCAAAAAGCTTTTGCCTTGCTTAATGTTTCCTCCCATTCCCTCTCTTCCTCCGAATCATACACAATGCCCGAGCCCGCGTAGTAAGAAAGATTTTGCCCACTGCCAAAGGCTGTTCTGATGAGAACGCACAGGGTAAAATTCTCATTCCAAACAAAGCCTGCGCATCCGCAGTAATAGTCCCTCGTATGGGGCTCCAAAGCGTCTATTAGTTCCACCGCCTTTTTCTTTGGTGCGCCCGTCACGGAGGCAGGGGGAAATGTGTTAAATAAAATCTCTCCAAGGTCTTTGTCCGTCTGTGCCACCACAGTGGAGTGCATTTGGCACAAGGTTGTGTATTTTTCCACCTTAAAGATCTCCTCCACCTTCACACTGCCAACCTTTGCCACCCTTGAAAGGTCATTTCTCATCATATCAAGGATCATCAAATTCTCTGCCCTATCCTTTTGGCTGTTTTGTAAAGCGTTTTCACTCTCGGCGGTTCCCTTTATGGGCTTGCTCTTTATTAGCCCTCCTTTTTTTTCCAAAAAGAGCTCCATTGAACCGCTTAGGATGTAAAAGTCTTTCAGGTCAAGAAAAAAGGCGTAGGGGGTAGGTTGCCTTTCAAAGAAGTTCAAAAAAAGGTCCAAAGGGGAACCTTCAAGTTTAAAGTCCATCCTAGTTGAGAGGTTAAGCTGATAGACAGTGCCCTTTTCAATCTCCTCTTTTATCCTTATGACTTTCTCTGTGTATTCTTCCCTGTTCAAAGAAAAACCCTTCAAACTCAGTTTAAAAGGCTTGGGTCTTATTTCAAACTCAACGGGCTCTCCCACTTCCACAAACACAATGGAAGGGAAAAAGGACGCCTTTACCTTTACACCAAGGGTCTCCTCTGAGAGCTTATAAGAGATAACCACAAAACCCTGTTTTTCCCTTAACTCCAAAAGGGAGTTGAAAAACTTCACTTCCTTGATGGGAAATTTATAAAGTTTGTTAGACTTTCCTAAAAATCCGCCCGATGCTAACAAAGATTTTTCTGCCAAGCTTGAACCATCTCTGGGTCTATATCCACCAAAATGACCTTCTTTAGGCTCTTGGGTTTGAAGCTTTTTATTTCTTCAAGCATTGCCTTTGCGGAGAGTTCTTTGGGAAGTCCGCCCACACCCGTGCCCATCCCGGGCATCGCCAAGGTCTCAAAGCCCAAGCAGTCTGCCAGCTCCAAGCTTGCCCTTACCGCCTTCCTCACCTTTTCCTCCGAGCTTTCCATGGCAGGCTCTTCCATGGTGGGTGCGTGGATCACACCCTTGAATTTTAGCTTGCCTGCGCTAGTAAGCACCGCAGAGCCAACCGGTATGGGAGCCCTTTGCACCGCCTCCTTTTCTATCTCCTCCCCTCCAAACCTCTTTATCACACCCGCCACACCACCACCCATAAGTCCCAAGGAGTTGGCGGGATTGACGATCACATCCGCATTTACCTCAAGGATGCTACCTTTGATTACTTCTATTTGCATGAGATTTAAAATTTTAGCATGAACCTTACGCAGGGATGGGTGCTTTTGGCTTTTGTGGTGATATTGGGTGCCATAATTTTGCCCATTCCTGCCCTGCTTCTTGATGTGCTTTTGGCATTAAGTATAACTTTTTCTTTGACGGTTTTAACGCTTACCGCCTTTATAAAAGAGCCTTTGGAACTTTCAGCCTTTCCCTCCATACTGCTTTTGGGAACGCTCCTTAGGCTATCTTTAAACATTGCCGCAGCAAGAAGGATTCTACTTTATGGACATGAAGGCACCTCCGCCGCGGGGCACATAATAGAAGGTTTTGGTAAGTTTGTTGTGGGTGGGGATGTGGTGGTAGGTTTGGTGGTATTTTTGATCTTCATAGTCATAAACTTTGTGGTTATTACAAGGGGTGCGGAGAGGATCTCAGAGGTGGCAGCGAGATTTACCTTGGACGCCATGCCCGGAAAGCAGATGAGCATAGACGCGGACCTCAACGCCGGGCTGATCTCCGAGGAAGAAGCCCGTAGGAGAAGGGCACAGTTAGAGCAGGAGGCATCCTTTTACGGTGCCATGGACGGTGCCAGCAAGTTCATAAGGGGAGACGCCGTTGCAGCATTGATAATACTCTTTTTGAGCTTGGTGGGTGGTCTTATAGTAGGCATAGTCCTTAAAGGCGTGCCCTTTTCTGATGCGGTCTCTAACTATACCCTGCTAACGGTGGGCGAAGGTCTTGCAAGCCAAATACCCGCTTTGATGCTTTCCACTTCTGCAGGTATAGTGGTAACAAAGTCCTCATCCAAAGATCAGCTGGGAAATGTTCTGCTTCAGGAATTTTCCAAAGAGCCCAGGGTGTTCCTCTTCTCCTCCGCCCTCTTGGCGTTTATAGGGCTTATCCCAGGATTTCCTAAGCTTCCCTTCTTCTTCATGGCTGGGCTTTTAGGAGGACTTTACTATCTGCTGAAAAAGAGCATTCAGGAAAGGGAGCTCAAGGAGTTGGAAAAGCTTTTGGTGGAACAGAAAAAGCCACCCGAAAAGACGGAAGAGGAGGTCATCACACAACCAGAGACCCTTGCCTTTGAAATAGGCTATGGGCTTGTGCCCTTGGTGGATGAGTCTCAGGGCGGAGATCTTCCGGAGAGGATAAAATCCATGAGAAGGCAGATTGCCCAAGAGTTTGGTGTGGTGGTTCCTTTGGTGCATATAAGGGACAACCTACGCCTCAGACCCTATCAATACAGAATACTCGTAAGGGGGCTTGAGGTCAGTAGCTACGAGGTAATGCCAAACAGATACTTGGCAATAGACTTGGGGAATGTGAAGGGGAGCATTGAGGGTGTGGAAACCCACGAGCCCGCCTTCAACTTAAAAGCCTACTGGATCACAGAGGACATGAGAGAAAAGGCTCAAAGGCTGGGCTACATGGTGGTGGATGTAAGCACCGCCATAATTACACATCTTTCTGAAGTAATAAAGAGAAACCTTCACGAGATCCTTGGTAGGGGTGAGGTTATAGACCTGGTGGAGAACCTCAGCAGGAAGTATCCAAAGGCTATGCAGGGGCTCGTGCCCGATGTAATACCCATCTCTATACTCCATAGGACATTACAGAACCTTTTAAGTGAGGGCATCCCAATAAACGACCTTCTAACCATAGTGGAAACCTTGGCAGACTATGTGGAACAAACAAAGGACCCAGACCTGCTTACTGAATATGTCAGGCAGAGGCTTGCAAAGAGGATCACAAGGCTATATTTAACGGACAATGTCCTTTACGCACTGATAATCTCTCCAAGGTTGGAGGCAAAGCTCAGTGCATACTTGCAAGAGGGAAAGGAGGAGGAGTTCCTTGACCTGCTTATAAACAAAATATACCCCAAGCTAAACTCAGAAATTTCAAAGTTTGTTCAATACCAAGCCAAACCAGTGTTGATAACCGCCACAAACCTGAGAAGGCAAATCAAAAAAGTCCTATCCGCATACCTCCCCCAACTTGCGGTTTTATCTTATAATGAACTTGACAGACAGGTAAACCTAAAAGTTCTGGGTGTCGTAGATGAAGATTAAAAAATTGGTGGTGGATTCCCTTCAAGAGGCGGTGGAGGAGGTGAGAAACCTCTACGGACCAGACGCCACCATACTATCCACAAGGATCATAAAGAAAAGGCTTATACCCTTTTTGCCCTTTATCTCCCGTTCCCAATTGGAGGTTACCATAGGCATCCCAGACACAGAAGACTTTTCTAACCATCTTAAAAGCCAAGATAGCGTTTATGAAGAGATCAACAAACTAAAAGAAAGCCTAAGGGAAGTGGTTGAATTAGTCAAAAAGCAAAAGGTAGAGCCTCCAGAGGAAACAAAACCTATAGAAAGCGAATACTCTCTAAGGGCGCTAAATCTTATGAACAAACTTATAAACAGAGGTGTTGCAAGGGATGTGGCAAAGGCAATCATTGACGCAGGGTGTGGTTATGACTACGAGTTAAGGCGTTTGGACCTGAAGGGAGAAACTTACGAATCCCTAAAGATGGGCTTTGAAAGCACCTTGAACTTGGTTAGGGATTTTGAAAGTTCCCTACAGGACTTTAAGATCATAGCCCTGGTGGGTCCAACGGGCGTGGGGAAGACTACAACGGTGGCAAAGCTCGCCCATTACATAAAGGAGCTTGGAAAAAAGGTGGGTGTTATAACCATAGACAGCTACAGGGTGGGTGCAGTCCAACAGCTAAAAACATTTATTAGCATTATGGAATTGCCCTTCAGAACCGCAGACACTCCCCAAAGACTGAGAGAATGCGTAGGAGAGCTTTCTTCCATGGATGTCTTACTTGTGGATACCGGTGGAAGAAGCCATTATGATGACATAAAGGTAAAGGAACTGGTGCCCTTCTTTAACAAACTGCCCACCTTGGAAATATACTTTACAGTGAGCGCCAACATGGACGAAAGGGTCATGGCGGAAGCGTTGGAAAGGTTTAGTGTATTGCCCATAAAAGGGTTAATATTCACAAAGATGGACGAGACCATCTACCACGGCTATGTTTTGAACCTTGCCTATCACACCAAACTGCCCATACTCTGCTGGACAACTGGACAGCGGGTTCCAAAGGACCTGGTAATGGCAAACTATGAACACCTTGCCAAACTCTTTCTGAAGGTGGAAGAGTAATGGAACTACAGACAATGCCCCTGAAGGTTTTAGAAGGGAAGGAAAGACCCACGGGCTACATATCCGTTGCCAGCGGAAAGGGTGGCGTAGGAAAGACAATAATCACAATAAACATAGGAAGGATCCTTTACTCTAACGGCAAAAAGGTCCTGCTTATAGATGGAGACCTTGGACTGAGCAACATACATCTGATGCTTGGTATAACCCCACCAAAAAACCTCTATCACTTCTTTACAGGAGGTGCACTCCTTGAAGAAGTGGTTGTCCCCGTGGAGGAGGGTTTTGACTTCATCTCAAGCGGTAGCGGTATAAGGGAGTTGGTAAATATGCCCTTTGGCAGGCTAAAGACTTTAATTCAAAGGCTTCAGGAGTTTGCAGAAGGACGCTACGATTGGGTTATCTTTGATACGCCACCCGGCATACACTCAGACACCATAGCCATAGTTTCCTCTTCCCAAATACCCATACTGATCACAACGCCAGAGCCCACCGCTATAGCTGATGCCTACGGTCTTATAAAGGTGATGAACTCAGAGGAAGGTCTGAAGGAGTTTTTCTTGATCGTCAACAAAGTATCCTCAGAGGAAGAGGGTAAAAAGGTATATGAAAGCATAAGGCTTGTGTGTCAAAAATTCACCACCGCAGAACCAAGGTATGCGGGTAGTATAAAATACCATCCAAAGCTGATAAGGAACATAATAGGACAGAACCCCTTCAACGACGAACTGATAGGAGAACTAACCAGAATATTAAACAGGCTTTCCTTGGTGCAAGCAAAGCCAAAGGGTGGCTTTTGGGAAAGGCTTTTGGCAAAGTTAAAAAGAGGCGGTTAAAATAAATTAAATGCTCAATCACAATGTGTTCATTGCACTGCTACATTTTCCTGCCATGGATAGAGAGGGAAGAACCATAATAACCTCCTTCACCACCATGGACCTGCACGATATAGCAAGACCCGCTAGGGCTTATGAGATAAACACCTTTTACATAGTCCAGCCGGTAGATGCCCAAAGGGCGGTGATAAAGAAACAGATAGAGTATTGGTCATCTGAAGAGGGTTTGAAGACCAACCCAACGAGGGCAGAAACGGTTAGTCTTGTTCGGCTCGCTTACAACTTGGAGGAAGTTATAGAGGATATACAAAACAGGAGAGGAAGAAAGCCAAAGCTTGTGGGCACAGACGCAAGAACCTATCCAAACACTGTAAGCTATGAGTTTTTAAAAAGGGAGATAGAAAAAAGACAGGAGGACTTTTTAATCCTTTTCGGCACAGGTTATGGCATTCCCCCAGACCTTATGAGGACCTTTGACTACATACTGGAGCCCATCTATGGTGCGGGAGATTGGAACCACCTTTCGGTGAGAAACGCCTGCGCCATAATACTGGATAGACTTTTTAGTAAAAACAGGTGCTGATATGCTATACCATCTTTCCTTCTATCTAAAGGACTTCTTCTTTGGTTTTAATGTTTTCAAATACATAACTTTTCGGTCCTTTTTGGCTATAATGCTTGCCTTCCTTCTAACTTTACTGCTAACGCCCATTTTCCTAAAAAAACTGAAAGCCCTTCAGAGACTTTTTAAGGGCTACGTGCGGGAATACGCACCGGAGGGGCACACCATCAAAAAACTGGTGCCCAACATGGGTGGATTAGTGATACTTGTATCCGTCCTTCTGTCCTCCCTTCTTCTCATGAGGTTGGACCTTGCCTACTTTTGGGTGATCTCCCTTTGCATTCTCGGCTTTGGGCTCATAGGTCTTTGGGACGATTATACCAAGCTGAAGAACAAAAAGGGTATATCCGCAAAGGCTAAGCTCTCCGTCCAGGTGCTTGTGGCATCCCTTACAGCCTTTGCCCTTTATAAATTTACAGAGGTAGGCACAAAACTTTACTTTCCTCTTTTTAAAAACCTTCAGATAGACCTGGGGCTTTTTTATATACCCTTTGCGGTTTTGGTGATCATAGCCACATCTAACGCGGTAAATCTCACCGATGGACTTGATGGGCTTGCGGTTGGACCTGTTATGACCACCGCCGCATCCTTGGGTGTAATAGCCTACGCAGTGGGACACGCGAACATTGCCAAGTATTTAAACATTCCCTATGTGCCCTATGCGGGGGACCTTACAGTTCTCTGCTTTGCCATAGTGGGGGTGGGACTTGGCTTTTTGTGGTTCAACGCCTATCCAGCCCAGCTATTCATGGGGGATGTGGGTGCCTTATCTCTTGGTGCGGGGCTTGGGGTAATAGCCCTCGTAGCCAAGGCGGAGCTTATTCTGCCCATAGCGGGAGGAATTTTTGTTTTTGAAACCCTGAGCGTGATCCTTCAGGTGGCATACTTCAAACTTACAAAGGGCAAAAGACTTTTCAAGATGGCACCCTTTCATCATCATTTAGAACTTTCGGGCATTCCAGAACCCAAAATCGTAGTTAGGCTCTGGATCGTCTCCATTCTGCTCAGCGTCTTGGCGGTGGCAACTCTAAAGCTGAGATAAAAGCCCTTCCACCAGTGCATCGGGCGGTTTGTCCGCTTTCAGTCTTAAATGTGCCAGCCTATAAACCTTTTCCCTCTTCTCCATTAAAGCCCTTAGGTAATCTAACCCCATCTTCAAAAGAGGTCTGCCCTCTTGGTGGGCACACCTTTGCAAAAAGGTGTCAAAGTCTAAATCCAGACATACCACCAAGCCTGCGGACTTCATTTTCTCCATAGCAAAGGGGTTCGCACCAAGTCCTCCCCCTGTGCTAACCACAACCTTTTCTTTTTCCAAAAACTCCTCCAAAACTTTCATCTCAAGGCTTCTAAAGTACTCCTCTCCTTTGTTTTTAAATATCTCTTCTATGCTTTTGCCCTCCCTCTCCTCTATAACTTGGTCTATGTCCCAAAAGGTGTAGTTAAGCTTGTCCGCCAATAGCTTTCCCACTGTGCTTTTTCCACTGCACATAAAACCTACCAAAAAGATACGGGCGGGCTTCATAGAAAACTCTTTAAAATGGCTTGCATCTCCGTAGTGAGTAAACCCAAGGCTTGGAGTTGGGATGCTACCTCTTGCCCTTTTGTTTCTATAAGTTCCCTTAATCCTTCCCCCAACTTTTGGTAAAAGCCGTCTTTGTCCTTATAATCGTCGCACATCTGAAAGAGAAGTCCAAAGTTCATACCTACCCTTTCCAAATCATTGACAAGATCATCCCTCTTTGCAACCAGACCTCCCAACATAAAACAGGCAGAAAAAAGCTCTGCGGTCTTTTTAAGGCTTATATGTTCAAGTTCTCCCAATTTTCTAACATCCATCACCTGCCCACCCACCATACCCTTGGCACCCGCCTTTTTACTAAGAAGTTTTATCATCAAAAGGAGCCTGTCTGCCTCTAAGGTTCTAAAGTTATCTTTATCAGAAAGTATCTCAAAGGCTAAGGTTAGCAGGGCATCCCCCGCAAGAAGCGCCAAGTCCTCTCCAAAGAGTACATGGCATGTGGGCTTTCCCCTTCTGTATTGGTCGTTGTCCAAAGGGGGCAGGTCATCGTGTATCAGGGAGTAGTTATGAATAAATTCAACAGAACAGCCAACGGTTATAGCATCCTCAAGGTCTCCGCCAAGGGCTACAGCCACCGCACACACGATCAATGGTCTTAGTCTTTTACCTCCCTGGAGGGGATAATATGCCATAGCGGACTGTAAAATTGGCGGTTCAATGCCCTCAAGAAACTCCTGTAGCCTTTTTTCTAACCTCTGCTTCCAGTTTATAAGAGGATTTTCACCGTTCAAGATTTTATAATTATACTCACTAAGGTGAAGGGTTATATAGAGAAATTAGTCATTGAGGGGTTTAAGTCCTACGGAAGGCAGAGGATAGAAATTCCCTTAGGGGAAGGCTTTATCGCTGTGGTAGGTCCCAACGGTGCGGGCAAATCCAACATAGGAGATGCCATATCCTTTGCCTTAGGAATAGCCACTTCCAAAGCCCTTAGGGCAAAGAACCTTTCCTATCTTATCTTCAGCAAGGATGGAGAGAAGGCAGATTATGCTTATGTGGAGGTGCATTTTAAAAATTTTGGTGCCTTTCCTGTGCCAGAGGAGGATGTGATAGTCTCCCGCAAAGTTTATAGAGACGGCAGAAGTGTTTTTAGGATCAATGGGCAAGTGGTCAAAGAAAAAGAACTTTCTGACTTTCTGTCAAAGGCGGGCATATATGAAAACGGCTACAATGTGGTCCTTCAGGGGGATATTGTAAGGTTTCTGAAGATGACACCCGTAGAGAGAAGAAAGCTCATTGAAGAGGTGGCGGGCATAGGGGAATATGAAGAGAGAAAGCAAAAGGCACTGGTTCAACTTGGAGAGGTGGAGCTGAAACACAGAGAGCTGAGGCTTCTTATAGATGAAATGGAAGTGCAGATGGAAAAGCTCGCCAAAGAGGTGGAAAGGGTAAGGCTATACAGAGAACTCTCCCAAAGAAAAAGGGACTTAGAAGTAAAGCTGTTTTCAAAGGAGCTTTTAAAGGTCCTTGAGGAAAAAACTTCCACAGAACAAAGGGTTATGGGTTTGGAGGAGGAAATAAGGCAACTAAAGGCACAAGCCCAAAAACTTCAAGAAAAAGCATCCGCTTTAGAGGAGGAGCTTTCCTCCCTGAGGACTGCCATACTTCCCTTCAAAGAAAAAACGGGAAGGTTGAGCGAAAGGTTAGACCTTATCCAAAAGGAAACGGAGGATAAATACAAAGAGATTGAAAGATTGCAGGAGGAGGTAGAAAACGCAAGAAGGAGGCTAACACACTTGGAAAGAGACATTGAAGTTTTATCCCAAGAGGAAGAAGAACTCAGGGAGGTTATCCGTCAAAAGGAGGAAGAGGTTCAAAGGCTTCAGGGGGAGTTTGACGTAATAAACCAGGAACTAAAGGAAAAGGAAAGGGAGATGCAAAGCGCCTTTGAGGAGATGCATCAAACAGAAGAAAAGGTTCGTGCCCTTTCAAAGACTATTGAGGAAAAGAAAAAAGAAGCATCCACCTTGGGGATAAAAATAAAAGAGTTAGAGTTAAAGGAGGAGAGGGTAAGGGAAGAGCTGAAAAATTTGGAAGAGGAGCTAAAAAAGGTTAAGGGCAGTCTTGGGGAGGATGTTCTGAGTAAAGAGAACTATCAAAAAATGCTGAGAGAAGAGGAGTTTGCCCAAAAAAGGCTAAGGGCTAAGCTGGAGGAGGTTGAAAACCAACTGAAAAAACTTAGGGCGGAGAGGGAGGATGTTCTGCAGGAGCTGGCGGTCCTTAGAGAAAAGCTTAGGTCTGCAGAGCAGGACTATCTTCCCTTTGAAGACATAGAGGGTGTTTATGGAAGGGTAGCAGACCTAATAAAGGTTAAAGACTATGAATACCTTAGGGCGGTGGAGGTAGCTGGTGGGCAAAGGCTCTCCTTTGTGGTGGTCGAAGATGAAGAGACCGCAAAAAAATGCATCCAAAGATTAAAGGAAACCAAGGGCGGTAGAATGAGCTTTATACCACTCAACAGAATAAAGGAACAAACCTTGCCACCCTTTCCAAAAACCCGCGGTGCGGTGGTTATTGACTATGCGGTAAATCTGGTGGAATACGACAAAAAGTTTGAAAAGGCAATAAGATTTGTTTTTGGAGATACGCTGGTGGTGGAGAACTTTGACAGTGCAAAGGCTTTGGGCATAGGAAATTACCGGATGGTTAGCCTGGATGGAGAGCTCTTTGAAAAGACGGGCGTAATAAGCGGAGGACACTGGGAATCAAGGGCAAGCTTGGGTAAAAGTTTTTACGAGGAAAAGACCAAGCAGTTGGAGGAGGTTTTAGAGAGGTTAAAGGAGAGTATTTCAGAAAAGGAAGCCTTAGCCAAAAGCCTGAGGGATGAACTGGTGGAAAAGGAAGGAGTGGTAAAGATCCTTGAAAGAAGGCTAAAGGAGTTGGAACAAAAACATAAAGAAGGTTTTGAAAGGATAAAGGGCTTGGAAGAGAGACTGCAAAAGGGTAAGGAGTATTTAAAGACCCTGGCGGAGGAAAAGGAAAAGGCCCAAAAAAGAAAAAGGGAATTAGAAGAGGAGCTCTCTTACCAAGAGGAAAAGTTGGAAAACCTAAGGTTCAGATACTCTTCCCTTTTGAAAATAGCCAAAGAATCTGGCTTGGAAGCCCTAAGAGAAAGGGCAGAAAGACACAGAAAACTCTTGGAAAGAAAAAAGGAAGAGCTATTTTCCCTAAAGCTAAAAGAACAAGAAATCGCCCAACAAAGGCAAAGCCTCCTCCAAGAGATAAACCAAAGGAAAGCAAGGGTTGAAGACCTAATACTAAACATAGAAAATGCCCAAAAAAGGATAAGAGGACTAAGTCAAGAGAAGGAAAGGATAGAAGAGGAACTAAAGGATATAAACCTTCAGGCTTATGAGCTTTACAAAAAGGTAGATCAGTTGGAAAACCAGTTCAGGGAGATCACCTCCCTCCTTGGTCAAAAAAGGATGTCTATAGACCTAAAAACTGAAGAGAGGATAGAGATAGAGAGGGAACTTTCTAAGCTAACAGACAGGCAAGACCAACTCCTTGAAAGGTTAAAAGAACTTGGACAAGAAGAACCGCTAAGTTTGGTGCCAGAGGGCTACAGCAAGCTAAAGGATGAGCTTTCAAAGGTAGAAAGGGAGATTAGCCTTCTGGGCAACATAAACTTCAAGGCGGAGGAAGATTACCAAGAGCTCAAAAACAGACATACAGACTATGTGGAAAGGGACAAAAAGCTCTTGGAGGAGAGAAGGGCAATAAAGGAGCTTCTGGAGGAGATTGAAAGTAAAAAGCTAAAGGCTTTCCTCAAGGCTTATGAACAGATAAACAAGAGCTTTTCCAAGATCTTTGCCAGACTGTCTCCCGGAGGGAAGGCATTTATGCAGTTGGAGAAGGAAGATGAGCCCTTTGAAGGGGGCATAAACTTGGTGGTAAAACCAAGAGGCAAAGAGGTGCAGTATTTGGAGGCGATCTCAGGCGGTGAAAAGACCTTGGGTGCCCTGTCTTTGATCTTTGCCCTGCAGGATTATAAGCCCTCCATCTTTTATTACTTTGATGAGGTGGATGCCCACTTGGACGAGGCAAACGCAAGGACAGTGGGAGAACTTATAAAGGAGAGGTCCCAGACTGCCCAGTTCATAGTGGTTACACTTAGGGAGATTTTGGCAAGCTTTGCAGACAAGCTAATAGGGGTGAGCAGTAGAGGGGGAATCTCAAAGATATTCCCCCTCAAAAACCTCACTCACTCTCCTGACTAAAAACCGCTTCCAACTTTTCCTTCTTCTTGATGGGCTTTATGTAAGGCTTGTCGTCCTTTACCCTTATTTCCACCACATCCACATCCTTAAGGCTACCCTTTAGAAGTTCCTCCGCAAGCAAGTCCTCCACATGCTTTTGAAGGGCTCTCTTTATACTCCTTGCACCATATTCTGGCTTGTACTCCTTATCAATGAGCCACTCAGAAAAGCTCTTGTGCAATTTGACCTTAACGTTCCAATCTACCAAGCTCTTGTTTATTTCTTCAATTTGAAGGTCCAAAATCTTCATAATATCATCCTTCTCAAGGGCTCTATAGACTATAACCTCATCCAAGCGATTGAGAAACTCGGGGCTGAATGACCTTTTGACTTGCTCCATAACGTTTCTCTTCATCTGTTCAAAGTCTATGACACCGAACTTTTGCTCAAAGCCCATCTTTCCACCATGAACTATGAGCCTTGCACCCAGGTTGGAGGTCATTATTATGATGGTGTTGGAAAAATCTACCGTCCTCCCCATTGCATCAGTAAGCCTTCCGTCGTCAAAGATCTGAAGGAAGATGTTGAAGACATCAGGATGTGCCTTTTCTATCTCGTCAAAGAGTAGCACTGAGTAAGGTCTTCTGCGCACCTTTTCAGTTAGCTGACCGCCCTCTTCGTAGCCCACATATCCGGGGGGTGCGCCCACAAGCCTTGAGACGGTGTGCTTTTCCATATATTCGGACATATCAAACCTTATGAGGGCCTCCTCTGTGCCAAAGAGGTATTCCGCTAAAGCCTTGGCGGTTTCTGTCTTTCCAACGCCCGTGGGACCCAAGAACAGGAAAACTCCGATGGGTCTGTGTCTTCCCTTGAGCCCAACCCTTGACCTTCTGATAGCCCTGGCTACTGCCTTTATGGCTTCATCCTGCCCTATTACTCGCTTCTTCAACTCGTCTTCTATGTGCAAAAGCTTTTGGGTATCGCTTTCATGAACCCTTTTAACGGGAATACCCGTCCATCTGGCAACTACTTCTGCTATATCCTCCTCCGTGACCTTTGGTCTGTGTTTTAACATCTCCTGCTTCCACTTCATCTTTAGGTTTTCAAACTTTGCCCTTAACTTCAGTTCCTCATCCCTCAACTTGGCAGCCTTCTCGTAATCCTGTTCTGCAACCGCGGTTTCCTTTTTGGCTTCTACTTCCTTTATCTTTTCCTCCAACCCCTTTAACTCCGGTGATAGCTGATAGGCTTTTAGCTTTACCAAAGAACCAGCCTCGTCCAAAACATCTATTGCCTTGTCCGGCAGGTGCCTGTCCGTGATATACCTCTCTGAAAGCTGAACAGCCTTCTCTATTGCGATAGGTGTGTATTCCAAATTATGAAACTCTTCAAACTTAGGCTTTAGCCCATAAAGTATCCTTATGGTGTCCTCCTGAGAGGGCTCCTCCACAAAAACAGGTTGGAACCTTCTTTCCAAGGCACCGTCCTTTTCTATGTATTTTCTGTATTCATCCACCGTGGTGGCACCGATGACCTGGATCTCTCCACGGGCTAAGGCGGGCTTTAGCATGTTGGACGCATCTATAGACCCTTCTGCAGAACCCGCACCCACTATGGTGTGGATCTCGTCTATGAAAAGGATCACATTGGGAGCTTTTTCCAGTTCCTTTAGAATGTTTTTGAGGCGTTCTTCAAACTGTCCTCTGTATTTTGTGCCAGCCACCAATGCAGCCAAGTCTAAGGCTACTACCCTCTTATTCAGAAGGGGTTCTGGCACCTCTCTGTTGGCTATTCTTTGGGCTAAGCCCTCCACTATGGCGGTCTTTCCAACGCCCGGGTCTCCCAAAAGCACAGGGTTATTCTTGCGCCTCCTGACAAGGATCTGTATAACCCTTTCTATTTCCCTTTCCCTTCCTATTACAGGGTCCAACTTTCCTTCCCTTGCCATTTGGGTTAGGTCCCTTGAGAACCTATCCAAGTTGGGAGTGGGTGCGTATTTGGTGGTCTCCTGAGGAGGAAGCTCTCCAAGAAATTGAAGGACCTCCCTTCTGACGGAGTACTCATCAAGACCAAAGCCTCTGAGAATCCTACCACCAAGACCCGTCTTTTCCCTAACAACTCCTATAAGCAGGTGCTCCGGTCCCACAAACTGATGGTGCAGTATGCGCGCCTCTTCCACCGCAAACTCTAAAACCCTTTTGGCATCCGGGGCAAACAAGATCTCACCCGAGTGGCTACCCTTTGTAATCTGACCCAAAAGTGCCCTGCGCACCTTTTCCGCAGTAAGCCCAAACTTGGAAAGAATTAAGGTAGGAAGGTCCTCCTCCTTTATAAGGGCTAAGAGTATATGCTCACTGCCCAGGTATGTATGACCTAACTCAAGGGCTTCTTCCCTTGCCTGAAGTATAACCTGTCTTGCCTTTTCTGTAAATTTCTCAAACATCTCTTACACCTCTCTTCTATTAAAGATAACTCAAAGCTGTAAAGATTGCAATAGATAGAAAGAAATCCGCTAACGCACATAATGGTTTTAAAGCTAAAATTTTAACTCTGGTGTTTCTTAGCCTATAGCTCACGCTGAGGCTGGAATGGTGTCCCTACGAGGTATTCTTAGAAAAGCTTCATGGAGAAAAATCATAAAGAAAGAGTTTCTTAAGGGATTGCCCAGTGGTTCTGTTGGTTATGTGCCTTTCCTTTGGGACTTCATCCACCTCCACAAAGTAAAGACAGTTGGTAACACACTTGGAAACGCAGGAGGGAAGTAGCCCTTTTTCTAACCTCTTATAACAGTAATCGCACTTTTCCACCTTCATGGTGTTCGGATTAAAGGCTATGGCACCATAGGGACAGGCTATAATGCACGCCTTACATCCTATGCACCTGATCTCATCCACATAAACCACACCGTCCTGTCTTTTTCTCATGGCAGAAGTTGGGCAGGCAAAAACGCAGGGTGCGGGCTCACAGTGAAAGCAGTTCATAGGCAGAAAAAAGCCCGATGGCTGGTCTCCAACGCCCTCCACCCGCAAAACCCTCATAGGTCTTATTCCAAAAACCTCCAATCCCTTTTCCTGAACACAGGCAACCTCGCAAGAAAGACACCCAATACATCTATCCACATCTATAAGCATTACAGGTTTTCCCATGGTAGTTAATATATTATTAACCATGAGGAAGGCAAAGCAAACCCTTAAGCGCTTATTCTTAATAACCTTTATCTTCCTGCTTGGATGTGCTACCGCAACAAATTCAAGATTCACTCTCCTTCCGGAAAGCAAGGAAATTGAAATAGGTAAAAGTTATGTGCCAGTAGCTATAGAAGAGTTTGATGGCATATATCCCGAAAAGGAGGTCCAAAACTACATAACTCAATTGGGCAACAGGCTGGCGAGGGTCACATACAGAAACCTACCCTACAGATTTTACCTTGTTAATTCAGAACAGATAAACGCCTTTGCCCTTCCCGGAGGACCAGTGTTCATAACGAGGGGACTACTTTTAAAGCTTGAAAACGAAAGTCAATTGGTGGGAGTTTTAGCCCACGAGCTTGGACACATAAACGCAAGACACCATGCAAGGTTCTTAGAAAAGATGACCGCACTCAACATACTTCTAAATGTAGGGGCAGTGCTCGTGGCAGACAAACCCTACGGACAAGCCCTAATACAGTTCGGTGAAATTGGCGGGCAACTTTTGGCACTAAAGTTCAGTAGGGACCAAGAAAGAGAAGCAGACAGATTTGGTATTGAATTCACCGTCAAAAGTGGCTACGACCCAAGGGGTATGATAGAGGTCTTTGAGATGTTTAAAAGGCTTGAAAAGACAAGACCTCCCGAGTGGCTATCTACGCACCCATTGCCCGAAACAAGGATTGCGGAAAACATACAGTTTATAAGCAGGCTTTCCCTCTCTGGACCTTTGATAAAGGACAGCGAAGACTTCCAAAGGGTTAAGGCACAGCTTTTAAAAACACAGCCTTCTTTTGAAGAGTTTTACAGAGGGAAAAAACTCTACGAAGAGGGCAAAAGAACCTTGGCAAAGGAGCATTTTACCAGGGCTATAAACCTTTGGGATAAGAACTACATGGCTATGGTCTATTTAACCTTTATAAACTTGGAGGAGGGAAATCTAGGCACCGCTTATAACCTTGCAACAAGAGCCCATCAGCCGGTGCCCAATGTATTTTCCACCAATTATGCCCTCGGACTTGTGCATTTTAGAAGGAGCGAGCATAGAGAATCCATAAAGTTCCTTGAGACTGCACGCCAACTGATCCCAAACTACCCGGACGTGTATTACTATTTGGGAAGAAATTGGGAAGCCTTAGGGAACAGACAGAAGGCTATAGAAAACTATAAAGTAGCCATTGAACTATCTGGCGGAAAAAGACCGTGGGAAAGGGACGCAAGGGAACGCTTGCAAAGGCTTTAAGGCAAATTATAATTTAATATCATGAGAATTTTAACTTACCTTATAACGTTAGTCTTTCTCTTGGTTGCCTGCAAAAAAGAGCACACCTTTTACGGACATCTTTACGATGCGCCCGCCTACGATTTTGAGCTTACCTCCCAAGATAATAAAAGGGTAAAACTATCGGACTATCTAAGGGAGAAAAAAACAGTGCTACTGTTTTTTGGCTACACCTTCTGTCCGGATGTATGCCCTACCGCCCTTACCACTATGGCGGAGGTTATGAAAAATCTAAATGAGAGGGAGAGAGAAAGGGTGCAAGTTCTGTTTATAAGCGTAGACCCAGAGAGAGACACCCCTCAACAGTTGAAAAGCTATGTGCCCTTCTTTTATCCTACCTTTGTGGGTCTGACGGGAAGTCCAAAAGAAATAGAAAAAACCGCAAGGGAGTATAAGGCTTACTACAGAAAGGTAGAGGGAGAATCAAAGGGAGGCTACCTAATAGACCACACCGCCACCATATACCTTATAACTCCTGACGGTAAAATAAAACTCCTATACACACCCGCAAAGCAAGAACCCAAGAAAATGGCGGAGGATATACAATACCTACTCAAGAGCTTTTAAAAGAAATTTTTGAAAGAAACGGTTTTGAACTTTCCAAAGAACAGATTGAAAAGTTTTCGGTCTACCTAAAAGAACTGAGAAGATGGAACAGGGTGCATAACCTAACTGCCATAGAAGACACAAAAGAGATAGCCATAAGGCACTTTTTGGATTCCCTTACCCTTAGCCTTTGCTTTAAAGAAAAGAACGTGGATGTGAAAAAAAATACCTTCTGTGATGTGGGCAGTGGGGCTGGCTTTCCGGGCGCTGTGCTCAGCATATACTACGGTCCTCTTTTGAACATTACCCTTATAGAATCCGTTTCAAAAAAATGTGCCTTCCTTGAGTTTATAAAGGCTGAGCTTGATTTGAGCCACGAGGTTATCTGCAAGAGGGCAGAGCATATTACCCTTGAGTTTGATTACGCAGTCTGCAGAGCATTGGGAAAACTAAAAGATATAGAGCCAATCCTTTTGAAACTATCAAAAAAGGGTGCCTTTGTGATGAAAGGGAAAGAGTTACCAGAGGGCTATCAGTTTTGCAAAATAGAACTAAGGGACATAAAAGACAGCTACATTATCTTCATTCCAAAAACCAAATAGCCCGTATGGGCTATCATCATATCCTCCGGTCTTAATCTTTCATAAACGGGTTTGTATCTTCTGAGGAGAATTTCCATAACCTCCACACCACCAAAGAGCCCATCCATTTCTTGCAAAAGGCGAGAAACCTGGTTTGTGGTGGGAAGTAAAAAACCGCACATTGTACTATTTTTCAGAACACTGTGGACTTTTTTCAAATACAGCCAAGGTTCCCTTACATCCACAAAGCAAGCGTCAAATTCTCTTCCCGAAAGGTCCGCATCCATAAAGTCCTGGTTTATAGCCTTCACATTTTTACAAAGTCCAAAGGTATCCCAATTTTTTAGGGCATTTTTGTAAAACTCCGGAGATACCTCATAGGCAATCACACTACCCGCAAGTTTTGAGAGCACCGCAGTTAGGGCACCGCTACCTATACCAAACTCCAAAACCGTTGAGCTTTTGTTGATCCCAAGCCTAAAGGCTATGTAAAAAGCATCCTTCGGATATATGATCTGTGTCTTTCTTTTAAAGCCATAGAGTATTATGGTTTCCAAATTGGGTTTTAGAAGATAAAAACCATTTACCAATGTGCCAAACTCTTTCCCTACAATATCTTCAAACTTTAAGGTGCGTTTCTTGTAGCTCAGATTAAAGCCTTTAGTTATCCTCTTTAAAAACCTTTTATCCTCCACCTGTATGAGGACAAAATCTCCCTCTTGTATAGGCATTACCTTCTTATTTCAAAGACCATAGGTATTATAAGAGAATAACCCATCATCTGCCAGTGGGCGACCTCCACTATTGCAGATGGCACCGTTTCTACAAAAGGATGCAGGTCCTTTTCTGTGGCGCCATAAAGCTGAGTAAGTGCCATCCTACAGACTTTGAACTTTACGCCGTAGTGGGTAAGTCCCTCTATCCTCTCCACTATATCTTGGTATTTATCTCTGTTTTCTTTCAGAAAAACAGGAAGTTCTCTGCCATGGGAAACAACTACTATATCAATGTCCTCAAGGGAAAAGTTATAGGGAGGGTTCGTCAGCACAAAGATCACATTGGAGATCCATCCAATGGCAGGTCTCATCTTCTCCGGGTGGTCTAGGTAAATCTCAAAAACTACCTTGAATGGCTTTTTATACTCCGTTTGAACGAAAACCGCCTCCTTGCCAAAGGAGAGGATAAATCCAAGAAATAAAGCTGTTATTAACCTGACCATTAGGTTAAATTTAATCAAAGCTATGAGAATAGCAATAGGTATGAGCGGTGGTGTAGATAGTAGTGTGTGTGCCCTACTTTTAAAGGAGCAGGGACATGAAGTTATTGGCATTACTCTGCGTTTTCATCAAGAGGTGTGCGACGAGCTTAGGGTATGTTGTTCTCCGAAGGATGTGCAAGATGCGGCAATGGTATCCCAAAGGCTTGGCATTCCACACCTTACCTTAGACTGGGAAAAACTATTTGAAGAGAGGGTCATAAACACCTTTGTAAATGAATACCTAAAAGGCAACACACCCAACCCATGTGCTATTTGCAACAGAGACGTAAAAACAGGATTTTTAGCAAGATACCTCCAAAAGGTAGCCCTCATAGACAAGTTGGCCACTGGGCATTATGCAAGGATCGTAAATTACAAAGGAAGACAGCTAATAGCAAGGGGAAAGGACGCGAAAAGGGACCAATCCTACTTTTTAGCTTTGTTAAAAGAAGAGGATATAGAACTTTTGGAATTTCCACTGGGCGAGCTTACAAAAGAGGAGGTAAGGGAAATAGCCAAAAGGCATGGACTAGAAGTTGCCCAAAAGCCGGACTCTCAGGATGTCTGCTTTTTGATGGGAAAGGATGTGGGAAGCTTTCTGAGGGAAAGGTTAGGAAGCCAAGAAGGCTATTTTGTTTATAGAGGGCAGATAGCAGGAAAGCACAAAGGCTTTTATGCATACACCGTAGGGCAAAGAAAGGGTTTGGGCGTAGCATTAGGAAAGCCCGTTTATGTGGTGGGCGTAGAACCTTCAAAGAACATAGTCTATTTGGGCGACGAGGAAGAGCTATACAGAGATTGGCTGATCCTGAAGGAAATAAACTTTCACCTTCCACCGTCCCTTTGGGATGAGCCAAAGGCACAGGTCAGATACAGAAACACTCCAATAAGAGTAAAGGGTATAAAACCCTTAGAAAATGGAAGGTATAAGGTATTCTTTGAGGAGAAGATAAGGGGCATAACACCCGGTCAGGTTTGTGCCTTCTATGAAAACGATGTCCTACTTGCAGGCGGTATAATAGAGGAGTAAATTTAATAACATGGCTAAGGAGAAGGAAGAACTCAAGGTAGAAAGCTTGAAAGAGGAAGTGGAGCAGATGAAAAAGGAAGTTGGCAAGCTTTTTGAGCTTTTTTTACCTCCTAAGGAGGTAAGGAGGGAGATCATAAAGAACATATACACCATTGAGCTTTCTGTTCTAAACATCTTCAAGACTCTGCTGGACTACAAACTAAAAGAGCTTGAAAGAAGGTTGGAGGAAAAGGGAGAAGGTAAAAAGGAGAAGGTCAAGAAAATACAGGTAGAGTAGGAGTTTTGCTCACACCTTAAGCCAAAGCATCCTTTCGGCAAGTTTCCAGACTTTTCTATGGTGGCTTTCCCTTTTGTTCTCTTCTTCTTCTTCTTATTATTCTTTATCTAACCTATATATATTTTATTAAGAAGAATAATAAATAGGCGGGGTTTTTTCACACCCAAATTCACCAAATCCTTGATTCTCTTGGGTTTGCGAAAAAGGATTTCACATCCCATACCTGAAGTCATTGTCTCTCTTAGCTTAGACGAGATGAAAAATGTAGCGGAAATCCCAATACTTACGAACAATTTTCACAATTTCACAATTTTGTCTCTAAGTGCTGGAAAATCCGAACAAATTTTTTGACGAAAATTCCAATACTTACGGACAAAAATGTGAAATTCCACTCAGAGCCTTGAGAATTCTTGCTTTTAGCTATGTGAAATTCCTTTTGAAAAAGTGATGGAAATTCCATAACTTACGGGAAGTATCCTTTTTTCACATTTTTTCTCCTAAGTGCTGGAAAATCCGAACAAATTTTTTGACGAAAATTCCAATACTTACAGCCAGAAATGTGAAATTGTGAAAAGGAGATGTGAAATTCTGGGCTAAAAAGTGGTGGAAATTGCCATACTTACAGACAGTATGTGAAAAATCGGTCTCGGCTTAGTGGAACAACGATTACAGAAAGTCAGATTATATTAACAATTAAACGTGTAAAAATGTTTATTATCAATACATTTACGTATATAGTGGTTTTGCTTAATGATTTACATCATATTATAAAAGTCTTGATTAGCTGAGGGCTACGCTATGCTGTGAAATTCTTCGGATTTTATATTAACATTTGGGGTGAATGTGAAGAATGGGAATGTCTGTTGAAATCTCCACGCTTTGTTGAGTGTTCTTAGTGCTTATAATTAGACCTATGAAATTTTCTAACGAAGCAAAGCTTGGTGCTTTTGTGCTTGTGGTGGTGTCTGCCTTTGCCTTTTTGATTTTAACCTTCGGAGAGATCCCAGTTTTTAAGCCCAGCACAAAGGTATATGTAGTGTATTTTCCGGATGTGGCTGGGCTTTCTGTGGGGGCAGAGGTTAGGGTGGCAGGTATAAAAAGCGGTAAGGTAAAGAGCGTTAGCTTAAAAGAGGGTATGGTTAAGGTGGTTTTTGAGGTGGACAAGTCTTCTGCTATATACAAAGATGCGTCTGCGGGAATAGGAACATTGGGTCTTATGGGCGATAAATACCTTGCCATATATTCCGGTAGCCCTCAGGCAGGTTTGCTTAAAGAAGGGGAAGTCATAACTCAAACCACTGGTTTTGCGGACACTGACAAGATGATAAAGGATATTGCAGATGCGGCGCAGGCAGTTAAGATGCTTACAGAAAACTTTAGACTTGTTTTGGGAGAATACGGGCAAGATTTAAGGCAGGTAGTCATTAACTTGGAGGCGCTTACACGCAACCTAAATCAAATAGCCCTTGAGAACAGAGAAAACCTAAGGGATGCCATATACTCCATAAGGGTTTTGGCGGATAATTTAAACAGAACACTTCCACAGACTATAGAGAACATTGACAGGCTGGCGGTTGCTTTAGAGGGTATTGCCTCAGAAAACAGGAAGGATATAAGGGAAGTAGTTAAAAATCTCAGAGAGCTTTCCCAAGGTATAAAGACGGAGTTTCCTGAGCTGGTAAAAAATCTTAACGAGCTTTCTAAAAACCTTAACACGGTGGTTTCGGAAAACAAGGAAGACCTGAGGGTGACCACAAAGAACCTATCGGAGGCAACCCAGAAGCTAAACCTTATCCTTGCACAGATTGAAAGGGGCGAGGGAACCCTTGGTAAGCTTGTAAAAGATGAAGAGCTATACAAAAACATAACATCTGCTACGAAAACATTCTCTGAGGCTGGAAATGTGGCAAAAAGAACAAATCTTTACATAGGTTTTAGAGGAGAGTTGTATAAGGGCGGAGATGGTAAAGGAATTTTAAGTTTAAAGGTTCAACCAGATAATGAAAAGTACTATTTAATGGAGGTTGTGGGCAATTCAAAGGGCAAGATAACCTACGAAGAAACAACGACCTCTGGCACTGTAATAAAAAAGCAGTTTAGCCCACAATTTACCCTTCAGTATGCCAGAATTTTTCCTATAGCCGACAAAGAGTTTGTCTTTAGGGGAGGTTTGAAAGAGTCAGCGGGAGGTGTTGGCTTTGACCTGGTTTATAGCAAAAGTATAATGTTCTATTCTGACCTTTGGGACTTTGGAAGGAAAACTGACCCTCAGGGTAAAAACCTCAAACCTAACCTGCAGGTGGGTGTTCAATACAACACGAGGGGACCCCTTTACATTAGGGTGGGCGGTGATGACCTGCTGAACAGTAAGCTTAGGGGTGGAATGGTTGGCGTGGGTGTCCTATTTACCGATAATGACCTTAAGTATCTTTTGGGAACTGTTAAATTGCCTTTACCTTAAGCTTAAGTTGGTTTAAATTTTTTATAGCAATGTTTGAAAGGTATATTGAAAGAGTTTATCTGATAAACATGAACCTACAGCCCTCTGAGGGGCTTTTGCTGATTACTGATGACACAAAAGACTATTTAGCGGACTTACTTTTGGAGTTTTACAGTGTGGGCAAGGGGCTTGCTAAATGGGTAAAGAAGGTTTGCTACGATAGTTTGGGCGGACATGGGAAGGAACCTCCGGAAGAGGTTTGGAGAGAAACCTTTGGAGATAAAGCGGTTGATATGCTAAAGGGAGCTGGCCTTTTTGAGAAGGTTCTAAACAAGGAGGATTACTCAGAGGAAGAGGCGGTAAGCATACTAAGGAGCTACGCAGAAGAGGTTCCCAATGTGGTTATAGCCTTTCCCTACTATTCCACCACTCATACCTTTTATAGAAAAGTCCTTACCAAGCATTTTGGAGTAAGGTATGCGTCCATGCCACTTTTTGAACCGGATATGTTTTATGGTCCTATGGATGTGGATTGGTTGGAGGTTAGTAAGGTAAGCGAAGAGGTGGCGGACATTCTTACTGAGGGTGAGTGGGTGGATATAAAAGCCCAAGGGACAAAGCTTGAGTTTTCAATAAAAGGAAGGCAGGGTATACCGGATACTGGACTATTTCATAGGGCGGGGGAGTACGGAAACCTTCCCGCGGGGGAATCCTTTATAGCACCATTGGAGGACTCTGCCTTTGGTAGTATGACCATTCTTTATGGACCGGACAGGAAGCTGGATGAACCAATAACCCTTAAGTTCAAAAATGGTGCGGTGGATGGCATCGAGGGCTTTGACCCTTATGTGCATTATTTGGAGGATGTGTTTAAAAGACATGAAAAGGCGAGGTTTATAGCAGAGTTTGGTGTGGGGACAAACCCAAAGGCTAAAAAACCCGAAAACATTTTGGAGTGTGAAAAGATAAGGGGCACCATTCACATAGCCATAGGGGATAACCACACCTTTGGTGGGACAAACAAAGTTCCCTTTCATACAGATTATGTGATCTTTAAACCGACAGTAATAATAGGAGGAAGAGGATGGCAAAAACTACTTCTGGAGAAGGGAAGGCTCAAAATTTAAAAAACCTTCACCTTTTTGAGGACCTTTCTGAAGAGGAGCTTGCGCATGCTGTTCAATACATGCAGGAGAGGACCTTCAGAAAGGGAGAGTATCTATTTTTTGAGGAAGAAGGAGAGCCCGGCATATACATACTTTTGGATGGCCTAATAAAGCTTCTCAAAGAGACCCACGATGCAAAGATCGTTATAGTGCGTCTTGTTTATCCCGGAGATATATTCGGATGGATAGAGTGGGGCAAAAAAGTTCCCAAAAATACCTATACCGCACGGGCTATAACAGACTCCAGAACCCTTTACATATCCAACAAAGACTTTATAAACCTTGCCATAAAGCATCCAGCTATTGCCATAAAGATGACCTGTGAAGCTACTGCCACCCTTTTACATGCTTACGACACCCTAAAGAGTATAGCGGGTGGAAAGGTGGAAGAGAGAATAGCACGGGTGCTTTTGGAAATAGCAGACCGTATAGGTAAAAAGCATAAAGACACCATAATAATAGACGCACCCTTGACCAGAAACGATATAGCAGAAATGACTGGCACAACAGTGGAAACTGCCATAAGAGTTATGAGCAAATGGAAAAAGATGGGAATTATAAACACAGATAGAGGATTTATAGAAATACTAAAGCGTAAGGAGTTGGAGAGATTGGCAGTTTGATGTAAAATTTTATACCCTTACAAAAAACGCAGGAGGAGTTGTATGAACGTAGAGTTCATTGGGAAGGCTGTGGAATGGACTGATGCAATGAAGAGTTTTGTGGAGGGCAAGCTTGAGAGATTTTCAAGGCTTTTAAAAGAGGCAGAGGAGGACCAGGTGGAGGTGGTTGTAACGCTCTCCACCTCGAGGGCAAAGCACAAAGATTACGCCGGTGAAAGCAGACCGACAGTTTATAGGGTTGATTTAGACCTTTATTTGAAAACCTGGGGCGGTGGAGTAATACACGCCTGGGAAGAGGATGTGGATGTTTTTTCTGCTTTGGACAAAGTCCTTGATGAGGCAGAAAGACAGGTCATAAAGCTAAAGCAAAGAAGGTTGGAGCAAAGAAGAAAAGGGCACAAGATAAAGGAGGAATTAATTGGCTCTATAACCGCACCTTCAAGAGAGGTAGAAAGACCTGCCATAATTGAGGAGGAACTTGTCATAGAGAAGCCCATGAGCGAGGAGGATGCAGTCTTTGAACTTCAGGAAAGCGGAGTTTTCTTTTTGCCCTTTGTGGATGCAAAGACCGGTGAGCTTAAGATAGCTTACAGAAAAAGGTCCGGAAGTTTTGGAATAATAAACACAAGGTGTAAGGGGGTCTAAAAGCCCCCTACTTTACTTATTTATGGGCACACTTCCCTTTCTTCCACCTTCACCAGCCTGCCGTCTTGATAATAACTTGTTTTTACTATTTTGCAATTTCCTCTGCTTGCTACGGGTTCAGCATATACCCTTTCCCTTCCGTCCTCGGACCTGTACTCTACTGGTCTGTTAGCCATTGCCGCTTCCCTTGCAGCCCTTTGAGCTATCTCCGTTATAGTTCCACCCAATATAGCACCTAAAGCACCACCGATAACCGCCCCTCTCCATCTGTTGTTTTTGTCTATAAGGGCACCAGCCGCCGCGCCAACTGCTCCACCTACCGCTGCACCTTCATAGGTTCTTTGGGAGCTTACTTGACCGCAGGATATAACTCCTGCAGAGAAAATAGCAAACACTAAGAGTATAGCCACCTTTCTCATGCCTTCACCTCCTGGTGTATTAGAATAAAGTATAATCCCGTATTCTGAAAATTTTGTGAAAAAAATCAGCTTACTTTAGCCCCCTCTTTAACATCCTTTTCCGGCAGAAGGACAGACAGATTTTCTCCGTCCCCCGCCGCCAAGATCATGCCCTGAGATTCTATCCCAAAGATCTTGCGAGGTTTTAGGTTTGCCAACATGACAACCTTTTTTCCTACAAGCTCCTCCGGTGCATAATGCTTTCCTATGCCCGCCACCAGCGTCCTCTCTTCATCCCCCAAAGATACCCTCAACTTCAAAAGCTTTTCTGAACCTTCCACCCTTTCCGCAGATAGCACCCTTGCCACCCTGATGTCTAACTTCAGAAAGTCTTCAATTCCCACCTGTTCCATAAGCTAAATAGTATATTACTTTTTCACCGCCTCCGTCTCTTCAAGGTATCACCTCAGCACCACATAGCCCACCAACCAATTGCCATACCTCGGGAATATCAAATTTCTCTTTTCAAAGTTCAAGCCCTTGCCAATGCTGTCCAAAAGCATGCCACTCGAATAAAGATTATCCGTACTGAAAACATCCTTTACTTTTTCTATCTGCTTTTTAGCCTTGTCTTTGAGCTCAGGCTTTAGATTTGAAAGGTCAGGGTTTAAAACTCTGTCTGGATTTTTAGGGATCGTCAGCGTGAAGTTTCTTATATCCGAACTGCTAAGCTTGACGTAAGCCTCTTCAACCTGCCCCGGCTTTTGAAGATAGGTAAGCAGGGTTATTTTGTGTTTCCACTGCCTACATCTAAGCCTGAGCCTTCACCCCCTTTGACCCAATCTCCACCCCACCGTATATGGCTACCTTTCCTTTTCAAGCTTTTGTATATCAGAGAGGGCTTCCTTAGCATCCCTCTCTGCACCGATGGATCTAAACAGATTATAGGCACGAGTAAGGTAATCTTTGGCAGTCTTTTTGTCTCCCTTGTCTATGTATAGCAAACTAAGATATTTATATCCTGCAGCCTCCCAGTATTTATCACCGACCTTTCTTACACCCTCAAGACCTTCCGAAATATATTTTTCCGCCTTTTTATAATGTTTCATTTTTATGTATGTGCCGCCAAGGTTAAGTTTCCACTGGGAAGCCCCGTGATAATCTCCATACCTTTCGCTTATTTCTATCGCCTTTTGAAAGTATTCCACAGCCTTTTGATAGTCGCCTTTATCTTCATAGATAAGGGCAATATTGTTGTAAGTAGTAGCCTTTTCCTTTTCATCTGTTTTTAACCTTAAAGATTCTTCATAATAACCTAAGGCTTTGTCCAATTCGCCTTTATATATGTATATCCCAGCGATGTTGTTTAGAACTGATGCTTGCATGCTTTTGTTTCCCAGATCTATTGCCAAGATTAGGCTTAAGATGTATTGAACCAGTGCGTCGTCCAAGTAGCCCATTCCATCGTAAATTAATCCAATCTGATTGTAAATATGCATCAAGTCTTCTTTGTCTGAAGTTAAGCTTTCTGCCTTCTTCAAATGCTCCAAAGCAAGTTTAAACTCTCCAATTGCGTAGTAGCTCACTCCCAAGCAAAAGTGTGCGTCTATGTTGCTTGGATACTTTTGAACAGCCCTCTTTCCAGCTTCTATAGCCCTTCTGTAATCTCTAGCTTTATAGAAGTTAAAACACGCATCCACTTCTTGCTGGGCAAAGGCAAAGTTCTTAAAAGCTAAAAGGCTAAGGATGATGAAAATTAAGGCTTTCTTCATGGCTTAACCTCCTTAATAGTATTTTACTAACAAGCTTTTGTTTAAAAACCTGACGAACAAGCCACTTTTCCTTGATAGGCATTTTCTCATTTTCCACCTTCCTGTTGGTTTTGCTGTTGATTTTTCTTAGAAAGCTCTACAAATCTTTGCCACTTTGCCTTATCAAACTTACAGATAACTCCTCCATTTGTATGGACAATTGTCTTATCAAGGTCGCAGAAGAGAAGGACTGCATAAAGTGGATACTGTTCATTTCCCCAGCTTGGTGGAAAGAAGGCTAAGGTTTCTCCATTATCACACTTGCTAAGGTCGTCATCCAGATCTTTCACCAAGCAGTAAATATGGTCTTTCTTTTCCTTGCTGGCGGTATCTACCTTACCACAGGAGACCGCAAGGCTTAGGGCTATTGGCAAAGACATAAAAAGCATGGTTCTTTTCATTTTACCACCTCCCCTGTGTGCTCTTACATCTATTTTAAAACCGCTCAACTTTGGATTTTCTGACAGGGTTTATAAAAACTCTCGTGATGTGCTAAACTTATCCTTTATGGATAGGAACTTTAAGCTTGTTGCCTTTGGTTTGCTGGCTTTTCTTTTGCTACTTTTGTTCTACATATCCTTTATGGATAAGAGGGAAGAAGAAAGAGGGCATTTGTCTTCAGTGGCGGAAGAGAGCCTCAAAGGGAAGACTCCGGGTGAGGAAAACAAAAAACTTCTTGAGGATGCCACAAAAAAGCTCTCTGAGTTGAAACTTTTAACCCTTGATGGTAAAGAAGTAAAGCTCTCTGATTACAAAGGTAAGGTTGTTTTGATAAATTTTTGGGCTTCTTGGTGTCCTCCTTGCAAGGAGGAGATGCCCATCTTTGAAAAGGTTTATCAGAAATACAACGACAAAAACTTTGTGATCCTTGCGGTGAATATGGATACATCCGAGGGAGCTTTGAAGGAATTTTTGGAGAAGAACCGTTATAGTTTTCCCCTATTTAGGATAAAGGGAGAGACAGGATTGAACATTCCCGGGCTTCCTACCTCATACTTGGTGGATAAAGACGGTTCCGTGAAGAAGATAAGGCTTGGAGTATACAGGGAGTTAGAAGAGGACCTCTCTAGGCTACTTCAATGAGGGTTTGGTATTTTACCCATAAAGGAAAGGTAAGACAGAATAACGAGGATGCCCTGCTGGTGGGAAAAGAAGTCATAAGAAAGGAGGTTATGGATGCACCTGCCTTTAAAGAGATGGAGGGAAAGCTCTTTGTGGCGGCGGATGGCTTGGGAGGGCATGCCAAGGGAGAGGTTGCTTCCTATGAGGTTTTGAGGGTTCTTGCTGAGCTTGAGCCCTTTGATGAGAAAAGTTTGAACGATGCCCTTTGGAAGGCTAAAGAGAGCCTTCTGGATTATGTTAAGAGGGAACCTTCCGCCTTTGGGCTTGGCACTGCCCTTGCGGGTGTGATCCTTGGAGATAAAGACATTATCGTCTTTAATGTGGGAGACTGCAGGGTCTATTTAAAGAAAGATAGAGATTTTGTAAAGGTATCAAGGGATCACACTCTGGTGGAGGACCTGATCATTGCGGGAAAAATAAACGAAGAGGATGCCCGGTTTCATCCACAAAGGCATGTTTTAACTTCGGCCATACTCGGAGATTACTCGGACTTTGAGCTTTACACAAAGAGAATTCCCAAAAAGGAAACCGCCCTGCTAATATGCTCAGATGGCTTTTGGGAGGAGTTCAGCAAAGAGGAGATGAAGTTTTTTGCAAGCCTTGAAGAGCCCGTTGATGCAATTTTTCAAGCTTTAAAGGAAAAACCTCAGAGGGACAACGTCAGCTTCATATACCTAAAGCTCTAAGCTAACCTCCACCGGCAAGTCCCTCAGGAGATTATACAGCTTCGCCTTTGGTTCTAACCTATACCTTGGGTTCGCTTGCATGAGCAAACTTTTGCCGTTCAGCCTACACTCTATTAAAAGTTCCGCTCCCTTTTCAGAAAGGCACAGGCTAACCGCCCTGTGGAGTTTTTCTAACTCTTTATCCGTCAGCTCCCTTTGAATCTTTATACGCACATACTTTATCTTGCTTGAGAGAAACTCTTCTACTGAATAAATTTCCTTTGCAACTACTTTTAGGCTTTCTGTCTCTTGGTCTTCTACCAAAGTTCCACGCACCACTACGAGCTCATCCTCTTTTAGCCTTTCTTTGTTTTCTTCGTAGATTTCAGACCAAAGGACTACCTCACCAATGCCCGTTTTGTCAATGAGATTAAAGACCGCATACAAGCTTCCCTTTGAGTTTTTCTTTATCTTTAGGTCCGATATTACGCCCGCAAAGGTGTATTCGCCCTCCTCTAAGTCCTCTATACCCTCCAAAGGCACCACCTTTCCGTTGAGTAGCTTTTCGTATGGGTCCAAAGGATGCTGGGAAAGGTAAAAGCCGAGCACCTCTCTTTCATACTTGGAGTGGTCCTCTTGGACCTTTTGACCCGTTTGAAAGAGCCCCTTTGTGGAATAAAGGCTATCTTTTTCGGACAACTTGGAGAGCATTTCTGTCCTTGACATCCCGGTAAAGTCAAAGGCACCAGCCTTTATTAGGGCTTCCAAGACCTTTTTATTCACCTTTACATTTTTAATAAACTCTGCAAGGCTCTTCCACTTCCCATTTCTCTTTGATACTATAAGCCTGGCGGTTTCCTCTCCCACACCCTTTATCCTTGCCAAGCCAAACCTGATCCTTTTTCTATCCTCTATGACAAAATCTGCATCGCTTTTGTTTATATCCGGTGCTAGTATCTGTATTCCAAAGTTTGCCCTTGCGTCGTTTATCAGGTTTATAAATTTCCTGTCGGATTTTTCCGTTGAGAACTTTACAGCAAAGAACTCCTCAGGATAATACACCTTCATGTATGCAGTCCAGTAAGAAAGGTAGCCATAGGCTACCGAGTGGGATTTGTTGAAGGAGTAGCTGGCAAATTTTTCTATGTCCTCCCAAAGCTCTGCGATCTTTTTCTCTGGGTATCCCCTCTGGACCGCACCCCTTATGAACTTTTCCTTCATCTCTTGCATAACTTCCTTTCTCTTCTTTCCTATGGCTTTACGCAATGTGTCCGCTTCGCCCGGAGTAAATCCTGCCAGTATTTGGGATGCCTTCATGATCTGCTCCTGATAAACCCAAACGCCGTAGGTTTCTTTTAAGATGGGTTCAAGTTCTGGGAACGGATACTCCACCGACTCCCTTCCGTGCTTTCTGTTTATGTAGCTATCCACCAGACCGCTTTTGAGGGGTCCAGGTCTGTATAGTGCCAAAACCGCCACTATATCATCAAAGCTATCTGGCTCAAGCCTCTTTAATAGGTTCTTCATACCACTACTTTCTAACTGAAAGACGCCGGAGGTAAGCCCCTCCTTTAAAAGTTCATAGACCTTTGGGTCATCCAAGGGAAGTTTTAAAAACTCTATCTCTTTTCCGTGCCTTTGTACCACCATTTGACGCATCTTCTCAAGCTCTGTGAGGGTCTTGAGACCCAAAAAGTCCATCTTTACGAGCCCAACTTCTTCAAGCTTTACCATATCAAACTGGGTGGCGAGCTCTCCGTCATCGTAGTAAAGGGGCACAAGCTCCTCCAAGGGAACAGGAGATATAACCACACCCGCTGCGTGGAGGGATGTATGCCTTGTTAAGCCTTCCAAACGCAACGCTATTTCCAAGAGCTTTTTAATCTCTGGGTTTTCTTGTGCGAGCTTTCTTAACTTTTTTGCGTTAGTTTCAATATCGTTTCTGTGCTTTCCGTATTTTTCAAGAAGTTCCTCTATGGGTGTGAGTAGCATTTCCTCCAAGGATAACCAAGTGCCTTGCACATCTCCTGGGGGTATGAGCTTTGCCAACTTGTCCGCCTCTGAGTAGGGAAGTCCCAAAGCCCGGGCGGTGTCCCTCAAGGTTTGCTTTGCCTTCATCACATTGTAGGTAATTATTTTTGCTGTGCTTTCCGCACCGTACTTTTCCTTTACATACTCCACCACCCTGTCTCTGTTTTCCATGCAAAAATCCACGTCTATGTCTGGCATGGATACCCTTTCTGGGTTTAAAAATCTCTCAAAGAGTAGTCCGTGCCTTATGGGGTCCACGTCAGTTATGCCAAGGGCAAAGGCAAGCAAAGAGCCCGCCGCTGAACCCCTGCCCGGACCCACTGGAATTTTCTGTCCCTTAGCCCAGTTTATAAAGTCCTGCACAATCAGGAAATATCCCGCAAAGCCCATCTTTTCTACCACGCTGAGTTCATACTCAAGCTTATCCCAGTATTCTTTGGAATCCTTGGCAAGCCCTTGCTCAATCCTCTCTCTAAGTCCCTTTATGGCAAGTTCCTTTAATAGCTCAGCCTCCGAGGAGTTTTCAGAAAAGCTTGGAAGAAGATAGCCTTTATTCTCAAGCACTTCAAACCTATCTTGGCACTTTTCGGCTACCTCCAAGGTGTTCAGCAGAGCCTTTTCCCATCCGTCAAACTTTCCTTTGAACCTCTCCCACATCTCCTGTGGGCTGGCAAAGTGCAGGTATTCGTTGGCACATTTGAATTCACCCTTTTGAAGCTCGTTCAGAGTTTTCTTCATCTGCACTGCCATAAGCACCTGATGGGCTATGCGGTCCTCCGGTAGTAGATAGTGGGCATCCCCAGTAGCTACGAGCTTAACCCCCAACCTTTTGCCGATCTCCACCAGATGCCTGTTGGCAACCTCTTGCTCCGGAAGTGAGTTTGCCTGAAGCTCCAGGTATAGGTCTTCTCCGAATATATCCTTAAATTTCTTTACCCAATCCTCTGCCTTCTGCACATCTCCTATGCTGGCGTAGTAAGTAGGCACACCCTTGAGGCATGCGGTTATGGCTATTAAGCCTTCCGAGTATTTTGAAAGTAGCTCGTAGTCTATTCTTGGCTTGTAGTAAAAGCCCTCCTTAAAGGCAAGGGAAGAGAGCTTGTAGAGATTTTTTAGCCCCACGTCGTTTTTGGCAATCAGGATAAGGTGGTGGTTGGACCTATCGGTAATGTTGTCCTCTGAACCCTTACCTTTCCTGTCAAAGCGAGAACCCGTGGTAAAGTATGCCTCCATACCCAAAAGGGGCTTTATGCCCTTTTCCCTCATGCTTTTGTAAAAGTCCAAGATCCCGAATAGGTTTCCGTGGTCTGTGATGGCAACCGCCGAGTAGCCAAACTCTTTAGCCTTGCTTGCCAAGTCCTTTATCTTTATAGCCCCGTCAAGGAGGGAGTATTGGGTGTGCAGGTGTAAGTGCACAAAGTCCGCCATGTTTATATAGCATAACAGAGTCCGCTAAAGTTTGAACTCAAAAAAAGGCTGTTTTTTGCTGTATTTAAAGCTTTTAGTTTCTGGCAATTTTTCCAATATGAAAAGTTTTTCGTGCTCTATGAGTAGAAAGTCCTTCTCTTTTTTCTTGTTCCACACCTCCCGAGTTGTCTTCATCTTGTGCTGAACTTTTATTACCTCTTCCTTTAGCACAAAGCCCACATCAAGGGCTAAAAGTAGTGCGTATGTGGTTATAGGAATATAATGCCTTTCGCTTCTCGTGTCTCCCACCAAAATACCAAAAACTTTTTCCTTTTTTAGCACTCTATAACATTCTTTTAGAACGTCCCTTAGCATTCTTAAATACTCCTCAAGCTTTTTTGTCCCCGAGAGGTCTCCCTCTGTTTTCTCTTTGTTATAGCCCACTATGTTTAAGTATGGTGGATGGGTGAGAATTAGGTCTATGCTTTCGTCCTGTAGCTTTTCTAAATTTCTTGCGTCTCCATGGAAAACCTTAAAGCTTCCTAACTTCCTTTGGTCGTTCCCAAACAGTGAGGGTTTAGCTTTTTGTTCTTCAAAGGCTTTAAGAAGCCAATACAAACGATGATAGGTCAGAATAGCGGATTGCAGGTTTAAATCAACCGCAATGCAGTTTCTACCAAGCAAAACCGCCTCTATGCACGTAGTCCCAGAACCCGCCATAGGGTCAAGGACAGTATCTCCCTCTTTTGAATATTTCTCTATTAAAACCCTTGGGATCTGTGGAGGCCAGTTTCCTCTGTAATTTCCTCTGTGGGTTGCCCACCCGCCCCTTTTTGGGAAACTCCACACGGTAGTGTCGGTTGCAGTCATCTCTTCATCCTTTGGCTCAAAGCGTTCCACCTTTATAGGTTCTAAGCTTATTTTTTCCTTCCCTATTTCAACAAACTTATTTTTCTCAATGAAATCCAAATACTCTTTTTCTGTTATCTCTCTCATTTTTTCAAAAGCGTATAACCCTTCTAATATCCTTCGGCTCAAAACCAGACTCTATTAGTGCTAAAACTGCCAAGATCATCTTTGTTTTTTAGACCTTGCCACAGTAAAATTATATACCCAATGGATCTCAAGGAATTGGAAAAAATTCAATTAGACTGTTCAAAGAGGGTTGTCTTGCAAGATAGCTTTGAAAAGCTTGAACTGGTGGGCGGAATGGACTTGACCTTTGAAGACATAAAGAAAACACCCACTAAGGCTTGGGCAAGCTTGGTGGTGTTGGAGCTCAAAAGCCTAAGACCCATCTATCAAAAGGTGGTGGAAGGTGTGGTGGATTTTCCTTACATTCCTACCTTCTTAGCCTTTAGGGAGATGCCTTTGATGTTGGAGCTTTATAAGGAGGCAAAGGTAAGGGCGGATGTGTATTTTATAGACGGGCAGGGTATTGCCCATCCGAGGGGTTGCGGTATAGCGTCCCACTTTGGTGTGGAGACAAACACGCCCACCGTAGGGGTGGCAAAAACGATCCTTGTGGGAAAAGCACAGGAGCCTTCATCAAAACGTGGAAGTTTTTCGCCCATCCATTACAGGGGAAAGGTGGTAGGTGCGGTCCTCAGAACAAAGGACAACACCGCACCCATTTATGTGTCCCCTGGGCACATGATCAGCTTGAACACTGCCCTTGAGCTGGTTTTAAAAACATGTTTGTATCGCATACCGGAGCCCACCCGTCTTGCCCACAACCTTCTGCAAAAGGTGAGGAAGTCAGGATGAAAAGGCATCCCTGTATAAAAAGTTCCTTTACCAAATATGTTCTCAAGCCCCTTTGTCCTGTGGTAAAGCCTGTTTTTAAGGTGGTCTTTAAGATAGAGGTCTTTGGCTTAGAGAATGTTCCCCCTGAGCCTTGCATAGTGGCATCCAACCACAGAAGCCATTTGGACCCGCCCGTTTTAAACGCTATCTTTCCTGAGCCCTTGATATTTGTGGCAAAGGAAGAACTCTTTAAAGTCCCCCTCTTTGGTAAGCTGATCTCCCATATGGGAGCCATTCCAATAAAAAGAGGTGCGGGAGATGTGCAAGCTTTGAGCACAGTCCTTGAGCTTTTGGAGAGGGGCTGTAAGGTATGCATTTTTCCGGAAGGCTCAAGGGCAGAGTCGGGGCAGTTTCTCAGACCCAAGCCGGGCGTGGGACTTTTGGCTATAAAGAGCAAAAAGAAAGTCCTGCCCGTCTATATAGATGGCACCGATAGGGTTATGCCAAAGGGCAAGAGCTTTCCAAAACCGGGGGCTAAAATAAGGGTGTTCATAGGAAAGCCCAAAGATTATTCCCATGAGAAAAACTACAAGGAAGTAGCCATCAAAATAATGGAGGAAATAAAAGCCCTGAGCCATTTTTAACACTTGATGATTCCAAAAAGTAAGAATAGAGTTTATAATACCTTCCCTAATATGCATCTTTTAGTAACTGGCTGTACGGGTTTTATAGGCTGGCGTGTGTCAAAAAAACTCTTGGAGGATGGACATCAGGTAGTAGGCATAGACAACCTCAACGATTACTACGATGTTAGACTGAAGGAATACCGCCTTGAGGACCTAAAGGCGCACAAAAATTTCACCTTTTATCAGGGAGACATAGAAAACCTTGAGTTTTTGGAGGGTGTGTTTAAGAAATCCTCCTTTGATGCAGTAATAAACGAGGCTGCAAGGGCGGGAGTTAGGGCATCTCTGCAAAATCCCTTTGTTTACTTTACTACCAACGCCTTGGGCACTTTGAACCTTCTGGAGCTTTGCAAGAACTACGGTGTGCCAAAGTTTGTGCTTGCGTCCACCTCTTCCCTTTACGCAGGACAGCCCATGCCTTTCAAAGAAGACCTACCGGTGAATACACCCATTTCTCCTTACGCCGCCTCAAAGAAATCTGCGGAAGTAATTGCCTACACCTATCACTACCTCTATGGCATAGATGTTTCTGTGGTTAGATACTTTACCGTCTACGGTCCTGCGGGCAGACCGGATATGAGCGTCTTTAGGTTCATAAAGTGGATCATGGAAGAAAAACCTTTGGAGGTCTTCGGAGATGGTTCTCAGAGCAGGGATTTTACTTACATAGACGACATTGCGGAGGGGACCATCTTAGCCCTAAAGCCCTTGGGCTATGAAATAATAAACCTCGGCAACAACCAACCTCACAAGTTATCGGAGGTGATAAGGCTTATAGAAGAGTTCACGGGCAAAACCGCGAGGGTGGAAAGCAAGGAGTTTCACAAGGCGGACCTAAAGGCAACCTGGGCAGACATAACAAAGGCAAAGGAGCTTTTGGGCTGGCAACCAAAGGTTTCTTTGGAGGAGGGCATCAGGCGAACCGTTGATTGGTTTAAGGAAAACTGGCATTGGCTTAGAGGTATAAAGCTATGAAGGTTTTAGTAACGGGAGGGGCGGGCTATATTGGTTCCCACATGGTAAAGCTTTTGGTGGAAAAGGGGCATGAGGTTTTAACCTTTGATAACCTTTCCAACGGTCACGAGTGGGCAGTCATAAACCGTAGGTTAGTGGTGGGAGACCTTTTGAACTACAAGCAGATAGAAGATGTGCTTTTGGACTTCAAACCCGATGCTGTTATGCACTTTTCCGCAAAGGTGGTGGTTCCCGAGAGCGTGGAAAAGCCCTTGCTTTATTACGAGAACAACTTTTACGGCACTTTGAACCTATTGCAGGCTATGAAGAAGGCAAAGGTGGAGTATTTGATCTTTTCCTCCACTGCGGCAGTTTATGGTATTCCGAAAAGCGTTCCCGTCAAAGAAACAGACCCTACAAACCCTATAAGTCCCTACGGCTGGAGTAAGCTATTTTCGGAGCAAGCTATAAAGGACTTTGGAAGGGCAGAAGGTATAAAGTATGGAATACTCCGATATTTCAACGTAGCGGGTGCAGACCCAGATGGGAAAATAGGACAGGTAAGCAAAAATCCCACACATCTTATTTTAAGGGCGCTGAAAACTGCAAAGGGAGAGTTGCCTTACATAGAGGTTTATGGCACAGATTACCCAACCCACGACGGGACAGGAATAAGGGACTACATCCATGTAATGGACCTGTGCCAAGCCCACTTGGATGTTCTGGATTACCTTATGAACGGTGGAGAGAACGATGTGTTCAATGTGGGCTATGGAAGGGGCTACTCGGTGTTAGAGGTTATAGAAACTGTAAAAAAAGCAACGGGCATAGACTTTAAGGTGGTCCATGCGGACAGAAGACCAGGAGACCCACCTCAGTTGGTGGCTGATGCAACAAAGCTAAAAACTCTGGTGGGATGGGCTCCCAAATACGACGACCTGGAGTTTATAATCAAAACCGCATGGAATTGGGAGAAGAACTATATTTATAAAGAGTGAAAGAGTTTGAGATATTGGAAGCTTTAAAGAAAGTGAGAGATCCCGAGATTCCCTTGGATATAGTAAACCTTGGGCTCATCTACGGCGTGCAGGTTAAAGGAAGAACCGCCTACATAGATATGACCTTTACTGTTCCATCTTGTCCCGCCAAGAATTACTTTGCAGAGCATATAAGGGAACTGATACTTAACAAATTTCCCGAGTTGGAAAAGGTTGTGATAAACTATGTTTTTGAGCCACCTTGGAATAGTAGTATGATAAGTGATGAGGGTAAAGAAAAGCTTAGGAGTATGGGATGGAACCTTTAGGAGATAAGTTTAGGGCGTTGGCGGAAGCTATAGAAAGGGAATCCGTTTTGGTGCATAGGGCTGCGCTCATTGATGGATACAGAGACATACACAAGTTTTCAAACTTGGGCGTAGATAAGCTTATTAAAAAAGCCACCGAATACGGTGGAAGGAAGGGTGCCAAAATTCTAAAGGAAAGATACGGGGTGATAACCGACCGATTGGACGAGGCTTTGGAAATTCTAACGGTGATCGCAGAATCCTCAAGGCTTATAGATGTTTTTGAGTTTGACATAGATGCCATGGAAATAAGGGTGGAGGGTTCCATCTTAGTGGAGGCGGTGGGAAGTAGTAAAAAGCCTGTCTGTGAGCCAATGGCTGGCTTTTTTGCCGGTTTTTTGGGTGAGCTTTTAGGCAAAAAAGTAGAGGTGGAGGAGACGGCATGCACCGCCCAAGGGCACGAAAAGTGTATTTTTAAAATATCTATCAAAGAATGAGCGTGCTGAAGGTTAGGACTACCAAAAAGACCAGTTTTGTGAATATAACTCAGTTAGTCAAGGAAGAGGTAAAAAAATTAGGGGTAAAATCCGGTCTTTGTTTGATATATGTGCCCCATACTACCTGTGCTGTTTTTATAAACGAAGGGGCGGACCCGGATGTGATAAGGGATATTTCCTATGCCTTGGAAAAGCTGATCCCTTGGAGCGACCCAAACTACGCCCACGCGGAGGGAAACTCCGCAGCCCACATAAGGGGCAGTATAATAGGGAACTCAAGGGTGGTGCCCGTGGAGGATGGAGAGCTTACCCTTGGCACTTGGGAGTCCATATTCTTGGCAGAATTTGACGGTCCAAGGGAAAGAAGGATTATAATAAAGGTTATCCCATGCTGAAGGAAGATGTGGTAGAAAAGGTTGCCCAGCTGGCAAGGTTGAAGCTAACAGAGGAAGAGAAGGAAACCATAGGAAAACAACTGATGAGTATATTGGAGTTTGTTAATCAGCTGAATGAAGTTAGCACGGAGGGGGTGGATGCGGTGTGGGATGGACAAGAGGGAACACCTCTGAGGGAGGATGTACCAAAAAGGGAGTTTTCCCAGGAGAAAGCTTTGGCGAACGCACCCGAAAGGGAAAATGGCTTTTTTGTGGTGCCCAAAATACTTGAACTTTAATCCCAGAGTGTTAAGATTAAAACTATGATAGAGGAACAGCAAAAGGAAATTTTGGAAAAGAAAAAAGCTTTGGAGAGTGCGTTAGCCTCCATAGAGAGGCGCTTTGGTAAAGGTAGCATAATGCCACTAAAAAGTGCAGAAAGGGTAAAGGTAGAGGCTATTCCCACTGGTTCCCTTGCCTTGGATATAGCCACTGGTGTGGGTGGCATACCGAGGGGTAAGATAATAGAAATTTTTGGACCAGAGTCCTCGGGCAAAACAACTTTAGCCTTGCATGTGATAGCGGAGGCTCAAAAGAGAGGTGGCATTGCGGTTTTCATAGACGCAGAGCACGCCCTTGATCCCAAGTATGCCCAGAAAATTGGGGTTGATGTGGATAACCTCTACATTTCTCAGCCCGATTATGGAGAACAAGCCTTGGAGATAGCAGAGAGCCTGCTCAGAAGCGGGGCGGTGGATGTGATCGTGATAGACTCCGTTGCCGCACTGGTGCCAAAGGATGAGTTAGAGGGAGAGATCGGAGAAGCCCATGTGGGAAAGCAGGCAAGACTGATGGCTCAGGCACTTAGAAAGCTAAAGAGCTTAGCCCACAACGCAAACGCTGCGGTAATATTCATCAACCAGTTGAGGGAAAAGATCGGTGTTATGTTTGGAAACCCAGAGACCACGCCCGGTGGAAGGGCTCTAAAGTTCTTTGCGGACATGAGGTTGGATGTTAGAAGGGTCGGAGACGCAAAGGAAGGAGACAACAAAGTAGGTAGCAGGGTAAGGGTAAAGGTGGTAAAGAATAAACTGGCACCCCCTTTCAAAGAGGCGGAGTTTGACATGATATACGGAGAGGGCATATGCAAGCTGTGCGACCTCATTGATACCGCCTCAGAGTTGGGTGTTATCAAGAAAAGCGGAGCGTGGTATAGCTACGGAGAAACAAGGCTTGGACAGGGTAGAGACCAGGCAAAGAAATTTTTGCAAGAAAACCCAGAACTTGCCCAAGAGATAGAAAAAAAGGTAAGGGAGGTAGCAAAAATTGCTTGCACTGATACTCAAGAGGGCGGTTGAGCTTGGCGCATCAGACGTACATCTAAAGGTTGGCTCTTTACCCGTATTGAGGATCAAGAAAAAGGGATTAGTTCGTATGGAGGATGTTTATCCTATAGATGAAAGGATGATGGCAAGCTTTGTGGAGGAGGTCATAGGAAAAAACAGGAAGAAAATGGCTGAGTTTGAAGAGCTGGGCGAAACGGACACTTCTTACTCCCTAAAGGACACCGCAAGGTTTCGTGTGAATATATATAAACAGAGGGGCTCCATAGGTATGGCACTTAGGACCATACCTTACACAGTGCCTTCCTTTGAATCTTTGAACCTGCCAGAGGTTACGAGAAAGATAGTTTTGGAAAACGCGAGGGGCTTAGTGTTGGTTACCGGTCCCACTGGTTCAGGGAAATCTACAAGCATAGCTTCTTTGATCAATGAGATAAACTTCAGAAAGGAAAACACCATAATTACCATAGAGGATCCAATTGAGTATCTTTTCAAAGACGAAAAGTGCTTTATAGCCCAAAGGGAGGTGGGAATAGACACCTCTTCCTTTGCAAGAGGGCTCAGGGCTGCCCTCAGGGAAGACCCGGATATTATATTTGTAGGTGAAATAAGGGACCCAGAGACCGCTATGATAGCCCTTCAGGCTGCAGAGACGGGACACTTGGTTTTTTCCACATTGCACACTCTGGACGCAAAGGAGACAATAAACAGGATCATCGGTATGTTCAACTTAGAAGTTAGGGAACAAATAAGGGTTCAGTTGGCGGAGACTTTGGTGGCGGTCTTTTCCCAAAGGTTGGTGCCAAAGGCAGATAGAACGGGTGTCGTTCCTGCTGTGGAGGTTTTGGTGAATACCGCATCAATTAAAGAGTGTATAGTAGATCCCACGAGGATTGATGAAATCCCGATGCTATTAGAGAAAGGAAGAACTGTTTATGGCACACAGACCTTTGATCAGCACTTGGAAGAGCTATACAGGAAGGGCGTTATAGATTACAACACCGCCCTTGCTTACGCCAGCAAGCCCGCAGATATGGAGATCAAGCTAAAAGGTGTTTCCTCCGGTGGAAGGGGCTACTTCTGATGAAGGTCGCCATAGATGGACCCTCCGCCAGTGGCAAAAGCACCATTGCAAAACTCTTATCCCAAAGGCTTGGAATTCCATACTTAGAAACGGGGCTTCTTTATAGGCTCTTTGGCTATATAGCCTATAAAAGGGGAACCACAGAACTGCCACTGGATGAGCTCTTTAAGGAGGATTTCAAGGTTGTTTTTGATGTGGGGAAAACTGAAGTGTATTGGAAGGGAAAAAGGCTCTCTGAGGAATTAAGAGGAGAGGAGGTGGGAAGGTATGCGTCCCTTTTGGGAGAAGTGCCCGCCTTTAGGGAAAGGATGATAAAGTTTTTTAGAGAGTTGGTAGGGTCCTCTCAAGTGGTAGGTGAAGGCAGGGACGTGGGCACCCACATATTCCCACATGCGGATTACAAATTCTTCATAATCGCATCACCCGAGGAGAGGGCAAGGAGGAGATATTTGGAGCTAAAAGGGAAGGGCATGGATGTTTCTTATGAGGATATTCTTAAAGCCATCCAAGAGAGGGACTACAGGGATGCCAACCGCCCGCTATATCCCTTCAAACCCGCAGAGGATGCCCATATCATAGATACCACCAACAGAACGGTGGAAGAAGTTCTTGAATACATACTCAGCATAATCAAAGAAAAATGAGCCTAAGAAAGCTAATTGCCACCGCAAGGGCATTAAGGGAGCTTGGCTTTGATGAGGTTTATATAACGGAAGAAAAGCATAAAGAACCCGTCAAGGAAGACAAGGCTGAGCTTTTGAGGAAACTTTACCAACAGATGGAAGAGGAAAGAAAATGCATTCTCTACGAAGGTGCCAGTGATTATGTTTTTGGGGAAGGAGACCCAAACTCTCCGGTGGTCTTTGTGGGTGAGGCACCCGGAGAAGAAGAAGACAAGCTTAAAAGACCCTTTGTAGGAAGGGCAGGGCAGTACTTAAACAGTAAATTAGAACAGGTAGGGCTAAAAAGGGAAAAGGTTTATATTACCAACGTGGTCAAGTCAAGACCGCCCGGAAACAGGGCACCTACAAAGGAGGAGATGTCCTCTTGCCTTCCCTATCTTAGAAAGGAGATAGAAATAATAAACCCTAAGCTTTTGGTCTGTCTGGGGGCAACTGCCATGAAAGGCATTCTTGGAAAGGAGTATCCCATCACTAAATACAGGGGTATGACCTTTCCATACCCTTACAACCCAAGCATAAAGGTTTTCTTGACTTACCATCCCGCCTATGTGCTGAGAAATCCATCCGCAGACAAAGAATTCACAGAGGACTTAAAAAAGGTAGTTCAGCTTATTTCTCAAGCTTGATCTTTAAAAAGCTACCCTCCAGCTTGGCACCCACCGGCTCGTATTCCCTCAACTTTCTTGGGAGCATTATGTGGCTTTTGAAGTTTTTCCACCGCACCACAATCTCTCCATCGCTCTTTATAACAGACAGACCCTCTTTGCTCAAAAAGGGACTTCTTAGCTTTACAATGTATCCGTCGCCTTCCTCTATGAATTCATAAGGTTTTTCCTTGAAGAAGACCGTGGAAGGGTCCCTGTCTCCGTATACGAGGTCCGCAAGGATGTTTAACCTTTCCTCGCCAACCACCTCATCCTCCATTAGGGGCACTTTAAAAATGGGTATAGGGTAAAACAGGGCTTCCATCTCTTCTAAATATTTCCTTTGGGTTATAACCCACTTGGACATGCTTTCGCACTCGCTCAAAACGGGTGGCAACACCTTATTGACTACAACCGCATCCACGTTTACACCAAAAAGGTTGAAGTATAGCATAGCCCTTTGGCTCTCTTTTAGAACCATCTTTTCTGGATTAGCCACAAGCCTAACGGAGGTTATCTCTGGGTCTATAAGTAGCTCATCCACACCCTTTAGCTTTTCGTAGAAGTTTTCAAGGGCTTTGAAATACTCATCATCGGGCAGTGGCACATCAGTAAACCTTTGGGCAACAGGTCTTGCTATTTTCATTATAGTTCTTTCCACCTTGAAGATCTTTTTCATATACCACTTTAGAACAGTGGGCATAGAAACAAAACGCAGGGACTCACCAGTGGGCGGAAGGTCCAAAATGAGCACATCAAACTCCTTTTCTCTGTAGTATTTATTCACATACAGAAGACTGGTGACCTCCTCCATACCGGGCAAGATGGCAAGCTCCTCCGATACGATCTCGCTGAGCCCAGTTGTATTAAATAGCAGTTCCAAAAACCTATACACGTCTCCCCAATACCTGTCTATCTCCTCTTGAACATCTATCTCTTGGATGTAAAGATTGTCGTTGATCTTTATGGGTAGTCCCTTTGCTTTGATCTTTTCTTCCTCTGGGATGTCAAAGGAATCTCCGAGGCTGTGGGCTGGGTCCAAAGAGACCACGATAGTTTTGTAGCCAAGCTTTGAGAGCCTGTAGCCCGTAGCAGCAGAAACCGTAGTCTTTCCAACACCACCCTTTCCAGAAAACAGAATAATTCTCATGAGGTAAAAATATAATCGCTTCAATCTTCCCTTTTGATGGCGAATTTTGACCGAAGAAGTGTTATAATTATTCCCTAAGTGAAAGAGAGTCTGAGGGTCCAACTTGGACCCTTGTCAACTTGGCAACTGAATAAGGAGGGTGTAGTCTTCCTAAATGAGATAGTCCTCTGCCTTTACAACTCCACCGTATTTTTCTTTGTATTCTTCCAACTCCTTTAGCTTTTGGACAATGAGTTCTCCCATAGATACTTTTTTGGTTATGGCTTCTATGCGTAGGGCTTGATGCACATCGGAAGGTAGCGAAATTGTAGTCCTTACCATTTTCTTCTTCTTGCGTGCCATAGGTTTTAATTATATGCATAGTGTCATCATGATGCAATGATGCAATGATGCTCAGTAGCGGAAAGCATTGGAAGACAAGGGTTTAAATTTGATAACAACAGACTCAACTTTGCATGATCTCGGATTTCGGAAAATTAACTTCATTTGAAAGGGGTGCCCTCTTGACAAAATTATTGATATGTCTTATTTTAGTTAATGTGGTCGTTTGGGGTTCCTAATGCACCGTGTGGAGTTGAAAGGAGATAAGGAAAGCCTTAATCCTGCTTGCGGCGAGTGAGCTTGCGTTCCTAATGCACCGTGTGGAGTTGAAAGGTTGAAGCTTGAGTGCTTCATGATACACCTCCTTTAGTTCCTAATGCACCGTGTGGAGTTGAAAGTTTGGGGGCTGGTTAAGGAGCAAAATCAGCTTTGCTATGTTCCTAATGCACCGTGTGGAGTTGAAAGTTGGGTTAGGACTTGATTCCTCATGCCAACACCTCCTGTTCCTAATGTACCGTGTGGAGTTGAAAGAAAGGCAAAGCTGAAGGGCGGAGTTGTGTTGGGATATAATTCTTTGTATGAGGTATTTATTCGGGAGTTTATTGTTGGTGTTGGCTTTGGGAATAGCTTTTGGTTCCGATTGTGTGCCAAAAATTACCTTAGAAGAGGCTAGCAGGCAAGCAAGTCAGTATGTGGGAAGGGTTCTGTCTGTTAATCTTTCTAAGAACAAGAAGGGAGAATGTTATTACAGGGTTAGGGGAACGGAGGGCTCGGCAATCATAGACGCCAACGATGGGAAGCTTTTAAGGTTTTACAGGAAGAAAGAATAAGGCATCCAAAGGTAGTTTATGCATAGTCCAATTTTATAGAGGGGCTATATTTAATTTTTATGATTTTGGAAAAATACAGCGGACCCATAGACCTTAAGTATATGACCTACGAGGAGCTTGAAAAACTCGCCGAGGAAGTAAGGGACTACATCCTTGATGTTACAGCAAAAAACGGAGGGCATGTGGCACCGGGGCTCGGTGTGGTGGAACTAACAATAGCCCTGCTAAGGATCTTTGACCCTCCAAAGGATGTTATAGTTTGGGATATAGGGCATCAGGCTTACCCTTGGAAGATCCTAACGGATCGCAAAGACCAATTTCCTACTCTTAGGCAGTATGGGGGCATCTCTGGCTTTTTGAGAAGGGAAGAGAGCCCATATGATGCTTTTGGTGCGGGGCATAGTTCCACATCCATCTCTGCGGGTTTGGGTTTTAGGGTTGCCAAGGACCTTTTAAAGAGGGATGGCTATGTGGTTGCGGTCATAGGCGACGGTGCAATGACTGCAGGTATGGCTTTTGAAGCTCTCAACAATGCGGGGCATCTCAGACCAAATAAGTTTATAGTTATTCTCAACGACAACGAAATGTCTATATCTCCCAATGTGGGGGCAATATCCACTTACCTTAGCAAGATCATAAGCGGGCGTTTTGTTCAAGAGACCCGTCAGAGGGTAAAGCGTCTGGTTCATTATTTGGGAGGTCCCGCAGAGAGGTTTATGAAGCTAACGGAGGAGTTCTTGAAAGGTCTGATATCACCGGGTGTTATCTTTGAGGAGCTTGGCTTTAATTACATAGGACCCATAAATGGACATGATTTACCCGCACTGGAAAGCACTTTAAAGAATGTGAAGGAAATTGAAGGACCTGTTCTTTTGCATGTATACACCAAAAAGGGCAAAGGCTACAAGCCCGCAGAAAAGGATCCTGTTACATGGCACGGGGTGGCACCCTATAAGAGGGAATCGGGTGAGTTTATAAAAAAGTCCTCGCCTCCCACTTGGACCTCCGTTTTCGGAAAGGCAATCGTGAAGATGGCGGAGATGGACGAAAAGGTGGTGGTGATAACTCCAGCCATGAAGGAGGGCTCTGGGCTTGTGGAGTTTGCGGAAAAGTTTCCCAACAGGTTCTTTGATGTGGGCATTGCGGAACAGCACGCATGCACCTTTGCGGGTAGCTTGGCGGCGGAGGGTCTAAAGCCCGTAGCATGCTACTATTCCACCTTTTTACAAAGGGCATACGACCAGGTTATACACGACATAGCTTTGCAGAAGTTGCATGTGGTCTTTGCCATAGACAGGGCTGGTTTGGTGGGCGATGATGGTCCAACCCATCACGGCGTCTTTGACCTTTCTTACCTGAGATGCGTCCCAAACATGGTTGTTTCTGCTCCAAAGGATGAGCAGGAGCTCATAGACCTTTTATACACCGGTCTAAATCAGAACCTTCCCTTTGCCCTCAGATATCCAAGGGGACCAGCCTACGGCGTGCCCACCGGTGAGCCAAAGCTAATACCGATAGGAAGCTGGGAGGAACTTTTGGAAGGGGAGGATGGTGTTATACTGGCGGTGGGTTATCCAGTTTATCAAGCCCTAAAAGCGGCGGAGGAGCTCAGAAAGGAAGGCATAAGGCTTGGTGTTGTTGACGCCCGCTTTGTAAAGCCTATGGACGAGCAAATGCTACTGGACCTCTGCAGTAGGTATGACCTTTTTATAACAGTGGAAGACAACACGGTGGTGGGTGGCTTTGGCTCCGGAGTGCTTGAGTTTCTTTCTAATAGGGGTATTCTCAAGAGGGTGATCACCTTGGGTGTTCCAGATAGGTTCATAGAGCATGGCAATCAAAACCTTTTGAGAAACTTGGTGGGCATAGACGCAGAGGGCATTGCAAGAAGCGTAAGGCAAGCCCTAAGGAAAGTGCTTTAAACTTATACTTATGCTCATCGGCTCCCTCTCTCTTTATTTTGTTGCCACCCTTTCGGGTGTGTGTGCCCTTTTTAGAAGACCTCTCTGTGGTCTTTTATCTGTGTTACTGATGCTACCCGCCTTTGGCTTGTTTTTCTTTAGCCTTTTTTATAGCTACCTAAGAGAAAAAACCTTTCCCTTGGGGGACCCTTACGGTTTTATATCCTTCCTTGGAAATCTTTTTGTCCCTACCTTTCTTTTTTTGGCATACAAATACAGGAACCTTTTGGATTTTGCCTATTTGGTGGCTTTTGTGGGATTTTTGGCTACTCTCTTTGCCCTGCCCTCTTCACCCTCTCCTTACAAGAGCACTCTCTATGGTCTTCATCTTCTTTTTGCATCTTTCAGTTACCTTTTTGCCCTAATAGGGGGACTTTCCTCCTCCCTCAGGCTTATCTTAGAGAAGCGCCTAAAAAAACATGCCTTTTTTCAGGCTTATGTGCCTTTGGATAGTTTGAGAAGGGCAGAACGGCTCTCTATAAACTTAGCCTTTTTGGGTTTTACCTTCACACTTGTTTTCGGAAGCTTATGGACGCGCACCCAATTCGGAAAGCATTGGATAGACGACCCAAAGCTCATAACTACCCTATTGCTCTGGTTGTATTATGCGGTGCTTTCTCATCTAAACCTTTTGAAAAAACTCAAACCCAAAAGGTTCTCGGAAGGAGTTATCCTTGGTGCAGTTCTCTCTTTGATTAATCTATTCTTTGTAAGGCACAGCTTTTAATCGGACAATGATATAATAGACTACCATGAAGAACATATTGATCACTCCAATAACCTTTGAACCTGTTTATGCTCAGCAGGTGGAAATTGTAGAAAGAAAGGGTATTGGACACCCAGATACCATATGTGATTACTTGGCGGAGAACCTCTCCGTTGCCCTATGCAGGTGGTATTTGGAAAACTTTGGTGCAATTATGCATCACAATGTGGATAAGGCTCTCTTGGTGGGCGGTAGGGCAGAGCCCATCTTTGGTGGGGGAGAGGTAAAAGAGCCCATAGAAATTCACTTGGTTGGAAGGGCTATTTTGGAGAAGGATGGCAAAGAGCTCGGAAATGTGCAGGAGTTTGTTCAAAATACGGTTGAAGACTGGCTTTCCAAAAACTTAAGGAATTTGGATGTTAAAAGACATATAAGGGTGAAGGCAAAGTTAAAGCCCGGTAGCAAGGATCTTGTGGAACTTTTTGAAAGATTTCAAAAGAATAAAGAGGTTCCTTTGGCAAACGACACTTCCTTTGGGGTAGGCTTTGCACCCTTTGATGACTTGGAAAGGGCTGTTTATAAAACAGAGCAGTTTTTAAACTCTTCAGAAATAAAGAAGGAGCATCCCGAAATAGGGGAGGATATAAAGGTTATGGGGGTAAGGTTAGGAGAGAAAATAAGGCTAACCGTTGCCCTTGCCTTTGTAAGCAAATACATAAAGAACGAAGAAGAATACTTTGCTAAAAAGGAGGAAATTTTAAGAAAGACTAAAAACTACATACAGGAGCTCTTGGGAAGAGAAGTGGAACTCTTCATAAACACCGCAGACATAAAGGGTAGCGTTTATATAACCGTCACGGGCACCTCAGCAGAGCAGGGGGATGATGGACAGGTAGGCAGGGGCAACAGGATTAATGGTCTCATCACTCCCTACAGACCCATGAGCTTAGAAGCGGCGGCGGGTAAAAACCCAATCTCCCACATAGGTAAAATCTATAATACAGTAGCCAACAAAATCAGCGAAAGGGTTGTAAAAGAGATCGAAGAGGTTGAGGAAGCATACTGCTACATCGTTTCTCAGATAGGTAAGCCGATCAACGAACCACAAGTCTTGGATGTGAAAATAAGGACGAAGAAGAACCTAAGCGCCATCCAAGAGCTCGCACGTAAAATAGCGGAGGAAGAGCTGGAGCGTGTGCCGAATATCTGGGAGGGCTTTTTGGAGCGTAGATACTCTGTAGCCTAAAGCTTTAGCTTTTTTTGACATTCCTCGCAGAAAAACCTGCTCTTTTGGTCTACCTCGAGGACGGAGTTTGAAAAGTTCATAACACATCGGGGGCTATTGCAATGCAGAAGTCCAAAGGTGTGCCCAAGCTCGTGATTTAGCTCTTTAAAAGTCCTTTCAAAAAACAATTTTTCATCGGGAGTTTTTAGCCTGTATATGCTAACAAGGGCACACCTGCCATTTAATTCTCCCACTCCAAAGACAAAATTCAAGCCTTCCTCGTAAAGGTCTACATCAGTTATACCCACCACCCTTAGCATGTTAGGTAAATGCACTGCCTTTATGCGTTCTAAAAGTTTGCTGGCAGAGAACTGCCCTCTGTGTGGGTTGTAGGCGCCCTTGTAATAGACGGGGACATCCGAAATCCGAACTTCAAAGCCAAAAATCTCCTTTACATTTTTTGCACAGGAAAGCAAAAGTCTCTTTTCCACAGAGCCCACCGCAATGAGATAGATGAACATAGTGGGTTAAATTAACCTAACTTTTAAACTTTGAAAAGTATTTATCCAAAACTGGTCTAAGTTTTATACCCACCCTTTCAAAGCAGTTTAATAATTCTTCATACGATCCATCTCCTCCTAAAAAATCCCAAAACTCCTCTGCTACTTTTAGTTCTCTTTCTATATCTATTACTCCTCTCATCGTCCATCTTTGATAAGGCTCTGGTTCATAGGGATTGTATGGAATGGCTATATAGGAGTTTATGTTGGCGGAGGGTTCTTTCCATAAGTATATAGCAACCCACTCTAACAGAGTTCTTTTATAGTTTTTGAACTCTCCTATGTTCGGCTTAGCGGTTTTCAAATCAAACAAATGAGAAGAGCCATTTTTATCCTTAAGAAACAAATCCACCCTAAAGGGCTTAACTTCAATTGCCCCTCCCTGTCTGGCTACTTTTCTTATTCTCTCTATCTCCTCTTCTTTGTTGGGATACCTTGCTCCAGAAGATAGTTCATTAATTATGTTTTGGATTTCCTCTTGGGCTTTTTGGCTTATTCTATTTCCCATTACAGACTGTTTTCTTGCTACTGGGAATCTGAAGCTTGCTAAAACCTCTGCCACAGGCTCAAAGATGGATGTTCCGAAGGTAGTATTCAAAGACTGAATAAAGGAATAGAGAGCCATCCTATCCTTCCCAAGAAGTCTGTAGTGAAAGGGCATGCTGAAGGTCTCGGGTTTGTATCTTTTTAGCTTCTCAAGTAAGCTTCTCTCTATGATTTCCTCAATTTTTCTTTTCTGTTCTTCTGTTAAACTCATCTTTGTTTTTCCTTCAGATGGAATATAGATTCCACATAAAGGTCTTCTCTGTTCTTTTCAACTCTGCACAGAACTGGTCTTTTGAATTCTTCCACAATTTCCATCCCTGAGAGCTCTGCGATCTTTGGGTAAAGATTGTATTTATCGTTTGCCACTATAAAGACATGGTAATCTTCCTGTAAGTATTTTTTGCAATTGAGCAAAACTTGTGCTATATCTTGGACATAAAGTTCCTTTTGTTTGTCTCCCACTCCCATAGACATAGAGCCTATTTCTAAGTGGTCCCTTCGCTCAAATCCAAAAATCTCATAGGCGTATGCGTGTTGCTCGTGGTAGTCTATCAAACCTAAATATGGTGGGCTTGTGAAGATTCCTTTAATTTTCTTATCTTTTATTAGCTTAGCAAACTCGGGATTGATCTTCTTTACCTCTTGATAAAGGTCAATTGTTCTACTGTCTCCTAATACGCAAAGCTGGAATGTTTCAGTTCTGAGCTTGTCAAATTCCCTGAGGCGTTTTAGGGTGTCTTCTGAGTAGTATTCCCACCATTTGAGTGTGGTGAAAACAGGCTTACATATTTTTTTGTGTTTTTTGCAATAGTAAGGAGTGTATACCGGCTCCTTCAAAGTGGCTAAATCTGAATGAGTGGTAGCCCTGCAGGATCGTGCAGTTCTGCTAAGGATTATGTAAAGGACTTCCTTAACATCTTGCTCTTTAATACCCTTTATTTCTTCTGCCAAAAGGTCTAACTCTTTTCTGACGGAACGCACATACCAAATGTCCAAGAAAGACTGAGCCTTAGCTTGTTTTATTTGGATGCCATATTTAAGAAGTAGCTGATTAAAAATTTCCATAAACCCCTGCTCTTTTTCTCTTCCATATTCATCTTCGTTTATCTTGCCTTCAATAATCCACCTTTTGAAATCTGGCGAAGGAAAATGCTTTTCGTTAAAAGCTTTCAATTTTTCTTGCAGTTCTTCGTCAAAGGCACTCGTTGGCTCATTCTTTTGAAGTCTTTTTAGCTTTGCGGTCAAGTCCTTGATTTTTTGGGCTATGAGAACCAAGTTGTGTTTTCTTACCTTTACATTGGAAAGCAAGACATTGAACTCGGATATATCAACTCCCACCGCATGCAGACCCAATTCATTTGCCTGCACGAGGGTGGTTCCTGAACCACAGAATGGGTCAAGCACGAGATCTCCCTTTTGGAAATATACCTCCTTTTTGAACTCATCCGTGTGGTCATCAAGAAAATATTCCACAAGCTGTGGGATGAACTTCCCTTTGTAAGGGTGCAATCTATGGACATGCTTTGTCCTCTCTGCCTCTGAGTATTCTGCAAAGGCTAAGTGCCAATTTATGCCATCTCTCAAATCTTCCGGCTTCTTAAGGTACTTGCTTTCGTAGTAGCTTTTAAGCTCTTTGAGCCTTATAAGGGGCTTTCCTTTACTGCCGTAGTTTTTGAGCCTACCATATTGGACAAGATACATTATGTTGGATGGCTTGACCTTCTTACCCGTATATTCTTCCACCCATCGGATCGCTTCTTCTAAGTTAAGTAGTCTATCGTCAAGCTCTACCCACCGCTTCATAGCTTCCATGTGTTTTAATTAGTTTAAAATAAATAGCCCTGTGGAAGTCAAGGTAGGCATAGTTGGATGCGGGGTGGTTGGGACTGGCACCGTTGCCCTGCTTTTGGAAAATGCAAAGGTCATTGAGGAAAAGACTGGCATCAAGCTTTCCGTAAGCAAGGTGGCGGACAAAGACTGGGGCAGACCACGGGAGTATGAGGTGCCCTCCACCCTAAGGACTACTGATTACAGAGAAGTTATTGAAAGCTCGGACATAGTGGTGGAGCTGGTTGGAGGCAAAGACTTTGCCAAAAGGCTCCTCTTGGAAGCCCTTGAGAAGGGAAAGCATGTAGTCACTGCCAACAAACATCTGCTGGCGGAGGAGGGGGAAGAAATATTCAAAAAAGCCAGGGAAAAAGGGCTTATGGTGGGCTTTGAGGCGTCGGTGGGCGGTGGGATACCCATAATAAAAGCATTGAGAGAAGGGCTTGTGGGAAACAGGGTGCAGAATGTCTATGGCATCCTTAACGGCACCACCAATTACATACTTACCCAAATGTTAGAGCAGGATGTTAGCTTTGACACTGCCCTTAAGAGGGCTCAGGAGCTTGGATATGCAGAGGCGGACCCCTCTTTGGACATAGACGGCTGGGATTCTGCCCATAAGATAGCCCTTTTAGCCTTTGTTAGCTTTGGAAAACTCTTTCCCTTTGAAGAGGTGTATGTGGAAGGCATAAGGAACATAGACCTTTTGGATGTGGAGCTGGGAAAAGACTTGGGCTATACTTTGAAGCTCTTAGCCATAGCCAAAAGGATAGATTCGGAGCTTGAACTGAGAGTGCATCCTACCTTTATTCCCTCCGATAACCCTTTGGCTAAGGTCTCCGATGTATACAATGCAGTTTTGGTGGAGGGGGATTTTGTGGGGAAAACTATGTTTTACGGAAGGGGGGCGGGCTCAAGACCTACCGCCTCTGCGGTGGTGTCGGACATAGTGGATATTGCCAAAAGTATAGGCTCCTGTAAGAGTCAAAGCTGGTTTTGGGAGAGCAAAGAAGAACTTAGAATAAACAAAAACTTTTACAGCAGGTATTATTTGAGGTTTGATGTGCCCGATAGGCCGGGGGTGCTGGCAAAGATCGCAAGCGTTTTGGCAGAATATCAGATCAGCATAGCATCTGTTTTGCAAAAGGAAAAGGTCTGCAAAGTGGCGGGCAGAGAGGGGCAACCCATAGTGCCACTCGTGATCCTCACCCACAAAGCCTATGAGATGGACATGCAAAAGGCTATTAGGGAAATACAACAGCTACCCGTGGTAGAGGGAAAGCCTGTTATCATAAGAGTTGAGGAGGAAGCCTATTGAAGCTTTTGGCACCCTCAATACTGTCTGCGGACTTTTACAGGCTTGGCGAGCAGATAGAGGCTGTTCTCAAGGGCGGTGCAGACCTTTTGCACTTTGATGTAATGGACGGGCACTTTGTGCCCAACATAACCTTTGGACCCGTAGTTCTTGAAAGCATAAAAAAACACTGCAATGTTCCCTTGGATGCCCACCTGATGATAGAGAACGTGGATAAATACATTCCCGAGTTTATAAAGGCTGGGGCGGACATGGTTAGCATACACATAGAGAATAACTATCATATCCACCGTTCCATAGAGCTTATAAAGAACCCGGGTGCAAAGGCGGGGGTAGTGATAAACCCTGGAACTCCTCTTTCCCTTTTAGAGGAAGTACTCCACTATGTGGATTTTGTGCTTTTGATGTCGGTAAATCCGGGCTTTGGGGGGCAAAAATTTATCCCAAGGTCTTTGGAGAGGTTAAGAAGACTAAAGGAGATGGTAAATGCCATCAATCCCAAGATGCTTATTGAAATAGACGGAGGCATAAAAGAAGAAAACCTTTTAGAGGTGGCAAGGGCTGGTGCGGACATTTTGGTGGTGGGCTCGGGCATCTTTGCCTATCAGGATGTTCAAGCCCAAACGAGAAAATTGAAAAATCTTCTTATCTCTTCAGAGGCGCTGTGAGCCTTTGCAGGTCAAAGAGGTTAAAGGTTAAATACAGCTCCTTTATGTATCTACCTTTTGTGCCATCGTAGTTGTCCCTTGCCAACAGTCCCAAGCTCCAACAGGCACCCCTATAATCAATGCTTGCCTGTCTTACAAGGTCTTTGCCTATTCTGTTATCCCTTGTTAAAAGAAGACCAAGGACCGCTGGACCATAGGAGGTGCCAAAGCTTAGACTTGTTTGGTCGGAGGTTCTTTGCCTTAGCAGGTTTCTTGCGGTTTGATAGCCTAAGGTCAAGCCAGTCTTTTTGTATCCCAGGCTAAGGCTGTTGTTTGTTCTCAGAGGGAACCCTCCCTCTATGTCGTATAGGCTATCGGTGGTTAGGCTAACGCCCTCAAAAGGCTTTAACGAGACGATGGCTCTTATGGGTAGAAGTCTTCTGTCTGCGGTTATGCCCTCGTAGGTGTATTTCCCAAGATAATTGTAGGCAGAGCTGACATATAGGTTTAAAAACTCCCTGTCTTTGTAGCCCATACCGCTTGTCCATACGGCATCAACCTGGCTTGTTTTGTTTATCTGGTCCCTGTTGTCAAACCTCGGATTGTTAAAGTCCTTTTCTCTGAAGCTGTAACCTACCTTTAGAAAGTTCTTAAACTTAAAGTTTCCTGCTTGCAGGTCAAAGATAAAGGGCACGCTCTCTGAAAAATAGAGGCTGGATACGGTTTCTTTGTAGCCTTGTTGGTTCAAGCCAAAATAGTAAAGGTTTTCAAAGACAAGGTTAGAGTAAAAAACTCTACCAAAAAGGTTTTTGGGGATGGAGAGCTCCGGAAAGAGTGCGAGCCTTTGACCCCTTAATCCCTGCTCTCTGTAAAAGTTGGTGTAAGAAGAATAAAGGCTAAAAAAGATGGGTCCCCAAAGCTGTTGGGACTTCCAATAGAGGGCGACTTCCGGCAGTTTTTGTAGTGTGCCTTTGTTGTTGGGTGAGGTGGTATCATAAAAATGTTTGGCTTCAAAGGTTATCAAAAATCTCTCAAAATCCTTTTTGTAGGTTGCATAAGAGGTAAGGTAGGGAACAGTTCTCTCCCTTGCCCTAAGGTAGGTGTCTTCCAAAAAGTAAGGGTCAGAAAGGGTGTCCAAGCCTGCCTTGAAATCCTCAAGGTCTAAAGTCAGCTGAATTCTGTATCTGTTTTCTCTAAAGGTGGTAAGGTTCCTGCCCGCCCACCACTTGCCAGGGGGTATGGGTTCTTTGTAGTAAGAAAAGTTAAACTGCAGGTCATCCTCTTTGAAAAATGCCTGCCTGTATTCTACGGAAAAGCCTTTGGCTTGTTTGTCCCTTAGGTCTATGGTTAAGGTGGCGTCTTTATTTTTGGAGATAGCCCAGTATATAGGCTGTTGGTAGATGAAGCTGTTGAAGGTGTTTGATCCAACCGTTGGGGGCAAAAGTCCAGACCTCCTCTCACCCACCGGATAGGCAAAGATAGGAAGATAGGCAAAGGGAACTCTAAAGAGCCTTAGAGAGTTGTTTTCAGAGATAACATATTTTTGATCTATGCGTGCCTTGGAAAAGCACAGAACCATTTCTCTTCTGTCTGGAGGACAGGTGGTGATCTCACCCTCTTCCACCGTGTATGTGTCTCCTTCCATTTCTGCTTTCTCAGCTTTAAAGTAGAACTTTTGGAACCTGCCCTCTGCGTTCAAAAAGTAGCCCACCTTTTTATCAAGGTCTATGTATGCGTAAGAGCCTTTTCTCACTTCAAGCCTTCCGTCAGTGGACCTAACATACACCTCTCCCTCTGCGATGACCTCTTTGGTCTGGGGATTGTATCTTACCTTGTCTGCCCTTATGTAGTAGTTCTCGTAATAGACCTCCACCTCTTCCCTTGCAACGAGCATACCATCTGGCTCACGCTCCAGGTATTTGGAAAGAACTTCTATGCCAAAGGTCAAACTAAAGCACAGCAAAAACAGAACAAAAAACACTCTAAAATTATACCTATCATGCTTTTGAGCTTTTTTACGAAAAAAAACACGAGGGTCTAACAATTTATAAGAACCTCCTCCCTTTCTTTCCTATTAAGCCTTTTAGAGGTCTTTTTGTTCTTTGCGGGAGGTTAAACTAACTAAGGAAGGAGGTTTTCCATGAAGGTAGCCAAACGGGCGGGTGTGTTGGAAAAGCTTGATATTGGGAAGATAAGGATTGTGATAGACTTTGCCTGCAAGGGCTTGAGGGTGGATCCCTTTGAGCTTGAGATGGATGCACAAATACAGTTTAGGGACCGCATCACCACCAAGGAAATTCAACAGCTACTTATCAGAACAGCTGCGGAGAAGGTCTCTGCAGAAAACCCTGATTGGACTTATGTTGCCGCAAGGCTTTTGCTTTATGACCTTTACAAGGATGTGGGGCATCTCAGGGGCTATAAAGTTAAGGATAAGATCAACGGCAAATACAAACCCTACAACCCTGAAAGCTTTTATGGGCTCATAAAAAACTATACAGAAAGAGGCATATACGGAGAGTATTTGCTTGAAAACTACACAAAGGAGGAGATTGACCAGCTTGCCCGCTATATTGACCCAGACAGGGACCTTCTCTTTACCTACACGGGCATAAAGGTTCTGTATGACAGATATTTGGTTAGGGATGAAGAGGGGAGGGTGATAGAACTTCCGCAGGAGATGTATATGCTCATTGCCATGACCTTGGCGATCCCAGAAAGGAAAGAAGAGAGGCTAAACTGGGCAAAGACCTTCTACGACCTGCAGTCTCTCCATCTCATATCTTTGGCTACGCCTACATTGATGAACGCAAGACGTCCTTACACTCAGCTATCTTCCTGCTTTGTTTTGACGGTGGATGACGACCTTTATGACATTTTTGACAACGTGAAAAAGGCTGGGATGATCTCCAAGTTTGCTGGTGGGCTGGGTATATACCTTGGAAAGATAAGGGCAACGGGCGCCCCCATAAGAAAGTTCAAGGGTGCAAGCAGTGGAGTTTTGCCTGTGGTGAAAATTCTCAACGATGTGATGGTGTATGTGGATCAGCTTGGGATGAGAAAAGGAAGTGCGTCAATTACGTTGGATATATGGCACAAGGATGTTTTGGACTTTTTGGAGGTCAAAACCAATGTGGGCGATGAGAGAAAAAAAGCCCACGATGTCCATCCTGCCATCTCCATCCCAGACCTTTTTATGAAAAGGCTAAAAGAAAACCGCAAATGGACGCTTTTTGACCCGTATTATTGTAAGAACGTCCGAGATGGCAAAAACCTGGAAGACTTTTACGGAGAGGAGTTTGAAGAACTCTATCTTAAGCTGGAAAAAGAACTCCCAGACTATGCAAAGAGGGAAATTTCTGCCTTTGAACTGTGGAAGAGATTACTAACAGTGGTCTTTGAAACGGGAGAGCCTTACATATTCTTTAGGGATACTGCAAATAGGTTAAACCCTAACAAGCACTGCGGGATGGTCTATTCCTCAAATCTTTGCCACGAGATAGTGCAAAATCAAAGTGTATCAGCCCATGTTTCGGAAACGCTGTCAGAAGATGGCACTATAACCCATGTGAAGAGGTCTGGGGATGTGGTGGTGTGTAATCTGGGTTCTATAAACCTTGGCAAGGTCTGGACAAAGGAAGACTTGGAGAGGGTTGTTCCCATCCTTGTGCGAATGCTGGACAATGTGATAGAGATGAACTTTTACGCCATAAAGGAAGCGGAATGGACAAACAAACGCTACAGGGCAATAGGTCTTGGTGTTAGCAACTACCATTACTGCCTTGTGAAAAACGGAATTCCTTGGGAGTCAGATCAGCACCTGAGGTTTGCAAACAGTCTATTTGAAAGGATAGCCTACTTCGCCATAAAGGGTTCAATGGAACTTGCAAAAGAAAGGGGCAAATATCCGCTTTTTGATGGCTCAGACTGGAGTAAGGGCATATTCTTTGGAAGGGCGCCAGAAGAAAATCAAAGGCTTTCTCAGGAAAACGGAAACAACTTTGATTGGCTAAGGCTTGCAGAGGAGGTTAAAAGGAATGGGATGAGAAATGCTTATTTACTGGCGCCCATGCCCACTGGTTCTACTTCTTTGCTACTTGGCGCCACTCCCTCTATAGACCCTATCTTTGCCAAGTTCTACAAAGAGGAGAACATGTCGGGCATTTTGCCCCAAGTTCCGCCCGAGGTGGATAAATACTTTTGGCACTATAAATCTGCCTATAACATAGACCAAGAGTGGATCATCCGTGCTGCAGCGGAGCGTCAAAGGTGGCTCGACCAATCCCAAAGCTTGAACCTCTTTATTGACCCTGAAAAGATAGACGGTCCCACCTTATCACGGCTTTACGCCTTAGCGTGGGGGCTTGGGCTAAAGACCATATACTACTGCAGGAGCAAATCCATGACGGATATAGAAGAATGCGAAAGCTGTGCAACATAAAGTTGGTGATCTTTGACCTTGATGGCACCCTCATTGATTCTGCGGAGGATATAGCCCTCCATGTGGGTCGTGTTTATAGAGAGTTCAAGGACAAGGATGTGCCCGCCGATGAGGTTAAAAAGAACATAGGAGATGGTGCCCGAAGCCTTTTGGCGAACTTCTTTCAGGGGCAGGAGTTAGAAAAAGCTCTGGAGAGGTTTTTACACTACTACATCTCAGAGCCCGTAATGCACACCAAACCCTACGAAGGAGTAGTGGAGACCTTGGAGAGCCTGAAGGAAAGGGGAATACTTTTAGCTATTGCTACCAACAAGCCCCACGCCATAACTCTGGAGGTGTTAAAAAGGTTAAAAATGCTCCACTACTTTGATGAGGTGCTGGGTGCGGACCTATTACCAGAGAAAAAGCCTTCCCCTTTGCCCCTGTTGGAAATAGCCAAGCGTTTGGGAGTTTCCCCTGAGCTTAGCCTGATGGTGGGAGACTCAGAAAACGATATTCTGGCGGGAAGGAGGGCTGGCATGCTAACTGCCCATGCCCGTTGGGGATATAAAACTCCCCAGAGCCCACCGGACTATCATTTAAACCATCCCAAAGACCTTTTGCACGTAATTGACCGACTGGTCGGTATGTTATAATTTCCCCAACATGTGGGCACTTCTCTTCAGTTTGGTTTTTTTGTTTGCCTGCGGGAAAAAGGAACAAAAACCCCAAGAGCAAAGAACGCAAAAACCTGTGGTCATAACCACCTACGCAGTCTCAAGCCAGGAGGTGGAGGAGTACTACACCACAAAGGGCTATTTCGAGTCTCCTCAGGATATAGTCCTCAAGCCAGAAGTAAGCGGGAGGGTTGCCCAGCTTTATGTGGAAGAGGGTGCCTTTGTAAAGGCAGGACAGCCCCTTTTGAAGATAGACTCCTCCGAGTACGAAAACACCCTCAGACAGCTTCAGGCACAGCTCTCTCAGGCAAAGGTCAATTACGAAAACCAGAGGGCTATAGTTGAGAGAAGAAAGATGCTCTTTGAAAAGGATCTGATCGCAAAGGAAGAGTATGACAACGCCTTAGCACAGCTCAGGGCTCAGGAGGAGCTTTTGAGAGCCATAAATTCCCAGATAGCCAACGCCCAGCTTATGGTTTCAAAAACTGTCCTTAAGGCACCATTTTCTGGCTACATTGCCCAGCGTTTTATAAGTGTGGGGGACTATTTAACCCCCCAGTCTCAAACCTTTAGGCTTGTATCCTTGAACCCCCTTAGGGTGGTCTTTCAGGTTCCCCAGGAGCTGATAGCCTTTGGCAAGGTGGGTAGGATGGTGGATTTGGAGGTGGATGGTGTGGGAACGCTAAAAGGAAAGGTGGTCTTTGTGTCCCCCACCGCAGACCAAAACAGGCTTTTGACCCTAAAGGCGCTGATGGATAACAGAGAGAACCTGATAAAGCCGGGCATGTATGCCTTGGTTAAACTGCCCACCCAAAAGGTTTCTGCCTTTGTGGTTCCCGAGAGGGTTGTCGTTCTGAGGGGTACCAAAAAGATCGTATGGAAGGTGGAGGGGCAAAAAGTTATGCCAGTGGAGGTGCAGGTCCTAAAGCAGGAAGGTGGAAAGGCATACATCAAGGCAGACCTCAAGAATGGGGATCAAATAGCCTTAGATAACGCCTTTTTACTCAGGGAAGGCGTTGCGGTGGAGATAAAACGGTGAGGGTAATAATCCTTTTGCTTTTGGTTTGGGGTTTTGCGGGGGCTATTACCTTAGAACAAGTCATTGAGCTTGCCAAAGATAGGGCAAACCAAATAAGGCTCTCAGAACTGGACATAAAAAAGGCAGAAGAAGAGATCAAGAGAGCAAGGGCTAGCATTCTACCACAGGTAAGCATCTCATACAACTACACCTATTTTGGGCAAGACTTAGCCTTGGGAACTACACCCCACAACAGACAAAGTGTAGTCCTCCAGCTGAACCAGACAATCTTTAACAAACAGGTCTTTGAACTTATAAAGCTGGCAAACATCCAAAGAGAACTTCAGAGCCTTATCAAAGAGGACGTGCAAAGAACATTGGAAAGTCAAGTGAAGGACCTGTTTTATGGGCTCTTATACAGAAAGGAACTGGTAAAGCTTCAGGAGGAGAACCTTGATTACTGGGAGGAGAACTACAGAGTGGTCTCTGCCAAGTTTTCTGTGGGGGTGGTGCCTAAGGTGGAGCTGTTGAGGGCACAGTCCCAGCTTGAGCAGGCAAGGTCCCAGCTTGAGCAGGCAAGGGCGGATTACCTGAGGGCTTTGGAGGACTTTAAGGCTCTTTTAAAGCTTGAGGGAAATGTGGAGCCGGAAGGTACATTGGAGCTGAAGGGGTTTAGTCTCAAGGAGGAGGAGCTCTTGCAAGCTTTAAAAGAGAAAAACTCTACCCTTAGAGTGTCCAAGAAGGCAGTGGAGTTGGCACAGGGCACGGTGGAATTAAAGAGAGCCCAAAACCTGCCCACAGTAAATGGCTTTGCCAACTATCAGCTATTCACGGGCAAAAGGTCTCCCGTTGGAGATACCGAACCGCTAAAGGGCTACTCCTTTGGAGTGAGCATCAACTACCTGATCTTTGACGGCTTTTCAAGGAAAGCGGAAATATCGGGGGCAGAACTAGACCTTATCAAACAGAGGGAGAACCTAATGCAGTTAGAGTATGACCTTAGGGCAAGGTTAAGGGGCATCCTTCTTTCCATAAATTCCCTTAAGACTCAAATAAGGGCGGTGCAGAGTTCTTTGGAGTTCGCCAAGGAGGGCTTAAGGCTATCCACTGAAAGATACAGGTTAGGAGTGGGCAGTCAGTTGGAGCTTTTGGAGGCAAGGGCAAACTACAACAACCTCTTGGCAAACTACTATCTTCTTCTTTATCAGTATAACTCCTCTTTGGCAAGCTTGGAAAGGCTGACCCAATGAGTGTTGCTAGGGAAAGGCTACTTGAATCTGCAAAGATACTCTTTTCTCAAAAGGGTTATTACGCCACCAGTGTGGAGGACATTGTGGCGAGCGCAGGGCTCTCCAAAGGTGCCTTTTACTTTTACTTCAAAAGCAAAGAGGAGCTCTTTAAAAGCTTGGTGGAGGAGATGCATTTAAACATTGTGAAAAGGTTGGAGAGCTTTTTGGAGAGGGACTTGCCCTTAGAGGATGCACTGATTGAACACGCCAAGGTCTTTTTGGAGGACATATACCAAAACAGGCATATAGCCCAGATTTTTCTTTTCCAACTGGTGGGAACCAATGAAGAATTTAGGGAGCTTTATTACACCAAAATAGCCCACTTGAGGGAACTGTTAACTAAAATGGTGGATAGAGCTATTCAAAGGGGAGAGATAACCTACAAAAACGCAGAAAATACGGTTAATTTGTATGCGGGCTTTTTGAGAACGTTGGTGCTTGAGTATGTTTTTAAGGAAAGGGAGCCAGACTTAGAGAAGGTGAAAAGCTTAACCCAAGAGGGTGTGAAGGTGCTCTTTAGGGGGTTAAAAAATGCTTAGAATTTTTGTTTTTTTGATAATTCTGATCCACCAATCTTGGGCAATAGGTCTTTCTGAGGCTATTCAAAGGGCTTTGGAGAAAAACCCTGAACTTTCAGCCCTAAGGCAAGAGCTACGCTCTGCAAATCTATCCCTCTCCGCAGAAAAACAGCTCTTTTTGCCAGAGTTCTTTTTTACATACCGCTACAACTACAACTTTGAGAAGCAGACCTTCAACATACCCATCTTTGGTGGGTTGCAGGTGGAAAGTGCCGAAAGGTCTTATCAGACCTTTCAAGCGGGGCTCAGATATACGGTCTTTGATGGGTTTGCCAGGGATTTCTCCGTTGCCTTGGCAAGTTCAAACCTAAAAAGCAAGGAATTTTTACTGAAAGAAAAGGTGGAAAGCCTGAAGTTTGATGTTATCTCTGCATACATGGATGTGCTCTCCGCAAAGGGGGTGGTCTCCGCCATAGAGAGCCAGAGGTCTGCGGTTTTGCTTCAGGTTCAAACCGCAGAAGCCTTCTATCAGAAAGGGCTCGTTGCCATAACAGATGTTTTGCAGGCAAGGGTGCGTCTGGCGGAAGTGGAAAGAGACCTAAGAAAGGCACAGGGAGATTACAGGGTTGCCCTGGCGAACCTCTCCAGGCTTTCTGGCATACCCGAGGAAGAACTTTTGAACTTGGAAGAGCCAAGGGCAGAGGTGGATGTTAAACCTTTGGAGTTTTACTTGCAAAGCGCAAAGGAGAGAAACATTTTCAAAGCCCAAAGGCAAGCCATAGAAGCCTTTAGGGCACAAAGGGGCATTGCCAAAAGCCAGTTTTTCCCAAAGCTCTTTGTGGAGGGAGTTTATACCTACTCCGACCAAAATCCCAGCATAAGACCAAAGGGTGTATTTGGTATTGTGGGTGGCGTTGCCCTGAGCTTTCATGGTATAAGACCATACTATCAGGAGCTCTCCTTTGGTGCTTTGGAGCTGAAGGCACAAAAAGAGTATGAAGACCTCTTGGATAAGGTCCAGCTTGAGGTAAAGAGGGCTTATGAGGAGCTGTTAGTTGCCCAAGACAACCTGAAGGTTTCCCAATCTGCCCTTTCTTTTGCGGAAAAGTTCTTTGAGCTTTCTAAGGAGCAGTATGCCAACCAGATCATAAGTCAGAGGGAGCTCTTGGAAGCGGAAGCCAGCTTAACCAAGGCGAGGGTGGATAGTGTAATTGCCTACTATCAGTTTCTTAGGCAGTACTACAGGCTTTTAATAGCCTCAGGGCTTGAGGTAGAGCCATGAGAAAAACTGTGGGCGTAGCCCTTTTGGTGCTTATAAGTCTTCTTTTTGTTGTCTATGCAGTGCGGTGGGTCAAGCATAGGATGGATTATGCAGTTAGCGATGCTGTCTTTGTAAAGGCAGACCAGATGGCAACCTTAGCCTTTCAGGTGTCTGGCAAGGTGATAAAAATAAACAGGGACTTGGGAGATTTTGTGAAGGCGGGTGAAGTGCTGGCAGAAATTGAACCGGAGGATTATAAGCTTCAGGTAGAAGCCTTGGAGGAAAAGATAAAGTCCCTCAGAGCCCAAAGGTCTGCTTTGCAACTTGAGATAAACAGGGTATCAAAGGAGCTGAGTTTGGGTGTGGAAAGCTCCTCCTTAGCTTTTGAAGAGCTTGCAAAAAGGGAAGAGACCCTTCTAAGTCAAAAAAGGGAGATTGAAGCCCAGTTGGAGCTTTTGAAAAGGGACAGGGAGAGGTTCAAGGAGCTTTTGGACAAGGGTCTAATTCCTCAAAGAAGGTACGAAGAGATAGACACCAACTATAGGGTGATGCTTGAGAGAAAAAAAGCCTTAGAAAAGTCCATAGAGGAGGTTCAAACTGCCAAAAGGAGGGCTATGGTGGGCGTAAGCACCGCAAGGACCTCTCTGGGAAGGGTGCAAGAGCTTCAAAAACAGTTGGAGGTTTTGGATGGGGAGCTTTCCGCCTTAGAAAGGCAGAGAGAGTTAGCCCAAAGAAACCTTGAATATACAAAGCTTAGGGCACCCTTTGATGGAATCGTAGCTAAGAGGTTTATAAGCGTAGGGGATTTGGTAAGACCAGGTCAGCCAGCCTTTAGCGTTATGGACTTAGACAGCCTTTATGTGGAGGTGCTATTAGAAGAGACAAAGCTAAAGGGTGTGCAAAAGGGAAGCAAGGCTTATGTTAGGCTTGATGCCTACCCGGGCTTGGTCCTTGAGGGAGAGGTGGAGGAAATAAGCCCAGCCTCTGCTGCCACCTTTGCCTTGGCTCCAAGGGATGTTTCTGCGGGGGAATTTACCAAAGTAGTTCAGAGGATCCCCGTTAAGATCAAGCTAAAAACCGAGGATAAAAAACTCCTCCGGGTGGGCATGGGCGGAAGGGTAGAGATCAAAAGGCAATGATGGAGGAAAAGCCACTTCATGAGAGCCTAAGCACCGCCCAGCGGGTCTTTTTGACCTTTTCTTTGATGGTGGGGGTGTTTATGGCTATTTTGGACACCACCATTGTGGATATTATAGTGCCAAAGATGATGGCACCCTTATCCACAGACCTCTATGGGGTGCAGTGGGTGATCACCGCATACATGACCGCTGCAGCCACTGCCATAATGCTGGTGGAGTGGTTGGAAACCAAGGTGGGGTTAAAGAGGGTATTTACCGCTGGGCTCTTTCTGTTTACCACCTCTTCCTTTTTTGCGGGCAACGCCCAGAATTTGGAGTGGATGATCACCGCAAGGGTATTTCAGGGCTTTGGAGAGTCCCTTATAGTTGTCAGTGCAGAAGCTATGCTCTTTTCTGCCTACGCACCGGAGAAGAGGGGGCTGGCAATGGGCATTTACGGTTTGGGTGTTAGCTTTGCACCCGCCCTGGGTCCTACCCTTGGTGGATGGATCGCAGAACACATAGACTGGCGGTGGGTCTTTTACATAAACATTCCCATAGGCATTCTCAACTTTTTGGGTGCCATGTTTTTCCTGCCCGACTACAAGCCCAAGCATACCTTTAGGTTGAACTTTGTCTCTTTTTTCTTCCTCTCGGTGGCTACAGTTTCACTGCTTATAGTTCTCTCAAAGGGTCAGCAGTTGGGATGGTTCTCCTCCGAGCTCGTTGGCTACCTTACCTTTCTTTCCGTGGGTTCCTTTTTTCTCTTCGCCCTTTCCGAGCTTTTATCAAAAAACAAACTGATAGATTATTCCATCTTTCGTATAAAAGAGTTTGTGGTAGCCTTTTGGGTTTATTGCTTTGTGCTTGGCTTTTCCATGTATCAGGTTTTTTATCTTTTGCCCTTATACTTTGAAAAGCTTAAGGGTCTTACCACCTTTCAGGCGGGACTGCACATACTTCCCTTAGCCCTAAGTGTAGGTTTGTTCTCTCCCGTAGCAGGAGCCATAAGCGATAAAAAGTCCAGCCTTTTACCCTTGGTTATTGCCTCTGCTTTATACCTATACTCAGTCTTTTTTATACTTTCGGACTTTAACTACTACACACCTTCCCTTGAATCTGCCTTTCTTTTGGTACCTTTGGGCATAGGCATGGGCTTTTTCTTTGCACCTATTACCAACTTGGCACTTAAGAATCTGGGCGCTAAAACCACTCTGGGCGTTAGTCTTATGCATTACATAAGGTTTGTGGGCGGTTCCTTTGGCACCGCCTTGGCTACAAACGACCTTCAAAGGTTTATGGCGGAAAGCTACGATAGAATGGTAGAGCTTCAGGGCTACCAAAGGGTTTGGTCCTTTTTGGAAACCTTAACCGAGTGGGGAGGCTTAACAGAGGAAAAGGCAAAGTATTACCTTCAGTCTATACAAAGCCTTTATGCCCTCTCAGACAGCTTTGAAAGGACTTTTTTTAACGCGGGCTACTGGGCTCTCTTGGGAGTTATTCCCATATTCTACCTTCTTTATCAATCCAAAAAGAGCCTAAAGCCTTCCATGAAGGAGAGGGCTTGATGGTATTCCCTTTGGGTTATTCTCCTGCTAAGTTCTGGATACTTCCAAGCCATGTAAGATGGATAATACTGGTCCATCACGTTCACAGCCATGTTTTTAGACAGAGAACCTAAAAACTCCGCCACCTTTTCGGTTCCTGAGAGCCCATTGGGGAGGACCAAGTGCCTTATGAGAAGCCCTCTGATGGCTATTCCCCTCTCGTCAAGGATCAGGTCTCCCGCCTGCCTGTACATCTCTTTTATAGCAAACATGGCAATCTCTGGATAGTTTTTAACCTTTGAATACATTCTGGCGACCTCTCTGTCTGCATACTTCAAATCTGCCAGGTATATATCCACTATGCCCTCTAAGAGCCTCAAAGATTCTAAGCTGTCAAAGGAGGAGGTATTATAGACTATGGGCAATCTAAAACCCTTCTGAACCGCAAGGTAGAGGGCAGAAAGTATCTGAGGCACCACATGGGAGGGAGTCACTAAGTTCAAATTGCGGCATCCCATTGCTTGAAGCTCCAGAAATATTTCTGAAAGCTCCTCAGGGCTCATTTCCCTCCCTTCCCCCAACTGGCTTATCTGGTAGTTCTGACAGTAGACGCATCTCATGTTGCAGTAGGAGAAAAATACTGTTCCAGAACCCCTGTAGCCCCTTATGGGTTTCTCTTCTCCCCTGTGAGGAAAGTAGCTATCTACTATGGCATTCTTTCCCGTTTTACAAAAACCAAGCTCTCCTTTAAGTCTATTCACTCCGCACCTGTGGGGACATACCTCACAGCTTTCCAGAAGGGACAGAGCCCTTTCTATTCTTTCCTTCCATTGCCCTTCTGTTAAGCTGAGGTACGAAGGATAAACCATAGATTAAAAGTTATTCCAAGAGCGGGCGACGGGAATCGAACCCGCGACCTTCTGCTTGGGAAGCAGACGCTCTACCACTGAGCCACGCCCGCTCACCCTGTTAGAGCTTGACACCACTTGCATTTTTTCGCAAGATATTGTATATTATAATCCATCAAAACCTTAAAAGGAGGGACAGACATGACCAAAGCAGAGCTCGTTACTGCCATAGCCAAAGGGGCAGGCATAACCAAAAAGCAAGCAGATGCGGCCCTCAAAGCTGCAGTGGAAGCGGTTTCAAATGCCCTCAAAAAGGGAGAAAGGGTAGCCATTCCGGGTTTTGGGATCTTCAGCGTGCGTGAAAGGGCTGCCAGAAAGGGTAGGAACCCCAGAACCGGAGCTGTGATCAACATTCCAGCAAGGAAGGTGGTTGTCTTTAGACCTGCAAAGGACCTGAGGGGAGGGGTAAAGTAAAACTTCTTTTGGGGAGGTGCGAAACAGTTGCGGAATTCTGTAGAAAGGTATATAAGTTTGTATGACAGTGGAGACAGCAAGCCAGCTACCCAACAACCCGTAAACCGTGAGATGGAACGGGTGAGGGGCAGGAGATTAGCTCCTGCAAAAAAGCTGGCAAGTTTTCTCCACCGCCAGAGCCTTCCCTTACCTTGGGGAATTCCTCCCAAAGAGGAGGAAAAGGGGAGGAAAACTCCTCCCTTGGGTGCGGTAGTCTGCCTGAGGGATTGGGTAAGGGTGGCTCGTAGGTTAGTCCCTCTTCCTGGTCAGGGGACGGCTGCGCTGAATAAGTGCAGTTTTATATAGTTTTGGTGACCAGGTGATCCTCCCCTTCTCTTTTTCTTGATTGGATAGATTTATAGCGACAGCCAAGGTTGGTAATACGCTGATCATAGAGGGGGAGGAGCTAAAGCATATATTTGCAAAGAGGATAAAGATAGGTCAGGAGCTTGAACTCTTTTTTGAGGATAAGCTCTACCTTTGCCTTCTTGAAAAACTTACCCAAAAAAGTGCCTTTTGCATTGTAATAAAAGAGCTTGAACTTGCTATACCCTTACCCTTTATAACCCTTTATCAGTGCGTACCTGTAGAGCTAAAGACTATGGACTTCGTAGTGGAAAAGGTCAGTGAAGTGGGTGCATACCGCTTGGTGCCAACCCTATCAAAAAGAAGCTTTCAGGACATCCCGACCATAAACAAAAGAATGGAAAGGTGGAAGAGGGTAGCCCTCTCTGCCTTCAAGCAGTGTAAAAGACCAAAGCCCTTGGAAATTGGACATCCCACAAAACTTGAGGAATTAAGGGCAGACTGCGATCTGAACCTTCTGTTGGATAACTTTGGGGGAGAAAAAAGCCCGAAGGATTTGAATTTGAAGGGAGTAAAAACAGTATCCTTGGTGGTGGGTCCGGAGGGAGGTTTCACCAGGCAGGAATCGGAGCTTTTGCGCGAAAGAGGGTTCATACCCATAAAACTTTATCCTTACATCCTACGTTCAGAAACTGCCGCACTCTTGGGCGTGGGACTTATTATTAACCTTAGTACTCCGCCTTAGCCAACATGTCAGCAGTGAACCTAACCACCCTATTTCTTCCCTCTTCCTTTGCCCTATATAGGGCAACGTCCGCAAACTTTATACACTGCCAAATCTTATCACTGTCCACTGGAAATTCAGAGACACCTATGGATATTGTTTTTTTCAATTGGGCAGTTCCTATGTCTATAACTTTGCTCTCCACTTCGGTTCTTATCTTTTCAGCCACGTGAACGGTGGACCCTGGTTGAACATCCATAAGCAGAACTAAGAATTCCTCTCCTCCGTATCTGACCGCAATATCCGACTCCCTTATTGAAGACTTTATAGTTTTTGCCACCTCCACAAGCACCTTATCCCCCGCGTCGTGTCCATAAACATCATTGACCTGTTTGAAGTAATCTACATCTATAGCCAGTATGCCAAGGGTTGTGTCCCTTCTCTTTATCTGGGCGGTAATGGTGTTTATGACTTCTTCCAAAAACCTCCTGTTGTATAAACCAGTAAGGGGGTCTATTATTGACTGCTCCTTTAACAGGTCCATGTATGTCCTTGCTTCTAGGACGGGGGCAGATTCATTTAGGTAACCTTTAATGTAAGGGATCAAGAGCTCTATGAATTCTTCCCTGTCCGCTTCATACACAATCTGAAAGATGTTTCCTACTTTACCACCCACATAGACTGGAATGCAACAATACCTTAGGCTACCAGAGGTGCATGCTTCGTTGTCTATGAAGTTTGGACAGACGCAGATAAATTCCCTTGAATCCACGGGCATGCCCGTTCTCTTTGCCCTGCATTCGTCCGCGTTATCATATATAACTTTATTACACCAGCTATCCATACCCTCCACCCATACAGGTTTAATACGGTTTCCCTTTGGGTCAACCTCGTATAAGGAAAACTTATCCAAGCTCAAATACTCTGTGAATATGTCTATAAGGCGTTTATATACATCCTGCTTTGTTTTATCTTTCTCTATTACCCTCTTGAATTTGTATATTTTCAATAGTTCATCCACCATTTTGGAAGTGTCGCTCAGTATATCCCCCGTCTTAAGAACGCTATACCCTATCATAGCCCTGACCTTCTCCTCTATCTCCCCCAATATTTCGTCAAGATGTTCAAAAGTTCTGTTCATATTGTCCGCCAAATCCTTAGCTTCATCCTCCAACTCAGTTGCTACCCTATAAGTGAAGTCTCCGTCCTTTGCCTTTTGTGCTGCATATTTTATTTGTTCTATAAGCCCCACGTATGGTTGAAAGAATTTTTTTAGGATGATACCCGTACCGATCAATCCAAAGAGAAAGATAAAACCCAAAGCAAAAAGAAGGACTAACAACATAGTTCTTACGGAAGTTAGATCCATGGTTAAACTTATAACACCAAGAACCTCTCCTTCCTTTGCTTGATGGCATTTTAGACAGTTGATGCCCTTTGTGGGCACCGCCTTGTAGGGTATGACTACCTTGTAGGTAGCCTTTCCGATACCTTCCTCCAAGAATTCAACAACTTTCCCCTCTGCCAAGACCTTTTTTTCTAAGTCATCCTGTGGGGTTTCCAGTAAGCTACTTGAACCAAACTGTTTGATGACCGCCTCCCCCCTTATTACCTTTATGCTTTCCACCGCCGGGATCTCCCTGATCCTGTCCAAAAACTCATTTCTCCTGTCCATAACACCCATTACCATGTATGAGGTTAGGGTATCTCTGACCAACTCTGCGATGGCTAAGGCTTTGTTTTTTGATTCTCTTAATGCGAACATCCTATAGCTCAGTCCAAGTACAGAAATAACCAGCAAAAAGATCAAGCTCAGCAGCAACCAGATCCTAATGGTTAGCCTTCTTTCCATTATCTCCTCAGGTTAGCAGTTTGCCCAAGCATCTCGTCGGCGGCGGTGATCCCTTTTGTGTTAAACTCGAATGCTCTTTGAGCTATTATAAGATTTACCATCTCCTCCACTATATTTACATTGGAGGATTCCAAGTATCCCTGAAGGAGGGTTCCCAAGCCCTGATTGCCCGGGTTGTCTATGACTGGTTCTCCCGAGGCATCCGTTTGGATAAACAGGTTGTTCCCAATCCTTCTTAGTCCTGCGGGGTTAACAAACTTGGCAAGCTCGATCCTTCCCACCTCCTCCACTGCGTTGGCACCCTGCCTGAGCACAGAAACCGTCCCATCGGCGCCTATGCCCACGCTGATGGCATCTACGGGGATGGCGATCTCCGGGTCAAGGGGATATCCATCTGAGTTTACGATCCTTCCCTCCGCATCAAGGCGAAACTGACCATTGCGGGTGTATGCAATGGTTCCGTCGGGAAGGACCACCTTGAAGAACCCATCCCCTTGAATGGCTATATCCAACTGGTTTCCCGTTTGAAATGTGTTTCCCTGTGTGAATATACCATAGGTATCAGATACATAGGCACCCAAGCCTATTTGGAAGCCAGAGGGGTTTCTGGTGGTTGGCG
>Ga0308395_1000120_pt1 | contig 74827 bp, 65 predicted proteins | sample Hotspr20SampleP4_FD_202097 | JGI IMG/M metagenome (GOLD analysis project Ga0308395, IMG submission 202097) | Hot spring phototrophic mat microbial communities from Mushroom Spring, Yellowstone National Park, Wyoming, United States - 20050930_P4 ... | reverse complement strand
TGGTCAGTGGTCAGGTCTGACGTTTCAATCCCTCAGTCGGGATTCGGGGCATTTGAACCAGACGACGGACGACAGACCACGGACGACCGACCACAGGCGACCGGCCACGGACGACCGACCGCAGACGACCGACCACGGATGACGGATGACCCTCGGTCAGGATTGGGAGGGTTTGAACTGTCGTCTGTGGTCTGTGGTCAGTGGTCAGGTCTGACGTTTCAATCCCTCAGTCGGGATTCGGGGCATTTGAACGCGGTGGCGGTCGCCGCGACCACAGCCAGCGCGGGACAGTTTCAATCCCTCAGTCGGGATTCGGGGCGTTTGAACCCACGTCGTCACCTGCTTTCGCCAGAATTTCTTGGCGGGTTTCAATCCCTCAGTCGGGATTCGGGGCGTTTGAACCTGCGGGCCGCACTGGGGGGCCGCCCGGTCTTGGGGTTTCAATCCCTCAGTCGGGATTCGGGGCGTTTGAACTTACCTGGTCCTGCGGGCATCCGATACGGCAGATCGCGTTTCAATCCCTCAGTCGGGATTCGGGGCGTTTGAACGTATTGACGGGGAAAGGCTGGACTACATCATCATAGAGTTTCAATCCCTCAGTCGGGATTCGGGGCGTTTGAACTACCTGGCCGAGCAGTGGGTGGCCGAGCGACTCGGCGTTTCAATCCCTCAGTCGGGATTCGGGGCGTTTGAACGACGACCAGGCTGAGCCCATCCCTGGCGTGGATGACGTTTCAATCCCTCAGTCGGGATTCGGGGCGTTTGAACCCGGTGTGTCCCAGTGCTTGGAGAACCACTGCTCCCGAGTTTCAATCCCTCAGTCGGGATTCGGGGCGTTTGAACCCTTTCCTTAAAGACTGTTCGGAGAATTGTGGAGGAGGTTTCAATCCCTCAGTCGGGATTCGGGGCGTTTGAACTATAGGGATGACGTTCTTGGACGTTCAGGCCGAGACTCTGTTTCAATCCCTCAGTCGGGATTCGGGGCGTTTGAACTACCGCCGGATTGGCCAGCGCCGTAATCGCAGCGGTGTTTCAATCCCTCAGTCGGGATTCGGGGCGTTTGAACACATGGCGGCGACTTTGAGGTGTGCCCGCGGTGTCCAGGTTTCAATCCCTCAGTCGGGATTCGGGGCGTTTGAACCGGTCGGCCAGTCTGCTCCGGGCTCCGAAAGCCCGGCGGTTTCAATCCCTCAGTCGGGATTCGGGGCGTTTGAACGGCGGGCGGCCTGCTGGAAGCGTTGGATGCGCTTGCCGTTTCAATCCCTCAGTCGGGATTCGGGGCGTTTGAACCGAGATGCGTTGTGGTCACAAGTAGCTCATCTGGATGGAAGTTTCAATCCCTCAGTCGGGATTCGGGGCGTTTGAACTTCTGGACCGCCAGGCCGCTATCCTGGAATCTCCACCGTTTCAATCCCTCAGTCGGGATTCGGGGCGTTTGAACCCTCGCTGGGCCAGCGCCTCAGCCTGCGCCCTGGCCACAGTTTCAATCCCTCAGTCGGGATTCGGGGCGTTTGAACAACGAATCCGGTAATGCGCCCGCGCTCGTTCACGTAGTTTCAATCCCTCAGTCGGGATTCGGGGCGTTTGAACGATCCAGTCGCTGGAGGAGGCAAATCTGACAATCAACGGTTTCAATCCCTCAGTCGGGATTCGGGGCGTTTGAACGCAAATTGCATGATTCTGTGTATATTAAGGTTGTTCGAGTTTCAATCCCTCAGTCGGGATTCGGGGCGTTTGAACTATCGCGTGGGGCGTCACGACAATCCTCGTTTCCATACAGTTTCAATCCCTCAGTCGGGATTCGGGGCGTTTGAACACCCGGTCAGGCTCTATGGCCCCCACCCGGACCAGATGGTTTCAATCCCTCAGTCGGGATTCGGGGCGTTTGAACTCCTGTCCCAAACGCCAACGCCGCAATGTACAAGAGCGTTTCAATCCCTCAGTCGGGATTCGGGGCGTTTGAACGCCAGCCACAGGATGCGGAAATTCGCCAGCATGGAAAGGGTTTCAATCCCTCAGTCGGGATTCGGGGCGTTTGAACGACCTGTTGTCGCCAGGGCCGGAGAAGAAGCCATTGAGTTTCAATCCCTCAGTCGGGATTCGGGGCGTTTGAACGCGCCGGCCAGGATAGAGATGCGCGTGCGGGCAACAGTTTCAATCCCTCAGTCGGGATTCGGGGCGTTTGAACGGCGGTGCCCGGCGGATGGGCAAGAGCACCTGGCTCAAGTTTCAATCCCTCAGTCGGGATTCGGGGCGTTTGAACGATGACGACCGTTTTGTTTGTGGGTGGCTGGTGTAGCGGTTTCAATCCCTCAGTCGGGATTCGGGGCGTTTGAACGCTCAGGTGGGATCCCGAAGAGGGGTGGGTCCCGGATGTTTCAATCCCTCAGTCGGGATTCGGGGCGTTTGAACGTGGGCTGGGTGGCGGAGACGCACCTGGTCTTCACCGTGTTTCAATCCCTCAGTCGGGATTCGGGGCGTTTGAACCCCCAGGGGGACGGTTTGCGGGCCCGGGGGGAGAACGTTTCAATCCCTCAGTCGGGATTCGGGGCGTTTGAACCAAAATAGATGAGCGCATCAATCTCGTCCGCGTAGATGTTTCAATCCCTCAGTCGGGATTCGGGGCGTTTGAACTCTGCGACCAGTTCGCAGCCACATGTTGAAACTCTTGTTTCAATCCCTCAGTCGGGATTCGGGGCGTTTGAACCTGCGCGCCGATCTGGTAATAGCCGTGGAAGCAGTCGGTTTCAATCCCTCAGTCGGGATTCGGGGCGTTTGAACTCCTCGGGCCAGTCCACCTCCGGCCGGCCATCCAGCGGTTTCAATCCCTCAGTCGGGATTCGGGGCGTTTGAACCCGCCAGCAGCTCCTCCGATACCTTGGCCAGGCGCCCAGTTTCAATCCCTCAGTCGGGATTCGGGGCGTTTGAACCCTCCGGACCTGAATACCCCCACGGCGACGGGTCCCACGTTTCAATCCCTCAGTCGGGATTCGGGGCGTTTGAACGCAGGTGGCAGAATCTGGGTGAATGCGCTGAATGTGGTTTCAATCCCTCAGTCGGGATTCGGGGCGTTTGAACCAATTTCGCAACTCCAGCCACCAGCCGCCAAACCACGTTTCAATCCCTCAGTCGGGATTCGGGGCGTTTGAACTTCATCTCATTCCTCCTTCACCAATCGAATTTGCAAGCGTTTCAATCCCTCAGTCGGGATTCGGGGCGTTTGAACTCGCCGGTCGGGAAATCACCTGGCGGCTGGCCTGATGGTTTCAATCCCTCAGTCGGGATTCGGGGCGTTTGAACCGACCATCGCGGCAAATTCCCGGTCGGGCATCTGGGCCGTTTCAATCCCTCAGTCGGGATTCGGGGCGTTTGAACATAGTCTCGCGGGGGATGGTCGGATAGGGAGTGCGGGCGTTTCAATCCCTCAGTCGGGATTCGGGGCGTTTGAACCTGGCGGGGAGGTTCGGAGGCGGGAAGACGGCTCTCGCGTTTCAATCCCTCAGTCGGGATTCGGGGCGTTTGAACAAGGTGTTCAGTTTTCTGGCTGAAGCAACCGGCAAGGCGTTTCAATCCCTCAGTCGGGATTCGGGGCGTTTGAACTTGGTTCCAAGATCTGGAAGGGGGAAGCCACTGATGGTTTCAATCCCTCAGTCGGGATTCGGGGCGTTTGAACGCTTTAGTGCCGGTTGGCGTGTCATAGAAGGAGAAGTTGTTTCAATCCCTCAGTCGGGATTCGGGGCGTTTGAACCGCACCCACCGCCCGCGTGTGCATCCCTACGGATGGCGTTTCAATCCCTCAGTCGGGATTCGGGGCGTTTGAACCAGGAGACGACCGGTGAGCAGGTGGTCGCACTGCTGTTTCAATCCCTCAGTCGGGATTCGGGGCGTTTGAACAAGGCGTCCGAGTCGGCGTCGGAGTGCCCCCCGTGCAGTTTCAATCCCTCAGTCGGGATTCGGGGCGTTTGAACGCAACCTGGGACTGCCACGGGTCCTGGTGGGCCACGGGTTTCAATCCCTCAGTCGGGATTCGGGGCGTTTGAACCGCGTTGCCGGGGGGCTGGGGAGAGTGCGGTCTGGTGGTTTCAATCCCTCAGTCGGGATTCGGGGCGTTTGAACCCATCCAGGCCGAAATGGCCAAGCGGGAGGCAGAGGCGTTTCAATCCCTCAGTCGGGATTCGGGGCGTTTGAACCGACAGCGGTAGGAATCTCAATCCTGAGCCCCTCAAGTTTCAATCCCTCAGTCGGGATTCGGGGCGTTTGAACAACCAGAGAATCAGCACGACCATCCAGGACATCATTGTGTTTCAATCCCTCAGTCGGGATTCGGGGCGTTTGAACCAACGCCGATACCGCTTCCATCACCGGCAGAAAGGGTGTTTCAATCCCTCAGTCGGGATTCGGGGCGTTTGAACCAACAGTGGCGGCCAGCGTGGCCAATGCAGCTTTTGCGTTTCAATCCCTCAGTCGGGATTCGGGGCGTTTGAACGTGATTGCTCTGGTCGCGCTCGTGTTCTATCTGCTGGGTTTCAATCCCTCAGTCGGGATTCGGGGCGTTTGAACCTGGTCAACAACGCTTGCCCCAATTGCTGTGCTGACGTTTCAATCCCTCAGTCGGGATTCGGGGCGTTTGAACCCCCTGAGTAAAACCTGCGGTCGTGTTTGGTTATAGTTTCAATCCCTCAGTCGGGATTCGGGGCGTTTGAACCTGAATCGCAAGCCGCCCTGCAGTGCGGCAAGAACGGGTTTCAATCCCTCAGTCGGGATTCGGGGCGTTTGAACAAATCTACCCCTCACGCGTCAGGATTGAGTCTGCTGTGTTTCAATCCCTCAGTCGGGATTCGGGGCGTTTGAACCAGTTGCTGGGGTTGGGTGGGTGTAGCGCAACGCTGGATGTTTCAATCCCTCAGTCGGGATTCGGGGCGTTTGAACGCCATACCCCACTTCAGATGCGACACGTTCCAAGTAGTTTCAATCCCTCAGTCGGGATTCGGGGCGTTTGAACAACTGCAGGACTATGCGGAAAAACTCTCGTTCCTGCGTTTCAATCCCTCAGTCGGGATTCGGGGCGTTTGAACGCAGAAGAGAAAGCCAGCACGCTGGCCTATCGGGCCGTTTCAATCCCTCAGTCGGGATTCGGGGCGTTTGAACGTGCCTGTAGTACGCTTCAAGCAGCGTGTCTTTGTCCGGTACGTTTCAATCCCTCAGTCGGGATTCGGGGCGTTTGAACCCAATGCAAGGGGCATCTGCTGCTGTTCCACCCAATCGGGTTTCAATCCCTCAGTCGGGATTCGGGGCGTTTGAACTTCCCTGCCGGAGCATGCGCATCTCCTTTTCTGCTGTTTCAATCCCTCAGTCGGGATTCGGGGCGTTTGAACCATCTGACCGGCAACGACGGTTTCGTCAGCGATTGCAAGCGTTTCAATCCCTCAGTCGGGATTCGGGGCGTTTGAACGTTCTCCCAGTCATCCGAGTACTCCGGAATGTACTCCAGTTTCAATCCCTCAGTCGGGATTCGGGGCGTTTGAACCTGGGGCTCCAGCCGCTGGTCGGCTGGAACGGCGTGCAGTTTCAATCCCTCAGTCGGGATTCGGGGCGTTTGAACTCCGGATGGGCCTGCCGGTGGAAGAGGATGATACCCCGTTTCAATCCCTCAGTCGGGATTCGGGGCGTTTGAACGGCGGCAGGCGGTGTTTTGTGGCGACGAGGACTCAGTTTCAATCCCTCAGTCGGGATTCGGGGCGTTTGAACCGTTTGAGCTCCTCGGCATCAACGTCTCCGAGGTGGTGGTTTCAATCCCTCAGTCGGGATTCGGGGCGTTTGAACTCCGAGCGCCGCCTGCGCTTCGCGCGAGGCGGCGCGCTGTTTCAATCCCTCAGTCGGGATTCGGGGCGTTTGAACCACCTACCCGGGGAATCATCCCCAAAATCGGCCTGGGAGTTTCAATCCCTCAGTCGGGATTCGGGGCGTTTGAACTTCTCGATCGGCTGTGGCCTTTTGTCGCTGTGATTCTGGGGTTTCAATCCCTCAGTCGGGATTCGGGGCGTTTGAACTCCGAGCGCCGCCTGCGCTTCGCGCGAGGCGGCGCGCTGTTTCAATCCCTCAGTCGGGATTCGGGGCGTTTGAACCCTCCTTCTCCTGTTGTTGGATTCTAAGTTCTGCTGTTTCAATCCCTCAGTCGGGATTCGGGGCGTTTGAACATGCCGAGTTGGTAAAGTATCCCGTTGACGCTCCACCGTTTCAATCCCTCAGTCGGGATTCGGGGCGTTTGAACCCTATACACGATCTGGTACGAAGGAGAGGCGGCGGGGGTTTCAATCCCTCAGTCGGGATTCGGGGCGTTTGAACTCCTCCAGGTCCTGTTTCTGCGCCAGCAGGACGTAGTTTCAATCCCTCAGTCGGGATTCGGGGCGTTTGAACGAAAATGCTGGAAGTGTACGTCCTGCTGGCGCAGAGTTTCAATCCCTCAGTCGGGATTCGGGGCGTTTGAACCTTATGCGGCGGGCACTCCCTGGGACGAGGCCCTGCGCGTTTCAATCCCTCAGTCGGGATTCGGGGCGTTTGAACCGAAGTGCCAGGGGAGGGAGGAACGGGAGAGGTTGATGTTTCAATCCCTCAGTCGGGATTCGGGGCGTTTGAACTACCAGCGCCTCCGCCCCCACCGGGACCTTGATGAGAGTTTCAATCCCTCAGTCGGGATTCGGGGCGTTTGAACTTCGCACTCAACAAGCAGATGTAGGTGCGGGACACCCCGGTTTCAATCCCTCAGTCGGGATTCGGGGCGTTTGAACCCCTGGACAGAATCGCAGTACGGAGGCGATCGCGAGGTTTCAATCCCTCAGTCGGGATTCGGGGCGTTTGAACTCTTGGTGTTCCTTGCGGGATCATCTGGCGCTTGGAGGTTTCAATCCCTCAGTCGGGATTCGGGGCGTTTGAACTCCCATCCACTGAAAGGAGGTCGAGATGAAGGAGGAACTCGTTTCAATCCCTCAGTCGGGATTCGGGGCGTTTGAACGATTCTTCTCGTAGGGGTGGTCAAATGAGGCACCTGAGTTTCAATCCCTCAATCGGGATTCGGGGCGTTTGAACGGCCAGGACACTTCTTGGTTGCGCTATACGCGGGTTGTGTTTCAATCCCTCAGTCGGGATTCGGGGCGTTTGAACGTACATAGGAGCAGGCGACAGGCGTGTATATGGTACCGGTTTCAATCCCTCAGTCGGGATTCGGGGCGTTTGAACCCAGGGCACCGGCGGGCTTTTTTGTTGCAGACTCCCTGTTTCAATCCCTCAGTCGGGATTCGGGGCGTTTGAACCGGCTGGGTGCGCTTCTGGGTCCGAGGGCCTTCTTCGGGTTTCAATCCCTCAGTCGGGATTCGGGGCGTTTGAACGGCATTAAAGCCAGATTCACCCCGTCCGCAAAGGCCAGTTTCAATCCCTCAGTCGGGATTCGGGGCGTTTGAACTTTATCGCCACTTTCGCATTTAACCCCTTTATATCGCGTTTCAATCCCTCAGTCGGGATTCGGGGCGTTTGAACGCCCTTCTCCAGGTCCAGGCTGGAAAGCAGCAGTCCGGTTTCAATCCCTCAGTCGGGATTCGGGGCGTTTGAACATATTCCAGGCCACGGCGGTCTGGGTGACCTGGAAGAAAGTTTCAATCCCTCAGTCGGGATTCGGGGCGTTTGAACGTCATCGGACGACACTGTGTGTCTATGGCGGGTTGCGGTTTCAATCCCTCAGTCGGGATTCGGGGCGTTTGAACGTGGCAGGTGGCGCAGACAAGCTCCGCCGCCTCCTGGCGTTTCAATCCCTCAGTCGGGATTCGGGGCGTTTGAACTCCCCAACATTCATCGCAGTAATACCCGGTGCCTCCGGTGGTTTCAATCCCTCAGTCGGGATTCGGGGCGTTTGAACGCCTCACCCTGGCGCCGGGTCTCTTTCGGGGTGGAGTTTCAATCCCTCAGTCGGGATTCGGGGCGTTTGAACCCTCCGTCATCGCGAACCGTCTGGGATATGTGCCAAAGGTTTCAATCCCTCAGTCGGGATTCGGGGCGTTTGAACGTTAGGGTATCCAAGGAAAACAAGTCAACCCCAAAGGAGTTTCAATCCCTCAGTCGGGATTCGGGGCGTTTGAACCCAGACGCCAGCCGCTTTCCTCACTCGGGATAAAAAGGTTTCAATCCCTCAGTCGGGATTCGGGGCGTTTGAACAATCGCAGGGATCGCGATAGGCGTGGGCATTGGTCTTGTTTCAATCCCTCAGTCGGGATTCGGGGCGTTTGAACGGCAGTTGGAACAGGCCCACCGGCGGGCGGGGCCGGTGGTTTCAATCCCTCAGTCGGGATTCGGGGCGTTTGAACGACTCCCGTGGCGTCATTGACCACCGCCGTTGCCGTGGTTTCAATCCCTCAGTCGGGATTCGGGGCGTTTGAACTCGCTTCCTGATTGCTTCTGCTGGCTGGCTTGGTGTCGTTTCAATCCCTCAGTCGGGATTCGGGGCGTTTGAACGATGCGCGGGGGTGCATCGCCTGCGACCCGCCACAGCCGTTTCAATCCCTCAGTCGGGATTCGGGGCGTTTGAACCCATCAATTTCGGCTTACGCGGCAAGGGAGATATTGATGTTTCAATCCCTCAGTCGGGATTCGGGGCGTTTGAACTCTACCGCCCCCGCGCGCTGGTCCTCTCCACCGGCGGTTTCAATCCCTCAGTCGGGATTCGGGGCGTTTGAACCGTCTACACCGACCCCGGCGTCAGCGCAAAGACCACCGGTTTCAATCCCTCAGTCGGGATTCGGGGCGTTTGAACTCCGGCTGGTGAATGGCAGCCGTCGGCGGCGGTGAGTTTCAATCCCTCAGTCGGGATTCGGGGCGTTTGAACTCCCGTTTGCGCGCAAACGGCGTGTCCTGTGTTTGTGTTTCAATCCCTCAGTCGGGATTCGGGGCGTTTGAACTCTATTACTCCACAGCGAGATACAACTATGATAAGTGCGGTTTCAATCCCTCAGTCGGGATTCGGGGCGTTTGAACAAACTCCGCCTCCGCCCGCACGGTGACGACATGGCCGAGTTTCAATCCCTCAGTCGGGATTCGGGGCGTTTGAACGCGCTGGCGCAACCGCGACCCCGGACCAGTCATTCTGTTTCAATCCCTCAGTCGGGATTCGGGGCGTTTGAACGCCTGACGGCGGCGCTGGGGCAGGGAGGGACCACGGTGTTTCAATCCCTCAGTCGGGATTCGGGGCGTTTGAACATCAGCCAATGCGGGCTGGAATCGGTCAGACCACCGATGTTTCAATCCCTCAGTCGGGATTCGGGGCGTTTGAACTTCAGCAGCGATTTGCTGTCCAGCATTGGTTCAAGGGTTTCAATCCCTCAGTCGGGATTCGGGGCGTTTGAACAGAGGCCTTGCAGGCCATTGCCAGCGAAATTGCCAGTTTCAATCCCTCAGTCGGGATTCGGGGCGTTTGAACGTACGGGATTCTGCTACTTCTGGAGCGACTGGCCAATGGTTTCAATCCCTCAGTCGGGATTCGGGGCGTTTGAACCCACGCGCCTCTGCTTTATCAAGTGTCGGATGTAGTAGTTTCAATCCCTCAGTCGGGATTCGGGGCGTTTGAACTCAAACGTCAGCGGTGTCGTGCTCTCGGTTTGGCAGTTTCAATCCCTCAGTCGGGATTCGGGGCGTTTGAACGCGGCGCTAGACGAGGCGGAACAGGGCGCAATCGCGCCAGTTTCAATCCCTCAGTCGGGATTCGGGGCGTTTGAACCCACAACCAGGGCGGGAACCCGCTGGCAGAACCCGAGTTTCAATCCCTCAGTCGGGATTCGGGGCGTTTGAACCGGGTGCTTCCCCAGAGGAAGAGGTCCCGGTCGGTGAGTTTCAATCCCTCAGTCGGGATTCGGGGCGTTTGAACTTCCTCCCGTTTGCGCGCAAACGGCGTGTCCTGTGTTTGTGTTTCAATCCCTCAGTCGGGATTCGGGGCGTTTGAACGCAAGGGGGTGGATACCCTGGCGACCGTCCTGCACCAGGTTTCAATCCCTCAGTCGGGATTCGGGGCGTTTGAACGTCGGCCTGGTCCCGGCGCTGGCCCTGGACCTGCTGGTTTCAATCCCTCAGTCGGGATTCGGGGCGTTTGAACTATAACGGACCGGCTGAAGCGGTCCAGTTTGTGGACGTTTCAATCCCTCAGTCGGGATTCGGGGCGTTTGAACGACCACAAATCCTTTTACCCCCACGGCTGCCCGACTGTTTCAATCCCTCAGTCGGGATTCGGGGCGTTTGAACTTTCCCCCTCGGCCGCTTTGATCGCCGCGCTATAGGGTTTCAATCCCTCAGTCGGGATTCGGGGCGTTTGAACCGACCTGCTGGGCCTGGGACGAGGACACCTCGGGACCGCCGGTTTCAATCCCTCAGTCGGGATTCGGGGCGTTTGAACTCATCACCGCCCGCGCCCGCTCCCGGTCCCGCAGCTGCGGTTTCAATCCCTCAGTCGGGATTCGGGGCGTTTGAACCGCCGGGGACGATGCTGACGACGACCGTGCCCCCGGTGTTTCAATCCCTCAGTCGGGATTCGGGGCGTTTGAACTTTCCCCCTCGGCCGCTTTGATCGCCGCGCTATAGGGTTTCAATCCCTCAGTCGGGATTCGGGGCGTTTGAACCGACCTGCTGGGCCTGGGACGAGGACACCTCGGGACCGCCGGTTTCAATCCCTCAGTCGGGATTCGGGGCGTTTGAACTCATCACCGCCCGCGCCCGCTCCCGGTCCCGCAGCTGCGGTTTCAATCCCTCAGTCGGGATTCGGGGCGTTTGAACCGCCGGGGACGATGCTGACGACGACCGTGCCCCCGGTGTTTCAATCCCTCAGTCGGGATTCGGGGCGTTTGAACACGGCCGGAGTGCAGGCTCCCCTGCCGAAGCAGAACGTTTCAATCCCTCAGTCGGGATTCGGGGCGTTTGAACGTGGCATTGCGCCACAGGCGGGAGCGGGGGAGTTGGTTTCAATCCCTCAGTCGGGATTCGGGGCGTTTGAACGTACCCCGCCGCCAGCCCCACCACCGCCAGGTACGGTTTCAATCCCTCAGTCGGGATTCGGGGCGTTTGAACCCACGCATCCCTCGCCGATAGGGGATGCTCAATCTCCTCCCGTTTCAATCCCTCAGTCGGGATTCGGGGCGTTTGAACAAGGGGGGGTGCGTCTTGACCGAGGGGAGAGAATGCATGTTTCAATCCCTCAGTCGGGATTCGGGGCGTTTGAACCCCGCAATGAGAATGAGAATCCAGTTAGCCATTGTTGTTTCAATCCCTCAGTCGGGATTCGGGGCGTTTGAACTATTATGGCCGTCGGCCGGAGTCTGGGCCTCCCGGTTGTTTCAATCCCTCAGTCGGGATTCGGGGCGTTTGAACGTCGGCGGATGCGGACACCTGGCTGGACATCCGGGTGTTTCAATCCCTCAGTCGGGATTCGGGGCGTTTGAACCTGAAACGGCCGGGTGGCCTCCCCGCGGTCGTTGAAGTTTCAATCCCTCAGTCGGGATTCGGGGCGTTTGAACTCGCGGGGATTGCCCTGCGGGAGGTGTACGCGGGCCTCTTGTTTCAATCCCTCAGTCGGGATTCGGGGCGTTTGAACTCCACGCTGACCAGCGCCAGCAGGAGCAGGATGATAAAGTTTCAATCCCTCAGTCGGGATTCGGGGCGTTTGAACCCAGCGCCTCCGCCGCCTCCACGCTGAGAATGTCATCCAGTTTCAATCCCTCAGTCGGGATTCGGGGCGTTTGAACTCAACGCCGAGCACTGCGGATCCCCGTTGCCGCACAAGGTTTCAATCCCTCAGTCGGGATTCGGGGCGTTTGAACTCATCGGCGTCGCCGCCCTGGGCGCTTTCGTCTGGGTTTCAATCCCTCAGTCGGGATTCGGGGCGTTTGAACGACGGGCCACCGGAGTTTTGTAACTTCAAGTGTAGCATTGTTTCAATCCCTCAGTCGGGATTCGGGGCGTTTGAACGAGGTGTCTCAATTGCGAATAGGATTGAAACGGGCAGGTTTCAATCCCTCAGTCGGGATTCGGGGCGTTTGAACCTGGATGGCGCGAAGAGTGGCGTGATCAGCAGGTGGGTGGTTTCAATCCCTCAGTCGGGATTCGGGGCGTTTGAACTCTCACGGCGGCGGCGACAACCGCCGTGAGCACAGCGGTTTCAATCCCTCAGTCGGGATTCGGGGCGTTTGAACTTTATTTGACGGAAAGGCGGTGCATTACCGCTGGATCGTTTCAATCCCTCAGTCGGGATTCGGGGCGTTTGAACCCTCCAGCAAGCAGCGGAATGAGTGCTGGCTATTCTGGTTTCAATCCCTCAGTCGGGATTCGGGGCGTTTGAACTGGTGAAGAAGGTCGCACCGGAGGTGCTGGAGGTCCTGGTTTCAATCCCTCAGTCGGGATTCGGGGCGTTTGAACGGTACACGTCCACCTCCTCATCCCGCAGCATGCTCACGTTTCAATCCCTCAGTCGGGATTCGGGGCGTTTGAACAGCAACCAAGGGCCAGGCAACAGCAAGAACAGCAGAGGTTTCAATCCCTCAGTCGGGATTCGGGGCGTTTGAACTTGGCAGGGGGACCCCCCGAAGAGATCGGTCCACCCGTTTCAATCCCTCAGTCGGGATTCGGGGCGTTTGAACAGCGCCCAACCCAATGGGTATTATATACCACTTTCCCCAACGCGCCAGTCTGTACTCCCTCCATTTCCACTTCTCCCGCTCGCTCTGTCTTCGTCCCATGTATCCTTTGTTCCACCGTCTCCTCCAAAGCGAGTACCTCCCCCTCTTTTTCTCTCGTTTCTCCCTCCTTTCCGCCCATTACCCATATCTGCCGACCGGGTGTCCATATATCCCCATATATGCCCCCAGACGCCTGCGAGCACCTCCCCCTCCCCAGCCCTCCGCTTCGCCGCTCGCACCCCCAACGGGCATCTCAAATGATGTACGTCCTCTCCTCCGCCGGTTTCTCCGACCCAATGGTCTCCACTTTCTTCACACAGGCCGCACAGAGGGGATAGAACCGCACGCTATCCTCGCTCGTCTTCAATACTTTCCCCAGTTTCTCCATCAGCATCACCCGCTCTTTCTCCGAGAGAAAGCACTCAAAGACGCTGTACTGGGTCCATTTCCCGAACCCGCTCAGGATTTTGTGGACGCGCGTCCGACGCCGGTTGTCCGGAATGTCGTACGCCACCACGTAGAGGGTGCGCGAAGGCTCTCCTTTTCCCATTATCCAGTCCCCAGGACAACGCAGGATGATGAACTTTAAAAAAATTAACCGGACATAAACCGGCGTAATGGTCGCCTGACCCTCTGGGCTACCCCTCCCCCCGGCCCCCTCCCCGCTTGCCGCTGCGCGGCGCGGGGAGGGGGAGAAAGAAGGGGGTTTGGGGGCGGCGGCGAAGCCGCCGCCCCCAAACCCCACCCTCTGCCCCCCTTCTCTCCCCGCTGCGGGGAGAGAGGGGGGGCAGGGGGGATGAGAGGGGTCAGATGGACCATCAGCGGGAACGCTTCCCGCTCAACTGTCAGGGGGTCAGACCCGCATCGGGTTATGTCCGAACTAATTTCTTAAAGTGTAATTACCTACCACGAAGGGCACAAAGTACTCACAAAGGACACAAAGGGATAAAATATCATCCTTCGTGCCCTTTGTGCGGCCTTCGTGTCCTTCGTGGTTTTTATGAAACGGTTCTTGGGTAGGTAGTCACCTTAAAGTTCATAATCCTGCGCCACGGGATCAGCGGGTGGTGAACGGCCGGAAGTGGGGGATGTCCCCCATCAGCCATTTGGCCAGCAGCCGTACCTCCAGTTCCAGGGCCCGCCGGTAGGTCACTTTCTCCTCCAGAACCGGGTGCTGAATCTCCGTATCCAGCCGGGCCTCCATTTGCTCCAGAAAGGTGCGCCGTGCCCCGTCTTTCAACCGCCAGGAACCCAGTTCCTCCACAAAGTCCTCCCGCTTCAGCATCCCGTTGTTCAAAACGGTCAGGACGACGGAGTCTACTACCAGGGACCGGAAGGGCTCCATCACGTCCAGCGCCAGCGCGGGCTTCCCATACTGGGAGGAGTGGAGAAACCCCACGTACGGGTCCAGTCCGACGATGTTCACCGCCGAGGCCACCTGGTTCATCAGCAGGACGTAGCCGAAAGAGAGGAGGGCATTCACGGGGTCCGGCGGGGGCCGTTTCTGACGGCCGGGGAAAGGCCAATTCCCCTTCAGCAGGCGGCCGAAGACGCCGAAGTAGGCCGCCGTGCCCGCCCCCTCCACCCCCAGCAACTTCCCGTACGCTGTCCCTGCCTGGGGACGGGAAGGGTCCGGCGCCATCCGGTCCGGCTCCATCCGGTCCACCTCCTCCAGCAGCGCCCGCAGCCGCTCCGCCGCTTCCCCAATGGCTGCGTCCTCCCGCTTCCGGTTCGCCCGCAGGAGCATGGTTCGCATATTGCTCAACTTCGCCCGTACAAAGGCCCGGGCCAGGGAGAACGCCCGCGCCGGGTCGTGGTGGGCCTGATGTTGCTGGAGCCGGGCCAGGCTGTTCTTCCCCAGCGGGGGCGTCAGTCGCCCCAGGAAGCGCCCGCCGCGGCTGCAGAAGCAGATCTCCACCCGCTGCTCCAGCAGGGCCGTCAGGACGGGCGTGGTCAGGGTGATGTTCCCCAAGACCACCACCTGGCTCACCCGGATCAGGGGTATCCGAACTTTCTGTTTCGGCCGCCCCTGCTCCTTGTCCTCCGGGATGTGGACGACCAGACAATCGGCTTCCCGGGTGACCTTCGCTCCGTTTTCGGTCAGGTAGAGGGTGCTCATGTGAAAAATCCGTGGTAACTGTTCAGCCTCACCCCTCCCCCAGCGGCTTCGCCGCCCGCCGCAGGCGGCGGGGGTGGGGTGAGGAAGCCGGAAGGGTTACAACTGGCGTCCGCAGGCCTGCGGCCCGGCACGGGCCCGGCGGCCTGGGCTCTGTTTGGGCTCATCGCTCCTCCAGGGATCGCAGGCGGCGGACCTCCCGGGGGAGACAGACCGGCTCCAGGGAGCAATCCCGGCAGCGGGCGGCCCGCTCCAGGGGTGGGGGCGGGGTGGGGGCCTCCGCCAGAGCGAAGGCCTGCTCCACCGCTGCTTCCGTCCGGGCCCGCAGTTCGGGGGTGATCTCCACCCAGAGTCTGCGGCGGGACTTCCAGTAGAAGATAGCCCCCCGCACCACAGGCCGGCCCGTCCGTTCCTCCAGGCAGAGGGCCTGCGCGCATAACTGGATGTGGTCGTTGAGCCAGCGCCCCATCCGCCCGTGCTTGTGCTCTACCGGCACCAGTTCCCCTTCCCGCTCCTCCACCACGTCGGCAAAGCCCGCCACTCGCAGGCGGTCGGACCACAGATAGACCCGGCGATGGATGAGGGCTTCCCCCTCGTGCGTGACGCCGCCGGTATGGACCCGTTCGTGCTGATACATCCCCTCCAGCACCGGCGCGTTCACCTCCATCTCCCCGCCCACGTACATCAGCCAGAAGCGGCGGGGGCAGTATTCCCACTGGTTGAGCATGGAGATGGGGAGGTAATCCTGCATACTTTCACGCTGAGTAACTGCCTACCCAGGGGCCCCGGAAAGCGTCATCAAAGACGCCAGCGAAGGCAGGCCCCTGTGGCGCAGGCCGCCAGGCCTGCATGCAGGCTGACAGCCTGCGCTACGTTATCTCCCAACCGGTCAGGGTAGGTTCACCACGCTGATGGAAATCGCCCTTCCCTGGGCCCTGCGTGCCGGGCCTCGCCCCGAGGGCTCGGCCTGAGAGGTATCGGCCTTCGCCGACACGCTTTCCGTGCGCCTCACCAGAGGGGTTGGCGAAGGCCGACCATTGGCCGCAGGCCCAGAGAGGCTGACTTCAGTCAGGGCGGAGGGCCCGGCACTGGCCCATGCCCATCGCCGTCTTCATCCCCACCCCGCAGTAGAAGGCCAGGTCCGCCAGGGCATTCAGGACCCGGCGGGCCCAGTCGTCCGCCCCCATCAGGCCGTAGGTGACCTGGCCCACAAAGCCGACCTGGGGCGCGTGCCGGAACTCCTGGATGCGGGTCTCCAGCCGCCGGATCCGCTGGATGACGACATGTTCCTCCAGATAGGCGGTGATCGCTTCCCGGTCCACCTGGAGGGACGACGGGGCCAGGTGGTTCCACGAACGGAGGAGGCTCCCGAAGACCAGCGCCGGGTCCGGCAGGATGACCACTTTTTTGCCCCACTCTTTCTGACCGAACCCGAAGGCGGTGGGGGAGGCGAATTCCAGGGTGATCTCCTGGTCCGGCGGGGCCCCGGCGGCCAGTTGCCCCCAGGAGGTGTACCCGGCCCAGGGATGGCTGCCCGGGGTCACCCGGATCTCCTGGACCTGCAGGGTGGCAGCGCCCAGTTGCAGGACGGGGAGGGCATCGTCCCGCAGGAAGCGGGACATCAGGCGCTCGTAGATGAGGGGGTGGAGGACGGTGAACCGAAGGAAGCAGGTCGTTTCCGGTGTGAGATAGACCCGTCCATCGCGCGCCGGGCCAGCGCCCCAGAGGGGGGAGACGGTGAAGGGCCGCACGGGGGCGTTGGGCTGATGCAGCATCTCCGCCAGGACCGGGTCGGATTCCCGGATGGCGCTCAGGAAGGCCGCGTGGGCCTGATGGCCCACCGTCGCCCCCACCGTTGCCGGTTGGGTGGGGGCCAGGATCAGAACGAGAGAGTAGAGGTCGGGAGGAGGGGTCATCATCTATATCCCTTCGTGCGTCACTACCTTTGCCGACTAAAGTCGCTCACCATCGGCCTGCAGTCGGCCTGCGCCGACCAGGGGGCGTCGGCACCGGCCGATGCCCGGCACAGCGGGCCCAGGGAGACTGATGTCCCATCAGCGCGTAGCGGCAGGCCAACCGGGTAGGGTGAGATTCGGCGCTGACTGAAGTCACCCTTCCTGGGCCGCGGGCCTGGGGTCGACCTTCGCCGACCAGGTCTCTCATGGATACGCACCCATAGGGGCGGTCGGCCTCCGCCGACAACCCCTCGGGCCGAGCCCCTCGGGGCGAGGCCCGGCATCCAGTACCCAGAGAGGACGATTTCCATCGGCGTGAATCGTTACCGGCCGGTGGTTACCTTTGGGCGTGGTTTTACAGGATGATCGCATCCTGGGTCCGGCGCTCCTTCCACCAGCCCAGGCTGTCCACAAAAAAGGCGTCCTGGTTGAAGACGATGCTCCAGGGCGTGTCGCTCAGACCGCCCCCCGGCCGGCGGACGCGCAGTTCGTGGACTTCAAAAAGGGGCGGGAGGGCGCGGCCCAACTGGATTGAGGCCGGATGACGGTCTGTGAACCAGGCGACGATCTGTTTGCGCCGGAGGTGACGGTTCAGCCGTCGCAACCGAATCTCGGGCTCCGTGGCGACTTCCAGCCCCTCAATGACCGTCACCTGTGCCTGGCGTCCGGCCACCTGTTCCTGGCTCACCTCGAACCAGACCTTGCGACCCCGGTCCAGCAGCCCGGTCAGAGTAAAGTAGCCATAGACGCCCAACAATTCGTCTGGCCCACGTCCGATCCGTCCACTGTAACGCTGCTCGCGGGCGACCTCGTCGGGCCAGCGGTCAGAGAGCATTTTCAGTTGTGCCAGGTACTCCTCTTCGTCCAACTCTTCCAGGATGCCCCGCCGGAGCAGGAACAGCAGGTTGTAACGTTTGGCCGGGAAGCCGGGATCGGTGCCCCGCCTGTCCAGGACTGCTGCCTCCAGGCCGCTGCCACGAAAGGTGAGCAGCGGGGCCAGGATGCGTTCCTCATCCCGGTAGCGGCGATAGAGCGCCCAGGCCGGCCCGGCCGGCTTATCCGTCAGCGCCTGGACCGTCTCGGCCAGTCCGGTCTGGATGCGCGGGCGGTCATCGGGCTGGAACATGGTTAACCATTTGGCGGCAGCCTCTTGAAATTCGGCGGCAGCGTGGACGTGCAGGTAACGGGCAAAGTCCTCCGGCTTCTGATAGGCTTCTTCAATCAGGTCGTAGAGCGTCTGCCGGGAGATGGACGGGGCGGTCAGCCGGCCGGCCATAAAGTGGTAGACGTACTCAGGCACCAGGGCGATGGCCCGGTTGGGGATGTCCGGGTGGCTTTTGGCGTGCCGGGCCAGCCGGCCGAAGCGCTGGATGAACTGGCTTGCCGTGCGCGCCTCAAAGATCAGCACATCCTTTTCCGCCTCGTCTTTGAAGTCAATCCCCACTTCAATGGTGGAGGTGCCGACAGTAAACGGCCGTCGCAGAGCCTCGGCGCGCTCCTGGTCGGAACTGAAACCGTGCACTTCGCCCACCGGGTGGTCGGGGAAGAGGTCGCGCAGGGCCTGCGCCGTCTCAATGGCCCCGGCCACCGCGTCCAGGATGGTCACCAGGCGGGCCTGCGGGTAGGTCTGGATGAACCGCTGGATTTCCGGCAGGTATTCCAGAAGGGTTTCCACGCCCTTCCAGCGCCTCAGGTCGGCGGGCAGGATGGTCAGTCGTACAGGATAGGCGATGATGCGGGCCTCCGGGGCATCCGACGGTTCTCCCGCGATTACCTCCACCGGCAGGTGCAGACGATCGCGCAGCCAGGGCATGGCCGGGGATTCGGGTGTGGCCGAGGCAAAGATGAACACGCGCCCGTATGCGGGGTTGATGGAGTGTAATGTCCCCACCAGAAAGGCCACGTCGGCCATCTGCTTGACGTTGTAGAGATGGAACTCGTCAAAGACGAAAATACGGTATTGCCCTATCAGGCTGAAGAGCCGTCGGCCCACTCCCTCCGATCCGCCGTACAGTCCAAAGAAGATGTGGAACAGAATGTCGGGGTTGGTGAGGATGGTCGGCTCCCAGTTCAGCAGGTGCTCCAGCGTCTCGCTGTGGCGCTTCTGGTCCAGCCGGCTCTCCCACTCGTCCAGTTGGGCACTGTCTACCCGCAGCAGGCGGTACTCCTGGTTGGGGTCCATCCATCCTTTCAGGGCCCGTTCCTGGTCCCGAATCAGTTCGTTGGTGGGGTAGACGCCGAAGGCCGGAATCCGATGGCGGATGGAAAAGGCGTAACTGGCCAGAGTCTTTCCGCTGCCCGTTGGGGCGGTCACGAAGAGACAGAGGGTCTGGCGGCGGTCCAGCGCCTCCCGCACGCGGCCGTAGACCTGGGCCTGATAGGCGTAGGGCTGGAGGCCGGGGAGCCAGCCGGAATTCACCCGGTCAAAAGCGACTGGCAGGACTTCTACAGTCAGGGCCTGCATCAGACTTCACCGGAAGTTTGAAAACAGCACACGAACATGGGTCGGGAGGGATGGAGACGAGAATCCGTGAAAACCTGTGCCATGTGTGTCTATCCGTTTTCTATATTGAAGAAAATCTCTGGGCTCTGCGATTCGTTTGTGCAGCGGACTCATCTTTATCTCTGGCTGGATTTCTTCTGGAGCGGCCGGGCCAGGAAGCGCATCTGCGCGGGCAGATAGACCCTTTCGTCGCCGAAGTGGGCCTCGTAGTGGGGAGCGGCGTCAAACCGGGCGCGGGCGATCAGGCGGGTGGGCAGGCTGGTAGCCACCACGTCGCAGACCATGGGGTCGGCCTCCAGGTCGCGCCAATTGAGGTAAGCGTCCACGAAGAAGGGGCCCTCTCGCTCCACCACCCGGCGGGCCGGTTCCGATTGGAGGCGGGCCTTGGCGGGGAACTTGCCCAGGCGAACCCGGGTGGGCTGTCCTGCCAGGAGGTCGCGGAGGGCGGGGGCATCGGGCAGCGCGGCCGGGTTTTGGACCATCAGGTAGAAGGTGAAGCGGGAGCCGGGCCGGAGCATACGGGCGAAGCCCCAGTCGGGGTAGCCCACGGACTGCTCCTTCTGGGTGAGCACGTAGGACTCCCGCAGTGTGTTCCACTGGACCAGGCGGTAGGCCACCCGCTGGGGTGCAGCGGGGGTCAGGTAGAGACGGCCGTTCAGCGGCGTCAACTCCTCCACGTAGTGGGGTTCCTGGATGAGATGGGTGTAGGTATACGTCTTGCCGTGGGCCAGGCCCAGGGCATAGGCCAGGGCGTAGTTGTGGATGAACGGGCCGGTCTCGTAGACCTTGCCCCGCTCCACGGTGGCGTAGAAGACGTAGTCCAGGAGTTCCAGAGTGCCACGGTAGATGTGCATATTCCACCTCGTCTGAGGTCAGGCGATCCCCTCCCAGATGCCGTATTCCCCGATGATGATTTTGGCGCCGGCGGTCAGAGTTCCCCCCGGCTGCCAGCAGATGCGCGCGGGGGGGAGATCGCCCCCAAACCTCTGCGGATTTGTTGTCTCCCGGCCCAGCAGCGGCTCTATAGGGCCGCTGACTCCGGGCACCGGGCGGCGGCCCTGGAACTCCGCCGCCAGGGCGTGGGCCAGGAGTTCTTTGTCAGCAGAGACGGTCACCACGGGGCGTTTGCCGTTCAGGTCCAGGGCCAGGTCGGAGTTGAAGAATTCTTGCCCATTATCCAGGAGCTTGTGTAACCCCACCCTTCCCCAGCCGTAGGTGCGCTCGCCGCCGAGTTGCAACCGGGATAGAACCTTCTGCCAGGGTAGGGTACAGCCCTGGTGCGCAAAGATGTAGCCCACCAGGTACACCGGCCGGCCGTCGCGTGTGTGCGGCGCGATGAATTCGGTCTCGTGCAGACTGCCCTCCTCGGCAGTGTTGCAGCCGTAGTTCAGCGCTGTGCTGGCGTAGGAGCCCAGATAGCGCCAGGCGAATTCGTCTGCCCTCTCGCCCCAGGGCCAGAGGTCTACGGTCTCGCCGACCGCCGGGTAAAAGTAACTGAAGGCCAGTTCATCGCTGACCCGTTTCCCCACGGTCTCGTAGTCGCCGCCGAGGTGCGGGAAATCACGGGTCAGGCGGGCGGTGAGGGCACCCCACAGCGCCTTGCCGGTCACATAGGGACGGGTGCGCTGCACGTTGCCCTGCTTGATCCAGCCGATGTGCATCGGCGAGAGTAACCGAAAGACGATTTTGTATGCGGTCCAGGTCATCGTCACCTCGCGTTAACACAACAAGACTTGCAGGACAACTGCGAGCAGTTGTCCTACTGTCGCGCCTTGGCGCCGTAGCGGACGTAGATGAGCGTCTGTTCCCAGACCTGCTTGACGAGCAGGAGGGTATCGAGGTCGCTGGCAATTTTATCGGTAACGAATTTCAATCGGTTATCTCTTTTTTCAGGAATTTTTGTATCATCTGGGAGCAGATTTGAGCATAAATTGAATAATTCTTCCTGGATAGTGTCTGCCAGTGATTTCTCCACCTCTCTAGTGCGAGAGAACAGGAAAAGGATACAGGCATAGACGCCGTTCTCCTGGAGAACCCCTAAGGTTTTCGTCGCCAGGGTATCCAGCTCTTTGGGCTTAGATGTTGCGTCGACAATGGCCTGTGCCGTTTTAGCAGCCAGCGTATCCAGGTTCTCCATGCTACACCTCCCAGTCGGCCATCACTTTGATGCGTCCGAATCCGCGGGTGCCCATGCCGCCGATGCCCAGGTATTCGGCCAGTTCCAGGCCGGCGCGCACCACGTCCAATGGGCGTTTGTGCTGAAATTGTTGAGCCTTCGGGTCGCTGGCAGGGAATCCATTTCTGTAATCATCTTCCACCACGTCCAGCCAGAGCCAGGTGGCGCGGGGCAGGGCTTCGTAGGTGAAGAGGGCGCCTTCAGCGGCTGCGCCGGTGCGCGGGTCAATGCTGACCGAGGTGCGCACTTCCAGGTTGGAGTTAACGATCTGGGAGAAGAGTTTATCAGAGACTAACACGATGCGGCTCTTGATCTCCTTCGGTACCCGCAGGTCATCCGGCGCTGACCAATCGCTATCTTTTTCCAGCATCAGCCAGCCCAGGTTCAAGCGGTTTTGTCGGGTGAGGGCGCTGTTCCATCCTGCCTTGTTTTCGCTCACCTGGTGGCCTTCAATTCCAAAATCGGCGAGTGTGGAGGGGCTGGTGACCCAGACGGGGCCGGCCATGGAGTGAACGGGGAAGAGCAGCAGGCGGGCGTCGCTGATGCTGACGGTGCCGGCGTTGCCGCCCGCTGTGCCCCGCACGGTGCCGAAGGTGTAGCAGATGGGACAGGTGGGCTGGCCACAGTGGGGCTGATTGACTCCACCCTGGCCGGCGCACTGGATCTTCCCGTAGCGCATGGCGGCGTAGGAGCGGGCGGCGCCGGCGAGCGAGGTGCCCGGAATCTTGGGCAGGTTGGTGCCCGGCTCGCGGACAATGCTCAGGTCCACGCGCCCCAGCCGATAGCCCCCCGTGCCAATGTGGACAGGGTCCAGGGTCATCAGGAGAAAGCGTCTTTGGGTGTACAGGTTATTGCTCATCTTGGTCCTCCTATTTGAGTTCTTCTTTCATAATTTATTTCCAGGTGAATTTCCACCGCGTCGCGCAACATACCGCTCAGAGCGGCGCGTTCCAGAGACTGGCTCAATATTTCCGCCTTGCGCAGGGTATCGCGCACGAACTGGCGAAAGACATCCGCTCCCGGCAATGCCAGGGCTCCTGCGCCACTGGGTTTCTGCCACATCTCACGCTTTGTCTCAATCGTCGAGATGACAGCATGAATCTGCGATTTTGAAAGGCGTGAAATGTCCTGCCAGGCCTGCTCTAACTCGTCCAGTTGCTCCAGCAGGTAGGGGCGCTGGCGTCTCTCCGGGCCGCGCCGCTGGCCGCTGGCGTCGTAACTCACTTCAAAGCGGCGGGTGGTGGTGTCCAGGAACTCGTAGTCAAAGGTGGAGGGGAGAAAACTCACCTGATCGCCTGGTTCCAGATCGCAAATATGCACCCAATGTTCGCTATCGGGTCCGATGAACCAGCGAGTGCGGTTGGTCGGCCTGCCCTCCACCCGCCAGTAGGGATACCAGACATCATGCGTCTGTCCATCGCCCATCACCGTGGGCACGGAGAGCGTAATCTCTTGTTCGTTCAGTTCAAGTGTTATGCGGCGTTCCCTGGGCCAATTTTGGTCTGTGCAGTTGGGCGGTTCTACGTTTTTGACTTTGCACATCACCTCTATGGCCGGGCGTTGGAGCATGCGGCGACCGGCGTCCAGCGCGGCGGCGAGAGGGACGCGTCGCCCGAAGTACACTACGCCCAGGGTGAGCGGCAGGCGGTTGCGCACCTTGCCCATCTCGCGTTCGTATTTCTCTTTGATGGCCTTCACCACCTCCAGGGCCTTGTCGGCGGGGACGAGGGCCATGAAGGTGCGGGGTTCGGCCAGGATGGGGATGGCGGGAACGTAGCGGTCCGGGAGTTCCTGCACATCTTTAATCGTGATGGTCCCCCACACCTTATTTTTGGCGCCGTAACCAACAGGCTCTTCCAGGGTCAGACTTGCTCCTTTCTGCGCCTCAAGTGCATCTTTTACGGGCTGCCCCAGTTGCTCCGGTTTGGCCAGATAGTCCAGGTTATCGCATGTGATGAAGCGCTTCTTCGTGTCGTCCCAGACAACGCTCAGAGGGATGCCGTTCACAACCAGTTCGTAAGTATGGAACGGCCCCAGGTTCAGATTGTTGCGGTTCTCAGGGATAATCTCCAGGCGTGGACCGCCCTTACCAACTTTGTTAGCCACCAAGGAATCGGCAAGAATGCGCCCGGGGTTGGTCGGCAGTACCTCCTGCCAGAAGGTGCGAGTGGTTTCCCAAATACGGCGCAGGCGGGCGAAGGAGGGGGGTTGACGTAAAATTGCCAGAGCAAACAATCCTGGCTCTTTTGTATTTCTGTTCAAATCTGTATCGCTTACGTAGAGATCGTAAATTTCGATAAATTTTGTGAACCCTCCACGCGCGTCTGTCAGTATGAGGTTATCCAGTAATGGTGCCCACTTGCCAAGAGTCTGCCCGATTTTTCGGGGTGAGAGAGCTGTTTGAATCTCTCCACACAGATCTGAATAGCTAAATTGGTATTTCTTATTGTTGCGCTCTTGATCAATGAGCTCTCGTGCGGAAGGATCAAACATCAATACGCTGTTGAGCGCCTGGCCCTTAAGCCAGGGTTCCAGACCGAATCGTCCTACAATCAATGCCAACCGACCATGCTTATCGGCAACTTCATCCGTCCAGATGGTTGTGGTGAGAGTTGTCCACTCTTTTGAACGTTCGGTACGACGCTGTTCACATGTATCGCAGACCTTACGTACCACGGCTTTTTCACCCGGACCTTGCGGCCGTAAACCACACACTGGGCACAAGTCTCTTCCATAAGCACCCTGCCACCGGCCCTTAAGCTGAGAAAGTTGAGATGATTGTGGGGCTGGAGGTGGCAACTCAGCGGTGGCGATCTCTCCGAAACGCAAGGTGTTGCGAGTGCGACCGCTCAGAGTGATCGTACCAGTGGCCTCTCCCGAGAGAGCCTGGGCAATCAATTCCTGGAGATACCTCTCCAACGTTTGGCCATTGACCAGTGCTTTAAGCAAGTCTGTTACATCGGGCACAATAAACACACTCCCATCTTCATCCCGATAGATTTCATTTCCCAAGGGGCAAGTTTCTTCCAAGAAAACCTTAACTGCGTCCAGGGCGGACTGGATTAGGGCTTTCCGAGAGAGTAGATCGGGAATACGGCTTACCTGTCCCCAAAATGCCGATCCATTGATCCCTATGCGCAATAGTTGCCAATGATATTTCTGAGCCACATTTCTCTGGTGGGGGTCTCGCCAACCACACAGCAGGTTCTGGGCCAGAGCAGCCTTGAAGAAAGCCACGCTGGCTGCGGTCTGGTCAAATAGTGTTACATCATTCAAGGGACGGCGAGTCTCGGCAACGGTAGTGCGGAAATCTTGATCCAACCGTTGGATGAAGCCTGAACGGAAACCTCTCCAGTCAAAGGAACTCAGATTCCGTGAACTGGCAAATAGGTCTTGCAACCTATTTTGTAGGAAATCGTAGAGAGCCTGGCGCTTGGTCCTAAGTTCACTCAGTTCTACGCTCCTGGCCTCTTGACCAAAAGCAGTAGCAAGATAAACGACTCCACTCTGTTCAGGAGCGAATCGGTTCAGGACCCCTTTCTCAATGCCTGAACCGCGTCCATGGGCGTCCTGCATCAGTCGCTGTAAACCCGTTGGCGCTTGGGGATTCCTGTGGTCTTTGACCAAATCAAATATGCTGAGACCGTTAGCCTGTAATTCTTTTAATCCCAATCCGTTCCAAATTGGTCCTGTCCACGGGTCGCGCAACAGTTTATCCAGAGTCGGATAGGTTGTTGGTAAGTCGGGAGGAATTTGTATGTCCAAATCTCGGTTGCCGTTCAGAAAATCCTCGTGGAACTTGCCCAGCATGTGCAGCCACGCTGCCACTTCCGCCAGGAGCAGGGCGTCGCGATTCTTGGCCAGCACATTCAAGTCAATCGTCATGACTCACCTCCTGAAGGAGCTGCTTCACCTGAGTAAGGACTTTTCCAGCTATGGTCAGAGCCTCTTGAGCATCCTGGGCATCCGGTAGCCCTTCTGGCAGTGAACCGGGCAACGCATCGGGATAGCGAGTGGGAAGATAAAAGCGGTCGAGTAACTGGATTTCAATCCTGTCCTCTGCAAATGGATCCGGCTCAAGGAGTCCCAGCAAGTCTGCGAGGCGATGCGTGCGCGGCGGTATTTTCCGTTGATGCGCCAGCAATCCCTTGATGGCTTTCTCAGCACACTGTTGGGCATGGAAACAGACCTGATTGTACAACCCTTCTCCCATTGCCATTTCAGCCATGCGCAGGTCCTGGTGGGCAAAAAGCAGCCAGCGTTCACTTTCTTTCATAGATCACCTTCCCCTTGGCCAAAATTTCCTGGCGCACGAAAGGGCGCTCCTGGCTCAACTGAGCGAATTCTTCAGGGGTATAAACAAGGATGTCTACCCCAACGCGCGGGTTCAAAAGTCGCATGACCTCGCGAATGCGATCCAGGAATTTCAGATTGCTTTCTTTGATAATCACAAGGTCAATATCTGACCACTCTCCAACCTGTTCGGTTGCTAGCGAGCCGAAGAGCAGGATACGTTCTGGGTGATATGATTCCAGCAAGGTTTTCACATAGCGCGCCAGTTCAGCCGCTAAAAGGGCACGCCGCTGAGCGGATTTGACAGTGCTCATATTTGCTGCCATTCCACCCTCCACTGATGCCGCGGTTGATCCTGCCAGAGCCAGAGCCATTCCCCTTCTGCCAGCCTCTTCCGTTTCAGGCCCAAGTGGAAGAGTTGTTGGCGTAAGGCCATCAGGCGAGCAGAAAGCATGGCATTGCTGCGCTCATAAAGCACAATCCCATCCAGCGCAATATCCAGAGCCAACGGGGTGACAAGGGCAAACCATTCAGCAGGTGTATAAGCCAGCAGGTTGATGGGGGGATTTCCCTTCGCAGGAAGCAAGGCGAGAATTCGTTTCTGGCGCTGCCAGGGCAAATCGGGAAGGTTTTCGGCAATCACCAGCAGGTCCCAATCGCTTTCAGGGCCTGCCTCTCCCCGCGCCCGGGAGCCGAAAAGCACCACCGCGACCAGGTCATCGCCCAGGCCGTTGCGCAACGTCTCGAGTACGGGAGCCAGGACAACTGACAGGGTTTCACTCGAGGGAGACATTTCCTACCTCCTGCGTCAGCCGGCTCAGCTTCTTCCTTGTCAGATCATGGCTGCCCGCTCTTGTTCTGATCTCTCCCTTGACAATCTCATCCTCCGCCACCCCATACCCGCTGGTGCGCTTGGCGGAGAAGCCGTAGGTGAGGAACATCGCCTGCAGGCCCTCGGCGACCAGTTGCAGGTCTTCCAGCGCCTGTCTGCGGATTTCAGCCTCGTCCGCGCCGATCAGGTCGAAGGGGACGTAGAGCAGGGAGAAGGTGCCTTTTGTGCCAGCGGGGACAGATTCAAAAAGGATCGGATTCTTTCCGACCCGACGCTTACGGTCGTGGGGATTGATAATTTCCAGGCTCGTTTTGGTAAAGAAAGTAGGATAGAAGAACAAGCGACCTGCCTGTCCATCTTCTTCGCCGCGAATTTCACCAAAAAGTCGCTGCATCCGATCATCGTCTTGCTTGTCATGTCCCAGTTGCCAAAGCGCGGAATACAGATTCCCTTTCCAACTGGTGGAGCGTACCATTGGCAAGCGAAAGACTTTATCTCGCACAATCGGGTTATCTATGATGTAGAAGGGATTATCATCCTTTGAGATGTAGGGCTTGGCAAGGGTGAAAGTGAATTGGAGAAACCAGGAAGCGTATGGAAGCCTGTTTAGATCAACCATCGGGACGGAAATTAACTTCCATAGTTCAGCAGTCTCAGGCAAGTCAAGCGGGGGCAGATTTTTGCTCCATTCGCTGCGTAAATCATCGGCTTCTTTTTTTCTCCCATCTGCTATCAGTCTGTGATAGCGTACGGTGAAACCCTCAGTGTTCTGGGGATTGCTCTGTTTATCTAACTCAACAAAATAGTCTATGCTCATTTTGTGCCTCCTGATGCCTGTTCCAGCATGTTTTTGCCGAGCGACTCCGAAACTTTCTTGGCTTCCGCGCCGAACACATGTTTGATGTATTCCTCCAACAGAGTTTTTAATTCTCTTGGAGTGGCTAGTCGAGATTGAAGTTCTGATGGCCAGAATGCCCAAACGCGCAGGATATAAGTATTCTGGCTGTTTGGTTTTAAGTAAGGCATTCCAAAGAAAACACGGCTGGCGGTGCGAAAATCATCATCAATTTGTCTTTGGTTATTACCCTTTCCCCATTGCGAGCGGGGACCTAAAAGGATGTCGAGTTCTTCTAATCTCTTTGGGTTGGTTGTCTCTTTCCAGCCTTTGCTCTTGAGCCATTGCCGCATTCCAAAGTTACCTGTTCCCTTATAGCGCAAGTCAAAGACGCAAGGAATGTAACGTTCCTCTCCCCTTTTTCCGACCTTGCCGATATGAGCCCTTTCTGTTGTGAAAGCATTCAATTGTTGTTTTTGAATCTCATAAGTGAGGCTGACAAAGTTACGCAAATCAAACGGTGTTTCAACGACAGGTCCTGTGGCACGCAGAAAACCCTTCTGAATTTTGGCTTGTAAATCTTGCAATCCCTGGGGCAGGCTGATGTCGTTCAATTGCGGAGGAAAGAGAAATTGCCCAAACCCATGTTGTAGCCTTGCACCTATGCCCCCATATTCAGCCGCAACGCGCAGGATGAGGGTGAACTGGCTCTTGGCATATTCTGCATCATACTGGCGGGGGATGAATTGGAGCTTTAAGTCGCCGTAGGGCACTTGTAACGAGTCAATATTCTTATTCTCGCCGCCGAAGACGCGTTTCAGCCAACCTTGATTCATTCTGATGGTTGTGCGAAAGTGCAAGGGAGTCATCGGAATTTCAATCGCTCTCAACTGAAACAGCCGCGCCCAACCTGTCGTTCCAAAGAGGTAACAAACCGGGCAAACGTTATGAAGTCCGGCTTGAATAGCCTCATCGTCGGACTTGCCATCCTTTTTGGCTTTTTCATAAGCCTTGGTATCAAACTCACAACGTGCTTTTGGATCCTCACTCGTCGGGTCGCAGGCATAGCCTCCCAGCCCGCGCACGATGGCCTCGTACCACCAGCGCAGCGAGCCGATGAGCCCCGTCTCGTGCAGGCGGTCGCAGGTTCCGTCTACACCGCCGGTCCAGATCGGCGTCAGCGTCTTCAGGGTAATCTGCACTTTGTTCATTCTCCCTTCCCTCCGTCCAGCCAGGTGCCCGGCCCGCCAATCCGCCCGGGCGCATCTGCTGCAATAGGTGATTCCACCGCCGAGGCGCAGAGGACGCGGAGACCACGCGGTTGTCAACTCTGCGCCCCGGCATCTCTACAGTGGATTGTTATTATAACATATCATCGTTTATCCTGCAAACAAGGCCGACCGGGTGTTCAGGTCGCGCAGGAATCCGGCCAGCCGCGCTTCGTCCTGGTTGAGCGCCCGCACGTCCTGGAGGATGGCCTCCAGTGCCGGGCCGGTGACCAGCGTGAGCCGGCCGGCCAGCCCCGAGGTCAGCCGATCCAGAACGGCCGGGGCATGTTCCCGAAGTTCATCCAGCGTAAGGGGGTCCGCCGCCAGGTCTTTGCCGGAGTCCACCAGGGCATCGTAGAGCGCCTGGGTGAACTCCAGGTTGGCGAAGAGTTCCACGTCGGAGAAGGCGATAGCCAGGATGTGGTTGCGGACGAAGCCCTGGCGGCTGCCCTCCTTGCCGTAGCGGGTGGTGCGCAGGATGTTGCCCAGGACGTAGACGAACTCGTCGGCGGTCAGGTCCACGGTGGTCTCCACGGCCGGAAGGAAGACCCCCGGCGTGGTGTAGTCGTATTCGGTGATGGTGCCGGAGGTGTGGGCGGCCTCGTCAATGACGTTGAACTTGATCTGCTTCTGGATGATCTCGTAGGGGCGGATGGTGAAGCAGGTATCGGTCATCAGGCGGGCCCGCCGCGCCCCCTCGCCCCTCACGGCGGCGTAGCCGTAGATCAGGCAGTCGGGGCAATGGGTGCAGAGGCCCTCGGTCAGGTAGCAGTCGTCGTAGTGGTTTTTCTCCCGAAGGGCCTCGTCGCCGTAGAGGACACTGCCGTCCTTGATGGCATAGGGGAAAACACCGTACTGCCGCAGTAGAGCCTTGCCGGTCCGCCGCTCCGGGGCCACCTGCTTGCGCTTGAACATGACCAGGCGGGTGATCGGTTCGGGGTGGGTCAGGCCAGCCGGAACCTGTTCCACGTCCTGCTGCTCGCCCCCCTCGGTGGTGAAGATGGCGTAGGACTTGGTCTCGCGCAGCAGGATGATGCTGGCGTAGCGGTTGGTGGGGGTGCGGGGGATGACGGGGATGAAGTAGTGCTGATACGGTTCCAGAGTTTTGAGTGTCATTTTGCGCCTCCTACTGCTGTTCTGTCTGCGATGCCGCCTCTTCGGCACGGGCGGCTTTCTGATGTTGATACTCACTCCACAGGCGGGAGAGGTTGCGGTCGGTATAGTAGTAAATCCCATCGGCCAGTTGGTTCTCCAGCCGCAGGAAGCGGGCAAAACTACCCTCGGCCCGGCCCAGGTAGAGGTCGTCCACCAGGATGTCCACGAACTCCATCACCAGCCGGCCCAGTTCCTCTCCCCAGGCGCGCACATAGATCTCCCCCCGGCGGCTTCCCTGGCGGCGCTCCAGCCCTTTCAGGAGCGTGCCAGCCGTCAGGTGCTTCAGTTCGGCAATGCTTTGCTCCGAGGGCCGTTGCCCGCCCAAGGCCGCCTCCCGCATCTCCGGGATCACCTGCTGCGCTTTGCGCATGGCCGAGACCGCCTCGCGGAAGACCAGTTCATACCGCCGCGCTTTGCCCCGCCCTGTCGTGGAGGAAGGCAGAGCAATCTCCAACGATTTCTTTGCGATTTTTTCTACCAAATTCATCAGTTCACCTCCCTGGATTTGCAGAAGAGCATCGCAGGCGATGTCCAATGGGGGGGCCGGAGAGCGTCCATCGTTCTCACGGCCATATTCTTTATAGAAGTAAGCACCAGCCAGCGGATCCACGTTCAAGCGCTCCAGCCGAAGGGCAATATCCTTGTCGTTGCCGGGCTGGAGGCTGGTGGTAACCGTCCACAGCGCCGCGCTCAGGTCCAGCACCCGTTCCAGACCGCTGCGCTCTCCCTGTTCTCGCCCGTATAGGCTGACGGTGTCGCCCCGTCCGCCCAGGAGGGCGCGCAGCGCCGGCGGCGGGCCGTCCAGGGTGATGGTCGCCTTCAGTTCGGCCGGGTCGGCTACCGGCAGGTAGGGCCGCTCGGTGACGTACACCTTGCAGCCGGTCAGTCCGGTGATGATGGCAGCGGCGAAGAGCGCCTTGGCCCAGGCCTCGGTGCGGGTGGCGATGCGGGTAGTATCGGTCTCTTGCCTACGCGCGGCCTTCTCCCAGGAGATGAGATAATAGTGCGGCTGGCCCTGGATGCGCCCCAGCGAGACCCGTTCCCCTACGAACCCCCTTCCGCCCCAGCCGGCGATTTTGTCCGCTTCCCGCTTCAGCACATCCTGCAACTTATCCAGCCATTCCGGATCCAGCGTGCGCCGCTCCAACCAGTAGTGGGGCAGTCCCCAATCCCGGCCATCATCGCGCACCGGCAGGCTGGTCACGCGATGAAAGGGCCCGAGGAGCGGCTCAAACAGGCGCAGGTGCTCCGGCGTGAAGGAGTAGGTGGGCAGGACGTAGAAGTAGATGCGGCGGGAGTTGTTGTAATGGGCTCTTGAGGGCAGGCCAATCCCCGCTCTCTTGCGCAGGATGGCCTCCAGTTGACAGACGGGACACCATAAGCGATTCCCCTGTGGCGCTTCGGGAGCAGGCAGTACCCGGTTGGAAAAGACGCGGCCAAAGTCATCCAGGATGCCGGTGCGTATTTCCTGAGTGAACTCGCTCCGGCGGTTGCAGAGGGAACAGACCTGGCCGGAATGCCCCTTACGCTTGGGCACGGCGTAACTGGCCAGTCCATCGTCCTCCAGATGGGTGGCCGAGCCACAGGAAAGGTACAGGTTTTCCCGCAGGTAGGCCTCCAGATCCTGCCGCAGGCCCAGGGCGGCCACGATAGCCTGCCGGCCAGCCTGGGTATCTATCTGCTCCATCGCAGTCAGCACCTTCTGATGGAGTCGATCCAGCACCTGCTCCGGTGGTAGCGCCTCCGCCGGCCGGTCGGAAAAGTCCGGCCCCCGCAGGAAGTGATAGGCGATGATCAGGACGTATTTGCCGATGCCGCCTCGGGCCCAGATGTCGGCCTCCCGGCGCAGGTTGTCGGCGTAGGGCTGGGGGACTGAGAAGGTCCGCAGAAGCCACTCTACCCGGTTTTCTGCGGGGTTCAGGTCGCGCACCAGCGTGTCCACATAGAGCAGGTAACGATACACCTGGGACCAGAGTTTGTTGAACGTCTCGTACTCCTTCGGGTCCAGCAGGCGGATGCCGAGCCGCTCCTCCACCGTTTCCCGCCAGTCCGCCGCCAGGTCCTGACGCCTGCCGGCCAGGCCCTCGATTTCATCGAGCGCGATCCTGGGATTGGGCTTAGCGGTCAATGTATCTTCGTAGACAACCTGGAGCAGGTCTTCCACCGAGGCGAAAGCAAAGACATAGCGCTCAAAGTCTTTCTCTTTCCGGCGTAGCCCATCACGGATGGCATCGGCGCCGCCGCCTTCGGTCAGGGATTGGAGCACCTGACCGGACACAGCGGGGATCAGGTCGTCGGTGGCGTCTGGGTGGGCCCCGGTCGGCCCCAGGTAGAGCGTGCCAGTGGCGAAGAAGAGGAGCGGGAAAAAGCCCAGCCGGTCCGCCAGGTACCGGGCGACGGCCTGGTGGATGGCGTTAGTCAGCACTCCGCGCACGTCCCTGATCTCGTGGTAGTAGAGTGCATATTTTCCGGGCGGGCTTTGGGGCGCGAAGGCCGGTCCCAGGTCGGTCAGGTAGCCCTGGAGCGAGGCCGCGGCTTCCTCCGGCGTCTGGGCCGAGGCCAGCGTGTCGGCAATGCGCACCAGTGTCCACAGGTGATGGGCTTTCGGGTTCCCGCTGAGCAACAGATCGCCGTGTTTGGCACTCCGTTTGTGGACGTTGGCCGCACGCAGCAGGTGATCGTCCACCCGGGCAAAACCCTCCAGGCCCAGCCGCTGGTACTCTTCCCGCACTCGTTCCAGCGGGATGCTGAAGGAGGATTCCCCCAGCAATACTACCTCGCGGTCTTTGTGGACTTCATGCACGGTGTAGGCGGCGATGCCCTGGCGCAACGTCTCAGAGTCCAGCCAGACCGGGCAGGCGTTCTGCGCGATCAGGAAGCGGGTCAGTTGCATCAGGCCAAAGACGCCGTTCACGATGTGGGCAAAGTGAGATTGCTCCGGCAGATGCGGGTATTCCGGTCCGCCTTTGACCAGAATCAGGTGATACCGGCGCTCCAGCATCCGTGGGATCACGGTTTCCAGATAAGTGGAGAGAATTTGTTCCAGATCATTTTCGGTCATAGTTTGCATATTCACCCCCTGATCCGGGTTCTGATATTTCCATTGTATCATATTTGCACCCCCACAACGGTGGGGGTATTATGGGCCGAGGCCGTATAACCGGGCCATGTCTGCCACCACCCGCTGCATTTCGGCCCGGAGTTCCGGGCCGCCCAGGACCCGGCAGCCCGCGCCGTATTGCAGCAGCCGCTGGACGGCCCAGAAGAGGTTGTGGGTCTCCCCGCGCACCAGGGCGCTTCCGTCCTCCCGATGCTCCACCTCCCGGACGGTGATCTCTGGATGGCGCGTCACCCCCAGCCGGGCGATGGACGGCGCCAGTTCATAGACCACCTCATACGCCCGACCGCGCGGCAGGACGGTAGGTACTATGTCGGGCAGGACGCGCAATCTCCGAATCCGCCCCAGCCGGTAGTACGTGTACTCCTGGAATTCTGTTACCCCCTCAGGGCCGGAGATGTCCCGGCACCAGCCGTAGAGATAGTGGTGGCCCCGACCGGGGTCAAAGTAGACCCGGACCGGTGCCACCCGATGCCGTCGGGGGACACCGTCTTCGTACTTGGGGGAAAGATACTCCAGTTCCACCCAGCGCCGTTCCGCCACAGCCCGCTCCAGCCGAAACATCAGGGTCGGCGAAATCTCGTCCTGGTCCCGCTGCCGGAGGCGGAGTTCCAGTCCGTAGCGGTACCGGGTCAAAGCCGGAACCCGCTCGTCGCTCAGGTAGGAGATAATGCGGTCCAGAAACGCATGGACTTCATCGTGATAGGGGGACTCTTCATCAAAAACCCGGCCCAGCCAGGCAATGGTCCGGAGGTCTTCATCGGGGAGGTCCAGCAGCGGCGTCCACAGGGAGTGGATGGTGTACCCTTTCTTGTGGCGGGAGTAGCGGATGTCTACGCCCAGCCGGTCCCGGATTCGGGCCAGGTCGTTCTCCACGCGCCGATGCAGCGCCCGCCCCTCCGCCTCTCCGTAGGCCTCCTCGCCCACCTCCGCGCGCACGGCCTCAACCAGCCCCTCCCAGTCCGTTGGTCCTCGCTGAACCCGCCGGATAATGGCCAGACAGCGAGAGACAACTAACCATGTGCTTTCCCGGTTCCCACGGGTCATCCATCCCCTTTCTCGGCCCGCACAGGATTCCGGTTGGCCTGACAGTCTTCCCGCCCGCAAAGTATGGCGAGCCCTCCGACTAAGGGGCTCCGCTTGCAGAGGCCGAAAAGTGCCCGAAGCGATCGTTCAGGCAAGTGTCTTTGACTGCAGGACCCCGTTCGCCCCAATCATCCGCGACCCGCCCCGGCCTCCCGCGCCAGGTCCAGGTACTCCCGCCGCACCAGTTCCTGCTCCCGGACGCCGAAGAGTTCCAGCAGTTCGCCGATGAGGTCCGCCTTCCGCTCCGCGTCCTGCGCCGACCAGGTGCGGCTCTTCAGTTCCAGGAAGTAGCCGGGTAGTTCCGGATGGGTCACCCGGTCCAGGTTGACCGCGAAGTCCGTCCCGCCGTAGCGGATGTGGTACCTCCGGCGCTCTTTGTGGACTTCCCACTCCGCCGCCGGTTTGAAGTATTCCCGGTAGAAACGCAGGCTCCGGGTCGCGGGGGCGTCAAACCGGGAACGGGAGAGCAGGACGGAGTGGGGGAACTCCCGCTCCTTTGTGTCGCCCGTCAGCGTGAGCCGGTAGCGGACGTCGGCGACCTCGTCGCCCTCGCCCAGGATTTCCTCCTCCCGGTAGCGCAGGCGACTGTGTTCGGGGTCGTCAAAGAGGAAGTAGGTGTCGTACTGGCGCCGCCGGGATTGTTTGACGACGGGGATCTCTCCGCCCGTCAGCACGGCCAGAACCCCGGCATCGTCGGCCAGGTGGACTTTGACCTGGACCTCAAAGGTCTTCTCCCGCGCCACACCGCCAATGGCGACCAGTTTGCTGAGGATGCTCTCCTCCCGGACGCTGAGGAAGGCGTCAATTTTGCGGGCAATTTCCATGGCCTGCGCGCGCATCGCCTCCGTATCCACCGTCAGCAGGACCCGGTCCCGCATCAGCCAGCGGCCGTCGCAGAGGACGTGGCGGACGTCGTGGCCTTTGGCCGCGTAGACCAGCAGGGAGTAGACGCTGTCGGGGTCCCGGTGGAACCGGGGGGTCAGGTGCAGGTCCTCCAACTGGACGACGGCGATGTCGGCCCGTTTGCCGACCTCCAGCGAGCCGGTCAGATGGGCGATGTGGAGGGCCCGGGCGCCCATACAGGTCGCCATGGCCAGTGCCTGACGGGCCGGGAGGGCCGTGGGGTCGCTGGTGGCGCCCTTCGCCAGCAGGGCTGCCAGTCGCATTTCCTCAAACATATCCAGGTCGTTGTTGCTGGCGGGGCCGTCGGTGCCGATGCCCACGTTCAACCCCAGCGCCAGCATTCGGGCGACCGGCGCGATGCCGCTGGCCAGTTTGAGGTTACTGGTGGGGTTGTGGGCCACGCCCGTCCCGTGGTGGAGCAGGGTGTGCATCTCCCCTTCGTCCAGATGGACGCAGTGGACGGCGGTCGTTTTCGCCTCCAGCACCCCCTGTTTCTTCACCCAGGGGATGATGGGCATCCCGTATTCGGCCCGGTGCTCCTGGACCTCCTGGGCGGTCTCGGCGATGTGGATGTGAATGGGGACGTCGTAGGCCCGGGCCAGACGGGCGCACTCCTGGAGCATCTCGGCGGTGGCGGTGTAGGCGGCGTGGGGCCCCAGCGCGGGCACGATGAGATGGTGTCCCCGCCAGCGGCCGATGAAGGACTCGGCCAGGCGCAGTCCCTCATCGTAACTCATCGCGTCGGGGGTGGGAAATTTGAGGACGGACTGGGCGCAGACGGCCCGCATGCCGACCTGGGCGGCGGCGTCGGCCACGGCCTCCTCGTAGTAGTACATGTCGCCGAAGCAGGTGACGCCGGAGCGGATCATCTCCGCACAGGCCAGTTGGGTGCCCAGCCAGCAGAAGTCGGGGCGGACGAACTCCCGCTCCACGGGCATCATATAGCCGATCAGCCAGACGTCCAGGCGCAGGTCGTCGGCCAGGCCGCGCACCAGGGTCATCGGCGCGTGGGTGTGGGCGTTGATGAGGCCCGGGATGACGGCGTGGCCGGAGCAATCCACCGTCTCGCGCGCCGTCCACTCTCGCCCCACCTCCTCCGCCGGCCCCACCGCGACGATGGCCCCGTCCCGGACCGCCACCGCCCCCGGCTCCCAGATGTCGTACCGGTCGTTCATGGTGACGACCGTGCCACCGGTCAGAATCAGGTCTGCAGTTTTCATCCCTCCCTCCTTTTGGGAGATTATAGCGCGGATTATTTGGGGGGCAAATACAACGTGCCAGGCACTTCCGGAAGTGCCTGGCACGTTCCCGTAGGGGCCAAGGCCTGCGGGCTGTTTTGAGCCCCGGAGGGGCTTTGCAATATAAGCCCGACGCTTTAGCGTCGGGCCTGGCTATCTCAGCACCACCCGCCGGAAACGCTCCACGTACCGGAGTGTCCCGTCCGGTTCCTCTTTCCGGTACCACTCCCGCAGCCGGGCCTCCAGGCCGTCCGGGTCGGCAATCTGGGAGCGGTGGTGGCGGAGGGCCTCCAGTTTCAGGGGCAACGTCTCGGTGATGTCCACTTCGGTATCCGGCTCGGCGGCGCCGGCGATGTAGACCTCCCGCACCCGGTGGGGCTCCAGTCCTTCCGCCAGCAGTTCGGGGAACTGGCGGGGGTTGCGGGCATCGGGGAAGACGGCGTCCAGCGCGGCGTCGCCGATGGCCCGATGGTCGGGGTGGTTCAGATACCCGGAGCGGTAGCGGACGGTGGGGTCGCAGGTGATGACCACGTCCGGCTTCCAGCGGCGAATCTGGCGGGTCAGGTCCCGGCGCAACTCCAGGGTGGGGGTTAGTGACCCGTCGGGGTAATCCAGGAAGACGACCTCCCGCACCCCCAGGACGCGCGCGGCGGCCCGCTGTTCCTCCTCCCGGATGCGGGCCAGTTGGTCTGTGGGGATGGTCGGGTCATCGGCGCCCCGCTCCCCGTGCGTCGCCAGGACGTAGATGACTTCCCAACCTTCTCGGACCCACCGCCCCACCGTCCCGCCGCAGAAGAACTCCGGGTCGTCCGGATGGGCCAGGATGACCAGAACCCGTCCCTTTGCGCTCATTCGTCCTCCTGAGGCCCGGAAACGGGGAAATCTTTCGGCAGGACCTCTACCTCATCGGCGGGGACTTCCACCCGCTGGTCCTCCATCTGGACGATCACCGTCCGCTTCAGCGGGGCCAGGTCCACCACTTTGCCCACGCCCCGGGGGGTGCGAACCATGCTCTTGAGTTTGGGCAGTCCCTGGAGGGCCTCCTGGTAGGTCTCGTACTCGTAGGCGATGCAGCAGCGCAGTCGTCCGCACATCCCGGTGATGTCGGACGGCGTCAGGGAGATGCCCTGGGCTTTGCCCATGCGGATGGAGACGGGGCTGAAGTCGGAGAGGAAGCGGGAGCAACAGCGGGGCTCGCCGCAGGCTCCGTATCCGCCCAGGAGTTTCGCCCGGTCCCGGGGCCCGATTTGTCGCACCTCCACCTGGGTCTGAAGGTTCGTGGACAGTTCCTGCCGGATTGCCTCCAGGTCTACCCGCGCCTCCGTCTCGTAGAGGATGGTGAGCCGTTTCCCGTCCAGCGTGTACTCGGCGGTGGCGAACTTGACCGGCAGGGACTCTCGGAGGGCCCTGGCGCGCAACTGGTGGAGGACCTCCCGCGCTTTCTCCTCCCACTGTTGCCGGAGGGCCAGGTCGGCGCCGGTGGCCCGCCGGAGGACCGTCTTCAGGTCGTCCCGGCGTTTCTCCGGGGGCAGATGCCGGATGAAGGTGACGCGGCCAATCTGCCGCCCCCAGGCCGTATCCACCACGACGAAGTCGCCGGGCCTCAGGTCGGTGCAGGAGCCAGGGAGGAAAGAGTAGATCTTCCCCCCTTCCTGAAAGCGGACGCCCACGATGGGCTGTTCCGACCGGTCCGATTGGGGGGACTGCTCCTGGCATTGGACCGGTTCTTCGGCTGGAACCCCAGTCTCTGTTTCCACTTTCTCAGATTCTTCCATAACTGATGATCCGCTTTCAATGGGACACGGATGGACACGGATGGTATGGATTTTCACGGAATTTTTATCCGTGCCGATCCGGGAAATCCGTGTTGATCCGTGTCCTATTTCATTGCTCTGCCCACCAGGTCGCCCAAATGCAATTCCTCCACCGTCACCGGGGGGATGCCCAGTTGGCGGTCGGCAAATTCTCCGTGACAGTCGGAGCCGCCGGTCACCAGGAGGCCGTGGCGGAGAACGAACGCCCGACAGCGGGTCGTCGTCTCCGGAGAGTGGTAGGGGGTGTGGCACTCCACCCCGGCGATGCCGAACTCCAGAAACGGGGCCAGCGCCTCCTCTATCGGCCCCGGGTGGCGCAAACTGGCGCCGGGGTGGGCCAGGACGGGCACCCCGCCTGCCGCCCGAATGCGGGCGATGGCCTCCGCCGGATGGGGAAAATCCGGCGCCGGAGGACGGACCGGGTCCACAAAGATGCGCTCAAAGAAGTCCCGGACGTCCCGGCAGAGGCCGGTATCTATCAGAAAATTTAACCCTTTCCAGCCGCCCCGACGCGGGTCGTTTTCGTAGGCGGCATACGCTTCCAGGTCCACCGGGTAGCCCGCCCGCGCCATTCGCCGCAGGGTCTCGTCGTTGACCCACTCCAGCCGTTCCCGGTTGGCCCGCAGCAGGTCCAGCAGCGGCGGATCATCGGGGCGGACGCCGTAGCCCAGGATGTGGACCAGCGCGCCGTCCAGCAGGGTGGAGATTTCCACCCCGGGCAGAAAGGCGGGCGCGCCGGGGTTGCGGCGGACCACGTCGGCGACGGCCAGGGCCCCCTCCAGCGTATCGTGGTCGGTGACGGCGAAAAGGCCGATGCCGGCCGCGCGCACCCGGGCGACCACTTCCTCCGGAGTCCAGGTGCCGTCCGACGCGACGGTGTGGATGTGCAGGTCGGCGCGCATATTCAGGGATAGAAGTGCCTGGCACTTGAAAAGTGCCAGGCACTTCTCCTCTACGCCCCCAGTCGCTTCTTCAGTTCGGCCGTCAGGGCAGGGACATACTTGAAGAGGTCGCCCACGATGCCGTAACGGGCCAACTGGAAGATGGGGGCCTCCGGGTCCTTGTTGATGGCGACGATGACTTTGCTGGTGCGCATCCCGGCCTGATGCTGGATGGCGCCGGAGATGCCGCAGGCGATATAGAGGTCCGGGCCGACGGTCTTGCCGGTCTGCCCGACCTGGTGCTCGTAGGGAATCCACCCGGCATCCACTGCGGCGCGGGAGGCGCCGACGGCGGCCTTCAGCGTCCGCGCCAGTTCGCGGATGGGCTCAAACCCCTCCGGCCCACCCACGCCCCGCCCGCCGGAGACGATGATGGCGGCGTCGGCCAGATTGACACCACCGACGGTCTCCTGGAAGCCGACCACTTTGGAGGGGATGTCCTCTTCTTTGAGGACGGGGGCCACCCGGACGACTTCACCCGCGCGGGAAGGGTCCGGTTCGGGCTTGGGGAAGGCGCGGGCGCGCAGGGTGAGGACGGCGGGCCGCCGCTCCGGGACGGTGCAGGTGGAGAGGAGTTTTCCGGCGTAGATGGGCCGGGTGGCGACCAGTTGCCCGTCCTGGAATTCCAGCGCGGTGCAGTCGGCCACACAGCCGGTCTCCAGGTCCACCGCCACCGCCGGGCCCAGGTCGCGGCCCCGGGCGGTGGCGCCCATCAGGATCAGCGCGGGCTGATGCTGGCGGGCCAGTTCGGCCATCAGGGCGGCGTACGGTTCCAGGCGGAAGTCAGCCAGTGTGGCGTCGTCGGCCAGGAAGACCTTGTCGGCGCCGTAGGCGATGGCGTCTTTCGCCAGTCCTTCCACGCCCTGGCCGAAGAGACACGCGACCACCTGCCCGCCCAGGGTCCCGCTCAGAGTGCGGGCGGCGCCCAGCGCTTCCCACGACGGGCCTGCTACCTGCCCGTTGAACTGCTCAATCCAGACGAAAATGTCGTTGCTCATCGTTCCTCCTTGAAGAGAAGGGCATTCTGTCATTGGTCATTTGGTCATTGGTCATTTGGTCATTGGTCATTTGGTCATTCGTCATTGGTCATTTGACCACTGGTCATTTCATTGGGGTTGACCGTGGCGAGACCTTCCCGCGCAGCGGCGGCGCAGAGCCGGACGTCGGCGGAGACGAAGGTCAGAGTTGAGCCTTCCGCGCCCACGATGTCGGCCAGTTCCAGGGCGGTGGCCAACTGGAGTGCGTCGTAGGCCCGGAGGGGGTGACTTCGGGTCAGGTCTACGGCCAGGAGGACTGTGCTTCGGGTCGCATGGGCGACCCAGTATCCCTCCACGTCCTGGAGAAAGGCTTCCAGCAGGTCATCGCGCAATTGTGAGTCCAGTTCTCCCATCCGTGTGCGCCGGGCCAGCGCGGCGGCAAATTCTACGATGCCAAACTCCGCGATGGCAATTCTGGCGGCTTCCATGATACGGCGGACCCAAAGAGAGCCTGCCTCCGGAAGGTACCGCTGCACCAGGGCGCTGGTATCCAGATAAAAGACGGGGCGGCCTCTCATCTCTCCCCGCGCTCCGCGATGATGTCTTCCGAGAGGGGAGGAATTAAGCGGAGATTCGCCAGTCTACGTTCCAGTTCCCTCCGATTGATCGGTCGCCCGGTGGCATATCGCCGCTCCTCTGGTCGGGCCAGCATTCCCCGACGCTCCAGGGCCCGCTGGATGCGGGCCTCCACGTCCTCCTCCAGCCAGTGCTCCACCGCCTCCGCGATGACGTCGGTGAGTTCCCGCTCCTGGGCGGCGGCCCGCTTCTGCAACTGCTCGTAGACGTCCGGACGCAACCGGACCACGACCTCGCTCATTGTCCCCCCTTTTTCGCAGGATGAATCCTGCGCTGTAGAATAGGATTTATCCTGTGTTGCAGGATAAATCCTGCGCTACGGTGCAGGATAAATCCTGCGCTACTGTAGAATAGGATTTATCCTGTGTTGCAGGATAAATCCTGCGCTACGGTACGGTCAGATGACTTTCTCCGCCATGAGTTTGTCCACCAGGATGCGGACGGTTTCCTCCACCGTCTCGGCCTGGATGATTTCGGCCTTGCCCTCGCGGGCCGGGGGCGGGAAGATACGGGTCCAGCGGACGCCGGAGCCGGCGGTGCCGACCTTCGCCGGGTCCGCGCCGATGTCCGCCGCGCTCCAGACCGGGTACTGGGCGCGGGTGGCTTTGCGGATACCCATGAACGAGGGGTAGCGCGGCTCGTTGATCCCCTTGATGGTGCCGACGACGGCGGGAAGAGGCGCCTTCACCACCTGCCGGCCCTGTTCCAGCAGCCGCTCCACGGTGATGGACTTCCCGGATGGGTCCAGTTCGGCAATCTTGATGACGTAGGTGAGGGGGGAGAAGCCCAGTCGGTAGGCCACCTCCACCGGTACCTGCCCCGTCTGGCTGTCTATGGCGGACTTGCCGAAGAGAACCAGGTCCACATCCCCCATTTTCTCTATGGCCTTCGCCAGGACGTAGGAGGTCGCCAGCGTGTCCGAGCCCTCAAAGGCGGGGTCCCAGACGCGGATGGCCTCGTCGGCGCCCATGGCGATGGCGTGTTTGAGCGCCTCCAGCGCGGCCTCGGGCCCCATGGAGATGACGGTGACGGTCGCGTTGCCTCCCAGTCGCTCCTTAATGAGCAACGCTTCCTCCACCGCGTACTCATCCCATGGGTTGATGACAATGGGGGAATCCCCCCAGGAGACGTTGCCCGCGGCGTCCACTGTCAGTTTGGCCGCCGAGTCGGGTGTCTGCTTGGTACAGACGACGATGTGCATGGATTCACCTCCGGTTGTGGGATGGGAAATGCTCCTCACCCCTCCCCCGCCGCCTGCGGCGGCACCCCCTCCCCTCTCCTGACCGAGGGTCAGGAGAGGGGAGGGGGGGTGGGGTGAGGACTATGCCTCCCGCTGCCATTCCTCCGGGTCGTAGGCCGGGAGTTCGCATCGCAGGGGCCGGTCTTGCCGGTAGCCCAGGACGTACTGGGCCTGGATGAGTTCGTGAATCTGGCTGGTGCCCTCGTAGATGCAGGCCCCCTTGGCGTTGCGCAGGAACCGCTCCACGTCGTACTCGTCGGAGTAGCCGTAGGCGCCGTGAATCTGGATGGCGTCCGAGGCGGCCGCGAAACTGGCCTCGGTGGCAAACCACTTGGCCAGGCTGGTCTGCCAGGTATTGCGGATGCCCTGATTCTTGAGCCAGCCGGCCCGCAGGTAGAGCAACCGGCCAATCTCATAGTCCCGCCGCATGCGGGCAATCATCTGCTGGACCAACTGGTGTTCGGCGATGGGGCGGCCGAAGGTCCGGCGCTCCTGGGCATATTTCACCGACGCCTCCAGACAGGCCCGGATGAGGCCCGTGGCCCCGGCGCCGATGGTGTAGCGGCCGTTATCCAGACAGGACATCGCAATCTTGAAGCCCTCGCCCTCCTCGCCCAGCCGTTTCTCCACCGGGACCTCCACGTCGTTCATCGCGATCCAGCCCGTGGAGCCGGCGCGCACCCCCAGTTTGCCGTGAATATCTCCGATGGTGACGCCCTTCATCTCCCGCTCCACGATGAAGGCGGTGATGCCCTCGTGGGGGCGGGCCCTGGGGTCGGTCCGGGCGAAGACCAGGAAGTTGTGGGCAAGAGAGGCCATGCTGATCCACATCTTCTCGCCGTTGAGGATGTAGACGTCCCCCTCCCGCCGGGCGGTGGCGGCCAGCGCGGCGACGTCCGAGCCCGCTCCCGGTTCGGTCAGGCCGAAGGCGGCCCAGCGCTCCCCGCGGGCCTGGGGGACCAGAAACCGTTGCTTTTGCTCCTCCGTCCCCCACTGGAGCAGGCCCAGACTGTTCAGGCCGACGTGGACGCTCATCACCACCCGCAGGAAGGTGTCCACCCGCTCCAGTTCCTCGCAGGCCAGCCCCAGGCTGATGTAGTCCATTCCCTGCCCGCCGTAGCGGACGGGGATGCAGATGCCCAGGATGCCCAGTTCGGCCATGCGTTCTATGGCCCGGACGAAGGGTTTGTGGGCGCGGTCGTACTCTTTGACGTAGGGGGCCACTTCCTTCTCGGCGAAGTCCCGCACCATGCGGACGACCATTTCGTGTTCAGGGGTCAGGGAGAAGTCCATGCATTTCCTCCGGTGTGAGATAACTGACTACCGGTCATTATATTCAAGGCGGAAAAAGATGCAAGTCGCGATTCTGTGGGGGGTGTCCCATGATCCCTCTTGTCCCTCCCGGCCCCTCTTCTCTCCTTGCAGCGGGAAGAGGGAGAAGAAAGTGGGGGCGGCGGCTTTGCCGCCGCCCCCAACGCCCTCTTCTTTCCCCCTATCGGAGGGTGCTGAGGGAGTCCCCCGTTATTAGTCCTTTTGTGCTATACCCAACCGCAAAATAGTCTATCTGCGCTATAGACAAAGCGGCGGGATGATGTATCATGAAAGCCGGTCAGTAACTGACCGGCGGTCAGTATGTCCACCTGTCGCGTGTTCATCCTCACCGGACACCCGCTCTTCGCCGAGGGCGTGGAGACGCTCCTGCGGGAACAGCCAGGGCTGGAGGTCGTCGGCAGCGGCGATGTTTCCCCCCAGACCTTCGCCCGCATCCAGGAAATGGCTCCCGATGTGGTGGTCGTCGGTGCCTCTGGCGATGAGCAGGACGCTCTGGTCGCGCGGGTCTTCCAGGCCCTCCCCGGCCTCAAGGTGGTGGCCCTCAACCTGGACGATAACCGCATCCACATCCACTACCGCCAGACGAAGGTGGGGCGGCAGGTAGAGGACCTGGTGGAGGCCATCCGCCAGCCGCTGGAGTGGGGGCGGCCCCGCCCGGCGCAGATGCGCATCTTCGCCGTCATCCAGGGCCACTACGGGCAGCGCATCGTGGAGAACATCCGCGCCCACGGCCCCCGGGGCTGGACGGTGGAGTGCTGGCGGGCGCCCGAACTCCCGGCGATGATAGACGACCCGGAAACGTATCTCCCTCTCCACGTCCCTCCGGCGGGCCTCATCCTGGCACTGGGCGAGAGCCCGGCCGTCGCCCAACTCATCCCCGACATCGCCCGACGGGCCAACGCCCGGGCGGTCATTGCCCCGGTGGACCACAGCGCCTGGCTTCCGGAGGGGCTCATCCGCCAGTTGGAAGTCCGTCTGAATGCAATGGGGGTCGCGGCGGTTTTCCCGCGACCCTTTTGTTCGCTCACTGAGGACGGGTACAACGTCCGCCATCAGCGCATCGCGTACTCCAATCCCTGGATTGCCGAGTTCGCCCGCCACTTCGGTCGCCCCGTCTTCCGGATCCGCGCCGAGAACGGCGTCGTCCAGGCGGTGGAAGTGGAGCGGGATACGGCCTGTGGCTGTGCCCGCTTCGTCGCCGAGCATCTGGTCGGGATGCCGGTGGGGGAGGCCATCTTCCAGGCCGGCATCGTCCACCACCACTATCCCTGCCTGGCGGGGATGACCATAGAGCGTTCGCTGGGCGATACCCTGCTGCACGTCTCCGGTCAATTGATGCGGCAGGCGGTGGAGGTGGAAGTCGCGCCGCTCCTGCCCCGGGCCGCGTACCTGGTGCCCGAGGGACGGTCGGCGTAACTTCTCGCGTTTCACGTTTCACGTTTCACGTTTCACGTTTCACGTTTTACGTTTTACGCTCGTGAAACGTGAAACGTAAAACGTAAGTTGAACAACCATCCCACAACCCGAACAAGGAGGAACATCTATGCCCGTCAAGCGAGTCTATCCGGTTCCCAGCGACATTGAAATTGCCCAGATGGCCGAATTGATCCCCATCGTGGAGATCGCGGCCAGCGTTGGGCTCAGTGAGGATGACCTGGACCTCTACGGCAAGTGGAAGGCCAAGGTTCACCTGGACGTTCTGCACCGGCTGAAGGACCGGCCCAACGGCAAGTACGTAGACGTGACGGCCATCACGCCGACCCCGCTGGGGGAAGGGAAGACCGTCACCACCATCGGCGTGAGCCAGGGGCTGGGCTACATCGGCAAGAAGGTCTTCACCTGCATCCGCCAGCCCTCCATGGGGCCGACCTTCGGCATCAAGGGTGGCGCGGCCGGCGGCGGCTACGCCCAGGTGGTGCCGATGGAGGACTTCAACCTCCACCTGACCGGCGACATCCACGCGGTGGGCGTGGCCCACAACCTGCTGGCGGCCGCGATTGATGCCCGCATTCTCCACGAAATGGAGATGACCGACGAGCAACTGGCGAAGTTCTGCCCGGAGATCCCCCGCCTGAACATTGACCCCAACTCCATCCTCTGGAACCGGGTGGTGGACGTCAACGACCGGGCGCTGCGCAACGTCGTCATCGGCCTGCAGGCCGGGCAGGCGGATAAACCGCTGCCGGAGGGAGCGGGCACGCTGCGGGAGTTGGTGGCCCATCTTCCCTACGGCACCGACGGCGTCCCCCGCATCACTGGCTACGATATCACCGTTGCCTCGGAGATTATGGCCATCCTGGCGCTGGTGGACGGCTACAAGGGGCTGGCGGACCTGCGGGAGCGGCTGGGCCGCATCGTCTGGGGCTTCAGCAAGGACGGGCGCCCGCTGACCGCCGAGGACCTCAAAGTGGCTGGCGCGATGACCGTCCTGCTGAAGGACGCGCTGATGCCCACCCTGATGCAGACGCTGGAGGGCACCCCGGCCTTCGTCCACACCGGGCCGTTCGCCAACATTGCCCACGGCAACTCCTCCATCATCGCCGACCAGATCGCCCTCAAACTGGTGGGGCCGGATGGCTTCGTGGTCACCGAGTCCGGCTTCGGCGCCGACTGCGGCATGGAGAAGTTCTTCAACATCAAGTGCCGCTACTCCGGCCTCATCCCCAACTGCGTCGTCCTGGTCTGCTCCATCCGGGCGCTGAAGATGCACGGGGGCGGCCCCGAGGTGGTCCCCGGTCGGCCTCTCAGCACGGCCTACACCGAAGAAAACCTGGAACTCGTGGAGGCCGGCCTGCCCAACCTGATCCAGCACGTGGAAAACGTCCAGAAGTTCGGCGTGCCGGTGGTCGTCGCCATCAACCGCTTCAAGACGGATACCGATCGGGAAATCGGCATTGTCCGAGAAGCGGCGATGAAGGCCGGTGCCTTTGACTGCGTGGTCAGCGAGGTGTGGGCCAAGGGCGGCGAGGGCGGCGCGGCGCTGGCCGAGGCGGTGGTCCGGGCCTGCGAGCAGCCCAGCCAGTTCCGCTTCCTCTACCCGCTGGACATTCCCATCAAGGAGAAGATTGAGATCATCGCCCGCGAGATTTACCGGGCCGATGGGGTGGACTACATGCCGGAGGCGGAGCGGAAGATTGAACTCTACACGGCCCAAGGCTACGACAAACTGCCGCTCAACATGGCCAAGACGCACCTCTCCTTCAGCCATGACCCGAAACTGAAGGGTGCGCCGCGCGGCTGGCGGCTGCCCATCCGGGATATCCGCGCCAGCGTCGGCGCCGGTTTCCTCTACCCGCTCTGCGGCGCGATGCGGACGATGCCCGGTCTGCCCAGCCGGCCGGCCTTCGTGGATGTGGACATTGACCTGGCGACGGGCAAAGTGAAGGGGCTCTTCTAATCCCCGGCGTCCCCGGTACGGTGGCGGGCGGAGGCAACTCCCCCGCCACCCACCGGGACGCAATACGTAATGCGTAACGCGTAATGCGGAATACGTGATGAGGAGGTGAGAGAATGGAGAAAGTGGTTCTGGATGTGCCGCTGATGTGGGCCGACCATCACGTCCTGAAGGTTCGCCAGGCGCTGACCCAACTGGACGGGGTGGAGGACGTCTACGCCAGTTCGGCCTGGAAGCAGGTGCTGGTGAAGTACGACCCGGCGAAGGTGGACCGCGCCCGAATTGAGCAGGTGCTGGCCCAGGCCGGGTACCCAGTGGGCCAGGGCCAGACCCCCATCCTGGTGGAGCCCACCGAGAAGCGACGCGACCCCCGCTGGGGCGCGATGGACTTCCGGATGAGCCAGACCTATCGGGCCGACATTGAGATGTCCGGCGACTTCCGGAAGTGGTAGGGGAATCAAAAGAATCAGAAGAATCAGAAGAATCAGAAGAATCAGAAGAATCAGAAGAATCAGCGATTCTTTGATTCTGTGATTCTTTGATTCTATGATTCTTTGATTCTGTGATTCTGCGATTCTGTGATTCTGCGATTCTGTGATTCTGAATCCTGAGGTGGAAAAATGGCGAAGAAGAAAGTTCGTACCCCACAGGAGGCCAGCCGCGATCCGGCGGCGGTCGCTCTTCTGGAGCGAGCGCTGGAGATCGGGGCTGAGACGTGTTTCTATCGGGCGGATGAGATTACTCCCTGCCCCATCGGCGCCGAGGGCCTCTGCTGCCGCTTCTGCGCCATGGGCCCCTGCCGCCTGGTGGGCGACGTGGATATGGGCGTCTGCGGGGCGACGATTGATACCGTCGTGGCCCGCAACTTCGCCCGTGCGGTGGCCGCTGGCTCCGCTTCCCACTCCGACCACGCCCGCGACCTGGCCTACACTCTTCTGGCCGCCGCCGAAGGCCATGCCCCGGACTACAAAATCCGCGACCCCTACAAACTCTTTGAGGTGGCCCGCTACCTGGGCGTCAAGGTCGGCGACCGCCCCATCAACGAGATTGCCCGGGATGTGGCACTGGCCGCGCTGGGTGAGTTCGGCCGTGTTCAGGGCGAATTGCTCTACCTGAAGCGCGCCCCCGCCAAACGACAGAAAATCTGGCGCGACCTGGGCATTGCTCCCCGCGCGATTGACCGGGAGGTGGTGGACCTGCTCCACCGCACCCATGCGGGCAACGACCAGGACGCGGAGCATCTGCTGGACCAGGCCATGCGCTGCGCGCTGGCCGACGGCTGGGGCGGCTCCATGCTGGCCACCGACATTACCGACATCCTCTTCGGCACTCCCGCCCCCGTCCGCTCTGAGGCCAATCTGGGCGTCCTGCGGGAGGACATGGTCAACGTCATCATTCATGGCCACGAGCCCACCCTCTCCGAGATCATCGTCGCTGCCGCGCAGGACCCCGAAATCATCGCCTACGCGCAGAGCAAGGGGGCCAAAGGGGTCAACCTGGCCGGTATCTGCTGCACGGCCAACGAGGTGCTGATGCGGGAAGGTATCCCCCTGGCGGGCAACTTCCTGCAGCAGGAACTGGCCATCCTCACCGGCGCGGTAGACGCCATGGTGGTAGATGTTCAGTGCATCATGGAGGGCCTGGTCCCGCTGGCCCAGCGGTTCCATACCGCGCTCATCACCACCTCGCCCAAGGTGCGGGTGACCGGCGCCGTCCATATCCAGTTTGACGAGCACCGCGCCCTGGAGATCGCCAGGCAGATTCTCCGCACGGCGATTGACCGCTTCCCGCAGCGGAGTGAGGTGTTCATTCCGGACATCCGCGCCCAGTTGGTCCCCGGCTTCTCCCACGAGTACATCAACTACGCGCTGGGCGGCACCTATCGCGGCTCCTTCCGCCCGCTGAACGACGCCATCATCGCCGGGCGCATCCGGGGCGTCGTCGCCGACATCGGCTGCAACAACGCCCGCCTCTGCCACGACGAGAACCACTACTACGTTGTTTCCGAGTTCCTCAAGAACGACGTCCTGGTGGTCCAGACGGGCTGCGGCGCCATCGCCAGTGCCAAGAAGGGCTATATGACCCCCGAGGCGGCGATGGAGTACGCCGGGCCGGGCCTGCGGGAGGTCTGCGAGGCGGTCGGCATGCCGCCGGTGCTCCACCTGGGTGCCTGTGTGGATAACTCCCGCATTCTCACCATCCTCTCTCAGATGGTCAGCGAGACTGGCCTGGGCGACGACATCTCCGACATCCCCGCCGTCGGCATGGCGTCCGAGTGGATGAGCGAGAAAGCGCTGGCCATCGCCACCTACTGCGTCGCTTCCGGGGCCTATGTCATCATGGGCGGCGTCCGCAACCCGGTGGCCGGAAGCCCCTATGTCAACCAACTGATCACCGAGGGCTGGGAGAAGAAGGTCGGCGGGCGGCTGGAGTTCTTGGAGGACCCGGAGGAAATCGTCCGGCGCTCCCTGGCCCACATTGACCGCAAGCGGGCGGCCCTGGGCCTGGAGGAGTACAACCCGGCCAAGTGGGGCAAGTCCGGCGACTGGCGCATCCGCGAAGTGCTGGAACTCCCGCTGGAGGAGCGGCTGCAAGCAGTCTACGGTCGGAGGTAAGGTATGTCCCGATACATTGCAACCCGAGCGATTCGCGGGGCCAATGCCATCGTCGCCGAGGCGGAGGCCCTGCTGCAGAAAGCACTGGCCGAGAAGGGGCCCGATGCCCCTGTGGCGTTTACCAATACGGCCTACTATCTGCCCGTCATCTATGGCCTGCTGGGCCATCCGGTGAGCAAAATCGGAGACCTGGTGCCCGTCATTGAGCACGCCAAGAGTCTGCTCCATCCCCCGCCGGATGAGAAGTGGTGGGTCCCGTATCTGGGGGAGACGCTGGACTGCGGGATGGCGACGCTCCTGGCCTGCGAGGCCATTGAGGGCATCCGCTTCGCCTACGGCGAGCAGCCCGAGCGGTACCCCGGCTTCCGGATGACCGGCGGCGCGTCCTTCACCAGCCCGGAGTTTGAGAAAGAAGAAGGGGGCGGCGGGTACCTGAACGGCCCCATTGACGACATCCAGTTGCGCTCCTGGGGGATCCAGTTGGTGGACGGCCGGATGCCCGGCTTCGCCGCCATCGTCGGCGCGGCCCATTCCAACGAGGCCGCCGTCGCCATCGTCCGTGAACTCCAGCGGCGCAACATCCTGGTCTTCCTCTGCGGCAACGTCAACGGCCGCTCCATCATTGACCAGTTGCACGAGGAAGGGGTGGAGATGGGGTACGATACCTACATCGTTCCCTTCGGCCGGGACACCATCGCCGCCATCTACGCCCTGGGTGTGGCCAACCGCGCGGCGCTCGCTTTCGGCGGCCTCAAGCCGGGCCAGGCAAGGGAAATTCTTCTCTACAACAAGTACCGCGTCTTCGCCTTCGTCCTGGCTCTGGGCGAGGTGGATGACCTGAAGTACGCGGCGGCGGCCGGTGCCATCTCCTACGGCTTCCCCGTCATCGCCGACACCGTCATCCCTCAAATCCTGCCCACGGGTGTGACCAGATACGAACACGTCGTCTCTATGCCCTGGAACGAGATTGAGGGGGCGACGGAGGAGGAGAAGGCGGCCCGGCTGGTCCAGAAGTGCATTGAGGTCCGCGGCGTCAAGGTGAAGATCACCGAGGTGCCCATCCCCGTCCCCTACGGCTCCGCCTTTGAGGGCGAGGTCGTCCGTAAGGCCGACATGCGGGTGGAGTTCGGCGGCCGCCACAGCCGCGCCTTTGAGTACCTCCGCATGGTGCCCATGGAGGAAGTGGAGGACGGCAAGATAGAGGTCATCGGCCCCGGCTTTGAGGACGTGCCCGTCGGCGGGGCGATGGACCTGGGCATTGTGGTGGAGGTCGCCGGCCGGAAGATGCAGGAGGACTTTGAGCCGGTGCTGGAACGCCAGATTCACTACTTCATCAACGGCGCCTCCGGCGTCCAGCACATCGGTCAGCGGGACATCGCCTGGATCCGCATCTCCAAGGCGGCGGCGGAGAAAGGCTTCAACCTGCGCCACTTCGGCGACATCCTCTACGCCCGCTTCCACACCGACTTCGGCGCCATCGTGGACAAGGTGCAGGTGAAGATCATCACCGACCCGGCGCTCCACGCCGAGTGGCTGCAGAAGGCCCGGGAGGCCTACGACCGCCGCAACCGCCGCCTGGCGGACCTGACCGACGAGGCGGTGGACACCTTCTACTCCTGCATCCTCTGCCAGTCCTTCGCCCCCACCCACTGCTGCGTCATCAGCCCCCAACGGCTGGGCCTCTGCGGTGCCTACAACTGGCTGGACTGCAAGGCGTCCTACGAGATCAACCCCACCGGACCCAACCAGCCCATCCAGAAAGGCCAGTGTCTGGACCCGGTGAAGGGCTACTTCACGGGCGTCAACGAGTACGTTCGGGTGGCCTCTCAGGGGAAGGTAGACCAGGTCGCGGTGTACTCCATTATGGAGAACCCGATGACGGCCTGCGGCTGCTTTGAGTGCATCGTCATGGTCATCCCCGAGGCCAACGGCGTGATGGTCGTCAGCCGGGAGGACCCGAGCATGACTCCTGCCGGGATGACCTTCTCCACCCTGGCCGGGATGGCCGGCGGCGGCCTGCAGACGCCGGGGGTGATGGGCGTCGGCAAGTACTACCTGACCAGCCCCAAGTTCATCTCCGCCGACGGCGGCTTCAAACGGGTGGTCTGGATGTCTTCCTTCCTCAAGCAGACGATGGCCGAGGAACTGAAGAAGGTCTGCGAGCGGGAGGGCGACCCGGACCTGTTGGATAAGATTGCCGACGAGACCATCTGCACCGACGTGGAGGGCCTGCTGGCCTATCTGACGGAGAAGGAACATCCGGCGCTGACGATGCCGCCTATCTTCTAATCCGGCTGTAGCGCAGGCCGCCAGGCCTGTATGCAGGCGAACAGCCTGCGCTGCGTTTCAGGATGAAGTCCTGCTCCGGCGGCAAAGGGGGCCGCCGTCAGCGATGGCGGTGGCCCCCTTTTGCCGAATCCGGCTTGACATTCGGGTCAGGTAGGAGTATCTTTTAAGCGTATGATGTTTCTGATCTTCAGCCACGCAAGGAGGCCTGTATGCCGGTAGAAATCCCTGTAGAACAATGGCCCGGTCGGGTCATAGAAGCGACCATCGGGGCGACCCCGGCGGAGGGGGGCACGCGCAGCCGGGTGGTGAAAGTGGGCGGTGAGAACACCCTGCCGTTCATGCTGACCGACGGCGAGATGCCCAACCCGCCCCGCATCGCCATTGAGATTGCTGACCGTCGCCCGACGGATTGGTCGCCGCTCCTCCTGGAGGCCTGGGGGGACGTGGTGGACGACCCGGCGAAGTGGGCGAAGGCCGCCGAGGAGGCCGGGGGCGACCTGGTGCTCCTGCAACTCTCCCTGACGCGCGACGGCGGCAAACCTACCACCGCCGCCGACGCGAAGGCCCTGACGCGCGCGGTCCTTCAGGCGACGGGGCTCCCCATCCTGGTCTTCGGCCCCGGCCAGGTGGACGCCGACAACGAGTTGCTGGTGGCGGTTGCCGAGGAGGCGGCGGGCGAGCGCATCGTCCTGGGCATCTGCGAGGAGAAGAACTACCGCACCATCGTCGCTGCCGCGCTGGCCAACGGTCACCTGGTCAACGGCCGCACCGCTATGGACGTCAACCTGGCCAAGCAACTGAACATCCTCATCGCCGATATGGGCCTGCCGCTGGACCGCATCATTATGGACCCGACGACGGCCGGTCTGGGCTACGGCATTGAGTACGGCTACTCGGTGATGGAGCGGTTGCGCCTGGCGGCCCTCCAGGGGGACAAGATGACCCAACTGCCCATACTGGTCACCCCGGGCTTTGAGGCCTGGCGGCAGAAGGAGGCCAAAGTCGGCCAGGGCGTGCCCGCTTCCTGGGGCGACTGGCCCCAGCGAGCGATCCTCTGGGAGACCCTGACGGCGTCCAATCTCATCCTCTCCGGCGCCGACATCCTTGTCCTGCGCCACCCGGAGACCGTGAAGCGGGTCCGAACCTTCATTGAGCGGCTGATGGCGAAGTAGCGCCGGATGTATCCGGAAAGGAGGAGGAATATGGCACTCACTGGCTTGCAAATCTATAAACTGCTCCCGCAGACCAACTGCAAGGAGTGCGGGTTTCCCACTTGCCTGGCCTTCGCCATGAAACTGGCGGCCAAGCAGGCCGAACTCTCCGCCTGCCCCTACGTCTCGGAGGAGGCCAGGGCCCAACTGGACGCCGCCGCTGCGCCGCCCATCCGTCTGGTCTCTGTGGAGGGGCCCGGGCACAAGGTGGAGGTGGGCAACGAGACGGTCCTCTTCCGCCACGAAAAGACCTTCTACCATCCGCCGGGCCTCTTCGTGCGGGTGAAGGATGCCGGGTCTCTGGAGCAGGTCAAGGGCGCGGCAAAGGAAGCGATGGACTACTCCGTTACCTACGTGGGAATGGACCTTCATCTGGACGGCATCGCAGTGGAGGCAACCTCTGGCAACCCGGAGACCTTCGCGGCGGCGGTGCAGGCGGTGCGGGAGGTCACCGACCGTCCCCTTATCCTGATGGCGTCCGACCCGGCCGTGCTGAAGGCCGGGCTGGCGGCCGCCGACGGCACCCGTCCGCTCCTCTACGCCGCCACGGCGGAGAACTGGCAGGCGGTGGCGGAAATCGCCAAAGCGGCCAACGCCCCCGTCGCCGTTCGCGCCGACTCGCTGGACGACCTGGCCGACCTGGCCGAGAAGGTGAAAGGCGCCGGCATCCAGGACATCGTGCTGGACCCCGGCGTGCGCGATCCAGCCGGGACGCTGGTCACGCTGACCCATCTGCGCCGCCTGGCGCTGAAGAAGAACTTCCGCCCGCTGGGCTTCCCCATCATCACCTTCCCCGGCGAGGGCGCGTCCGACGTTATTGAGGAAGCGCAACTGGCGGCCCAGCACATCGCCAAGTACGCGGGCTTCATCGTCCTGGACCGCTTCGCCCCGGAGATGGCCTATGCCCTGATGGCCTGGCGGGTCAACATCTACACCAACCCGCAGGAGCCCATCAAGGTCCAGCCGGGTGTCTACGAGATCAACAATCCGAAGCCCGACTCGCCGGTGATGATCACCACCAACTTCTCCATCACCTACTTCTCGGTGGCCAACGAGGTGGACGGCAGCGGGCAGCCGGGCTGGCTCCTGGTGGCGGATGCGGAGGGGATGAGCGTGCTTACTGCCTGGGCGGCGGGCAAGTTTGACGCCGAGAAGATTGCCAAGACGGTGAAGACCACCGGCATTGAGGAGAAAATCAGCCACCGCAAACTCATCATTCCCGGCGCGGTCGCCGTCCTGATGGGCGAGGTGGAAGAAGAACTGCCGGGCTGGCAGATTCTCGTCGGCCCCCGAGAGGCGGTGGACCTGCCCGGGTATCTGAAGTTGTGGCAGTCGTTCTGAGATCAGGGGACGTGGGTTGCGGCGGCCCAGCCGCCGCAACCCACGGCTTTGGAGTGTTTCTTGACTTTCGGGGAGGAGGGTGTATGATGTAAGTGCTTACATCATACACCAGGAGGGCGGGATGGTCAACGAGACGATGCATCGTCTCCAGATTTCTATCCCGAACTGGCAGTACCAGTTGCTCCGGCAGCGGGCCCGCCAGACCGGGCAGAGCATTGCCGGGGTCATTCGGGAATTGCTGGAGCGGGAAGCCCAGGCGCTGCAGGACATTTCCCGAGACCCCATCTGGCAGATGGTCGGTATTGCCCAGGGCGGCCCGCCGAAAGATGCCAGCGAGCGGGTGGACGAGTGGGTCTACGATAGGGGGTGAGGAGCGGAGGGGCGGGGGAGCGGAGGAGCGGAGGAGCGGGGGAGCGGGGGAGCGGAGGAGCGGAGGATCGGAGGAGCGGAGGAGCGGAGGAGCGGAGGAGCGGAGGAGCGGGGGAGCGGGGGAGCGGAGGAGCGGAGGATCGGAGGAGCGGAGGAGCGGAGGAGCGGAGGAGCGGAGGAGCGGGGGAGCGGAGGAGAAGCTTTTGGCAAGGGGGAAAGGGTGATCCAGGGGCATCGGGAACTGGATGTATATCGGCTGGCCTTTGATGCCGCGATGCGTATCTTTACTCTGACAAAGGCTTTTCCACGGGAAGAATCTTACTCGCTTGTTGACCAAATTCGCCGCTCGTCCCGATCCGTATGCGCGAATATTGCAGAAGCCTGGCGAAAGCGCAGGTATGAGGGGGCATTTGTCAGCAAATTGAGCGATGCCGAGGCAGAAGCGGCGGAGACGCAGGTCTGGCTCCAGTTCTCCCTGGAGTGTGGCTATATGACGCCGGAGGTTTGCCAGGAATTGCACCAGGCCTATGATCACGTTATCGGCAAACTGGTCAATATGATCTCCAATCCCAGGCCCTGGTTGCTGTCCCGGAGGAATCGCCGATGACCACTACCTTTGCTCCCCTGCCCCCCAGCACCTCTGCCCTTCTGCACCCGGGCACTTCTGCGCCCAGCGTCGCCGTCGTCTTCCGTCCCGCCGAGAAGCGGGTAGAGGTTCCCCCGGGCACCCTGCTCAGCGACGCGGCCCGGCAGGCCGGGGTGGACATCCTGATGCCCTGCGGGGGGCAGGGGCGGTGCGGCCGCTGCGCCGTGGTGGTGGAATCGGGGACGGTCCGCCGCCGCTCCACCCAGCGCCTCTCTCCGGAGGACATCGCCGCCGGATACGCGCTGGCCTGCCAGACTCTGGTGGAGAGCGACGTCGTTGTCTTCGTCCCGCCGCAGGAGCGGATTGAGCGCCGCATCCAGGAGACCAAGCGCGCGGCGAAGATAGAACTCCCGTTCCCCTACGACCGCCACGACCAGCCGCTGCGCAAGTTCGCGGTCACCCTGGAGCCCCCGTCCCTGGCCGACCAGACCGACGACTGGTCCCGCCTCCAGCGGGAACTGGCCCGCCGCTACGGGCTGCGGGACGTCCAGGCATCCCTGCCGGTCCTGCGGAAACTCCCCCGCGCCCTGCGGGAGGGGGAGTGGACGGTGACGGCGGTGGTGGAACTGGACGCCTGGGACCGTCCGGAGGGGCCACCGCGCCTGATAGACGTCCTGCCTGGCGAGCACCTGGAGAGCCTCTGGGCAGTGGCCATAGACATCGGCACCACCAGCAACGTCGTCTGGCTGGTGGACCTGATGCGGGGAGAGGTGATGGCCCAGGCCGCCGACTACAACGGTCAGATTGCCCGTGGCGAGGATGTCATCTCCCGCATCATCTACGCGTCCAAAGGGGACGGCCTGCGGGAACTGCAGGAACTGGTGATGGGCACACTGAACCGCCTTATCGCCCAGGTGGCGTCGGAGCAGAACATCCGCCCCGACGAAATCTACAAAGCGACCGTTGCCGGGAACACCACGATGATCCACCTCTTCGCGGGCGTCCCCCCGGAGTCCATTCGGCTGATGCCCTTCATTCCGGTGGTCAACCACGTCCCCACCTTCCCGGCGCGGGAGGTCGGCCTGGGGATTCATCCGGAGGGGACGGTGGACTGTCTCCCCGGCATCGCGTCCTACGTGGGCGCGGACATCACGGCCGGTGTGGTCAGTTCCGGCCTCTGCGATTCGGACGAACTGACGCTTTTCATTGACGTGGGCACCAACGGGGAGATGGTGCTGGGAGATTGCTCCTGGCTCATCTCCTGTGCCTGTTCCGCCGGCCCGGCCTTTGAGGGCGCGGGGGTGGTCCACGGGATGCGGGCCACCGCCGGGGCGATTGAGGAGGTCTGGATCCACCCCGAGACGTACGAGGCGACCTGCAAGGTCATCGGCGACGAGCGACCCCGGGGCATCTGCGGCTCCGGCCTCATCTCGCTCCTGGCGGAAATGTTCGTCACCGGGGTGGTGGATAAGAGCGGGAACATCAACCTGGACCTGCCCACGCCGCGGGTGCGGCGGGGGGAGCACGGGCCGGAGTACGTCATCGCCTGGGCCGATGAGACGGCCACGGGGCGAGACATCGTCATCACGGCGGTGGACATAGACAACCTGATGCGGGCCAAAGCGGCCATTTATGCGGGCTTTTCCGTCCTGGCCCGCAGCGTGGGCCTGACGCTCCAGGATGCCCAACGGGTGCTCATCGGCGGCGCGTTCGGCCAGTACATCAACGTGGAGAAGGCCATTCAGATTGGCATGCTCCCGGATATGCCCTACGACCGTTTCCACTTCCTGGGCAACACCTCGGTGCGGGGTGCGTACTATGCCCTGGTCTCCCGCGAGATGCGCCGCCGGGTGACCGAGGTGGGTCGGATGATGACCTATCTGGAACTCTCGGCCGACAACACCTTCTTTGACGAATTCAACGCGGCCCTCTTCCTGCCGCACACCGACCTGAGCCAGTTCCCGTCGGTGGCGGCGATGATGAAGGGATGACCGATGGGTATTCAGCGAGCGCAGATTGAGAGGGCAATCGCGATCGCCAAAATGTACGGGGCGACCCGGCTCATTCTCTTCGGCAGTGCGCTGGAGGCGCCCGACCAGGCGCGGGATTTGGACCTGGCCTGCGATGGGGTCCAGGGGTGGAAACTGTACGAGTTAGGGGCTCGCCTGGAGGAGGAACTGCGAATACCTGTAGACTTGGTGCCGCTGTCGCCACCTACCCCCTTTACCCGGCGGATAGAGCAGAGAGGGCGGGTCATATATGAATCCGAAGGAATTGCGGGAAGAAATTGTTCTTGAGTTAACGCACATGGGAAAAGTGGTGCAGGAATTGCAGGCTCTGTACCGGGAAGTGGGGGAGCGGGCACCCACAGTACGGGAAAAGGCCGCTGCAGCTGCTTTCCTGGCTCAGTTTTATACTGGCGTGGAAAACATTCTGAAGCGGATCAGCCGGTTTTACAGAGTACCGTTGCCCACAGGCGAGGCCTGGCATGTGGAACTATTTACCAGATTTTGTGAACCTTCCTATGGTCCTTTACCGGTCCTGTTTGACTCTTCTCTGGCCTCATCATTAGCGCCGTTTCGCCGATTCCGGCATGTCTTTTTTCACGGGTACAGTTTTGAACTGGACTGGGACCGAATGTCGGAAGGGATTCGGCAGATAGGTTCGGTTTTTGAACGATTCAAGAGAGCCCTCTTCGCATACCTGGAAAGGTTGGATGTTACTATGACCCGCAGGTGCATCCGGTGATCGGCCCGCTTCTGGAGGGCGGTCCGGCCGCGCCGGTGGAGCGTTACGGCCTGCCGCATGAGGTAGCCTGCGTGGATGCCTGTCATCTCTGCTACACCGCGCGGGAGATGTTGCGGGAACGGTTCCCGGAATTCCTGGGGCCGGGGCAGATATATGGGGAGGGATTGGGTGGACTTTGAGCGCGTTGTCCAGTACTGGCTGACAACCGCGGCCGATGATTGGACTGCCGCAGAGCACCTGTTTCAAAACGGTGATTACCCTCACGCGCTTTTCTTTGCCCACCTGTACCTGGAAAAATTGCTGAAGGCGTTGATTGTTCGCTCCACAGGGGAGCATGCGCCGATCAGTCATCACCTGCGGTATCTGGCAGAGAAAGGAGGGCTTGACCTCACTCCAGAGCAGGAGGCATTCCTGGTACGGGTGACGGAGTACGCTGTCCGAACCCGTTATCCGGATATGGCATTGCAGTTCAAGCGGCAGTGCACTCGGGAATTCTGCAGGGCGGAAATGGAGCAAATCCGGGAGTTTGGCGCATGGGTAGAGCGGATTCTCAAATCCTGAAAATTGTAGAGCATTTTCTGGAAGAGGTGGAGAAAACGGGCATCCGGTTGACAGCGGCCTACCTGTATGGGTCGTATGCGGTGGGCTCCGCTCGTCCGGATAGCGATATAGACGTGGCGCTCATATCCGATGATTTTACAGGGGATTTCCTGGAGGACCACCGGCGAATTGTCCCGGCGCTCCTGCAGAGCGACTCCCGGATAGAGCCGGTGCGGTTCCGTCCCGAAGAGTTTTGCGACGAGCATCCACTGGCCTGGGAGATCAAAGTGAAAGGGCGCAGACTGAGGTGATGCAAAGGGGAAATAACTAAATAACTGAGGAGGCATCCTTGACTGTCACCATTGCGCTGGCTGGCAAAGGAGGTACAGGAAAAACGACCGTTGCGGCCTGTCTCATCCGCTACCTGCTGGAGGAGCGGGGTGGGGCGGTGCTGGCGATTGACGCCGACCCGGCGATGAACCTGCCCCTGGTCCTGGGAATGGAGGTGGAGACCACCGTCGGCGACATCCGCGAGGAGATGCTGGACCTGGTCCAGTCCAGCGGCGCACTGGCGGGTTCCATGCCCGGCGGGATGAGCAAGCAGGACTACCTGGATTGGCAGGTCAAGATGGCGCTGGTGGAGGGCGACCGGGTGGACCTGCTGGCGATGGGCCGGCCCGAGGGGCCGGGGTGCTACTGCGCGGCCAACCAGATGCTGCGGGTTATCGTGGACCGACTCAGCGTCAATTACGACTACGTGGTTATTGACAACGAGGCCGGGATGGAGCACCTCAGCCGCCGCACCACCCGCGACGTGGATGTCCTGCTGCTGGTGACCGACCCCACTCAGCGGGGCGTTGTCGCGGCCCGGGAGATGGCGCGGATGGTCCCCGGGCTGGACATCCGGGTGGGGCGCACTTATCTGGTGGTGAACCGGGTGCGGGACGGCCTGCCGCCGCCGCTGGCGGACGCCGTCGCCCGGACCGGCCTGGAACTGATCGGGACGGTGCCCGAAGACCCCGCGATGGCGGAGTTTGAGATCTCGGGCCGGCCCCTGATCCAGTTGCCGACGGAAACGGCGGTCTACCAGGCGGTGCGGGACATCGCCCGGCGGGTGCTGGGATGAAGATTACAAAATCACGAACGAAGGGAGGCAGAAATGTACATTATTGCCGAGAATATCCACATCATTTCCCCTCGCGTGAAGGAGGCCATCGCGAATCGGGATGCCCGGTTCTTCCAGGACCTGGCGGTCCGGATGGTGGAGGCCGGGGCCAGCGCAATTGATCTGAATATCGGCCCCCAGAAGAAAGCCGGGCACGAGATTCTTCCCTGGCTGACGGAGGTGGTGCAGCAGGTGGTGGACGTTCCCCTCTGTTTTGACACCACCAATCTGGCGGCCATTGAGGCGGCCTGCCAGGTGGTGACCAAGGCCCAGCCCATTATCAACTCCACCTCGGCGGCGCCGGAGCGGCTGGAGAAGGTTCCCCTGGTCGCCAAAAAGTACAACACCCGTCTCATCGCTCTCACGATGGGGGAGGGGATGATCCCGGTCAAGGCCGACGAACGGGTCAACATTGCCCTGGAGATTCTCATCCCCCGCATGCTGGAGATTGACTTCCCGATCGCAGACCTGATCATTGACCCGCTGGTGCTGACTGTCTCCGGCTGTCAGGAATACTGCCCCGAGTGCATTGAGGCGGTGCGCATCCTCAAATACGCCTGGGAGCCGCCGCCGCTGACCAACGGGGGCCTCTCCAATGTCTCCAACCAGGTGCCTGCCGAACTGCGCCCCCTGCTCAACCGCACGTATATGGTGATGCTGATGGGCGCAGGGATTGATATGGTCATCGCCGACCCGCTGGACCGCGACCTGATGGAGTGGATCCGCATCGTGGAGGAGCGGGATGATTCCACTGCTGTCGGCCGTCTGCTCCTGAAGATTCACGACCGCATCGCGGCGATGGAGGAGCCCCAGCCCGAGGACGTGGACTTCTCCGACCCGGAGCAGGTGGACATCTGGAAGACGGTCCAGGTGCTGCTGAATAAGGTCATCTATACGCCGTCGTATCTGAAGTTCTGACTTGATTCGTGATTCGTGATTCGTGATTCGTGATTATAATGGCAGAGGGAGCGGCCTGGATCTCTTACGAAGAGTGGGAGGCACAGGTGCCGGAGGAAATCCGCCAGGATCCCCTCTGGCAAATGGAGGCGTACCGGCTGGCGCTGTACCTTTACGACCTGGCCTGGGAAGATTGCCAGCGGTTGATGCGGGATCCCCGAGGCCGGGCCATTGCGGAGCAGTTGATCCGCAGCGCGGGCTCCATTTGCGCCAACATTGAAGAAGGCTACGGCCGGGGCATGGGCCGACAATACGCCCAGTTCCTGGGCTATTCTCTGGGTTCTACTCGGGAGACCCGCGGCTGGTATTACCGTGGTCGCCGACTCCTGGCTCCAGAGGCCATTGCCCACCGGTACCGCCTTCTCACTCAAATCACCCGCCTTCTCACGGTTGCTCACCGTCAGCAAAAAGGCTAATCCGCAATCACGAATCCGCAATCACGAATCAGCAATCAGCAATCAGCAATCGGAGGGACTCCTATGACCGCGACACTCATTGACGGCAATGCTGTGGCTGCAGCCATTCACGGAGAAATCTGCGCCGAAGTAGAGGAACTGAAGACCAAATACGGTATCGTCCCTGGCCTGGCGACGGTGCTGGTGGGTACCAACCCCGCCTCTCAGTTCTACGTCCGCTCCAAGCAGAAGAAATGCGGCGAGGTGGGCATCCGCTCCTTCGGCTACGACCTGCCGGAGACCGCCACCCAGGAGGAAGTGGAGGGACTGGTACGGGAACTGGGGGCCAACCCCGAGGTGCACGGTATCCTGGTCCAGTTGCCCCTGCCGCGCCATCTGGACGAGAAGCGGGTGCTGAGCGCCGTCCCTATTGAGAAAGACGTGGACGGCTTCCACCCGGTCAACATCGGCGAACTGGGGATGAAGGGCCGGGAGCCCAAGTTCGTGCCCTGCACCCCGGCGGGTTGCATTGAGTTGCTGGACCGGTACCACATTGAGATTGCGGGTAAGGAGGCGGTGGTCCTGGGCCGGAGCAACATCGTCGGGCTGCCGGTCTCCATGCTGCTCCTGAAGCGGGACGCGACAGTGACCATCTGCCACTCCCGCTCCCATGACCTGCCCGGTATTTGCCGCCGCGCCGACATCCTCATCGCCGCGGTGGGCCGCCCCAAGATGGTCAGGGCGGACTGGGTGAAGCCGGGGGCCGCTGTCATTGACGTGGGCATCAACCGGGTGGACGACCCCACGGCCAAACAGGGCTACCGCATCGTCGGCGACGTGGACTTTGACGAGGTCAAGGAAGTCGCCGGATACCTGACCCCGGTGCCCGGCGGCGTCGGCCCGATGACCATCGCGATGCTGCTCCGAAATACCCTGACCGCGGCCAAACGGGCAGCGGGATTGGTCCCGTGATATTGGCAAAAAATAAAACGGTTTTCATTACGGCGGCTTTGCCGCCGTAATGAAAACATCTTCGATTGGGGGGCTGCAGAAACAGCCAGGGGGCCCAGAGGGGGTCGGAGTGCGTACTGCACAGGAGGCACTGTGGGTGAGATGGCAGTGATTCAATTACAGGTTCCTGTAGAGTGGGAAGAGGACCTGCGCGATCCAGCCGTCCTTCTGGCGGTTCTGGGGCTCGGATTGGAGGAGTATCGTATCCGGCAGGCTCTGCTTCTTTACCAGAAAGGGCTCGGTTCGCTTGGCTATGTAGCGGACATTGTGGGCATCCCAGAGCGGGTGCTGATGGAGGAAGCCAGACGTAGAGGAGTACTTCCTCACTACGATAACCACTTTGCCGATCAGGACCTGGGCCGATGATCGCCGTGACAGATGCGGGTCCGCTAATTGTCTTGGCGAAACTCAACCATTGCTTTGTGTGAACGGGTGCGGAGGGAAGTTCTGGGAGAAGGGTGACGTTCCGGCGATTTCACTCAGCGGGGGATGGTATGCGGGCTGTTCTCTCTTTAAGCAAACTGCGCAGTCAATTTGTCCGCGACGTGGAGGAGATCAGCGGGGAGGACCTGCTGGCCTGCAACCAGTGTGGCAAGTGCAGCGCGGGCTGCCCCGTCGCGGCCGCGATGGATATGCTCCCCAGCCAGGTCATCCGCATGGCCCAACTGGGGATGACCGAGGTCCTGCAAAGCCGCACTATCTGGATTTGCGCGTCCTGCCTGACCTGCGTCGCCCGGTGTCCCAAAGGGGTGGACCTGCCCCGCCTGATGGAGGCGCTGCGGGAAATCTCCCTGCGCGCCGGGGCTTCGGAGATAGACCTGGACCGGCTGCCGCCGGACCTGGTGCGGGAACTGCCGCAACTGGCCATTGTCGGCGGGTTTCGCAAATACATCAAGTGAAACGTAAAACGTAAAACGTAAAACGTAAAACGTGAAGCGTGAGGCATAGTGATGAAGGTCCCCTACTATCCCGGATGCACGCTCTCCACGAAGGCGAAGGGGTATGACCGCTCCGGGCGGGCCGTGGCGGCCGCGCTGGGGATGGAACTGGTAGAACTGCCGGACTGGCAGTGCTGCGGGGCGACCTTCCCTCTGGCGACGGATAACTCCATGGCCCTCATCGCCCCGACGCGGGTCCTCTACCAGGCCGAACAGGCCGGGGAGCAATTGGCCGCACTCTGCGCAATTTGCTACCACGTCCTCAAGCGCACCCAGACCGCGCTGGAGCGGGACCCGGCGATGCGGGACCGGATCAACTGGTTCACGGAGCAGGAGTACAGAGGCCGCGTGCGGGTGGTCCACCTGCTGGAACTCCTGCGGGACCAACTGGGCTGGGAGGAACTGTCCCGGCGGGTTGTGCGCCCACTGACGGGATTGCGCGCGGCCCCCTACTACGGTTGCCTGCTCCTGCGCCCGTACGACGAAATTGGCCTGGACAACCCCGAGGCGCCGACCATTCTGCACGACCTGCTCCGCGCGCTGGGGGCCGAGCCTGTGGACTTCCCCTATAGCACCGAGTGCTGCGGCTCCTACCTGACGGTGAAGGACCCGACCGTCTCGGAGACGCTCTCGCGGGACATCGTCGCCTCGGCGCGGAAGCACGGGGCCCAGGTCCTGGTGACGGCCTGTCCCCTCTGCCAGTTCAACCTGGACTGGCCCCAGCGGGAGACGGAATTCGGGCGCACTGGCGACGAAATCCCCGTGGTCTACTTCACCCAACTGATGGCCGTCGCGCTGGGACTGCCGGAGGAGGACTGGGGCGCGGAGGGGATGTACACCGACCCGCGCCCGCTGCTGCGCCAGTGGGCGGGCGGTTAAGGAGGCACCACCCATGCGGTACAAACTGTACATTCCTGGGCCCTGCGAGGTGGACGAGGAGGTCCTGACGGCGATGGCCCAGCCCACACCTCGCCACTATGGGCCAGAGTGGTTGGAGGTCTACCACGACGTCATCGGGATGCTGAAGCAGGTCTTCGGAACCCGGAACGACCTTTTTATGGTCCCGGCAGCAGGGTCAGCGCTTCTGGATATGGCCTTTGGCAGTCTGCTGGCCGACGGGGAGACTCTGGTGGTGGGGATGAACGGCTTCTTCGGCGAGCGGATGAGGACCATTGCCGAATGCCATGGCCTGCGCGTCGTCCCCTTCACCGCGCCGTTGGGCCAGCCGCTGGACCCGGAGGAGTTGCGGCGCGTCCTGCGGGAGAACCCGGCGGCCCGCGCGGTGGCCGTCGTCCACCACGAGACCGCCACGACGGTGATGAACCCCGTGCGGGAACTGGCGGAGGTGGCCCACCAGGCCGGGTTGCCCATTATCGTGGACGCGGTCTCCTCGCTGGGCGGGGTGCCTCTGCCGGTGGACGAGTGGGGCATTGACGTCTGCGTGACGGTGGCCAACAAGTGCCTGGAGTGTCCGCCGGGGCTGGCCTTCATCTCGGTGAGCCCGCGGGCGTGGGAGTGGGTGGACCGCAACGAGAGCCGCCATGGCTGGTACCTCAACCTGCGCACATGGCGCTGGTACGCCGAGAACTGGGGGACCTGGCACCCGACGCCGGTCACGATGCCCACCAACAACGTCCTGGGGCTGCGGGTGAGTCTGCGGCGCATCCTGGCGGAGGGGCTGGAGGCCCACTTTGCCCGCTACCGCTGGGCCTCGCAGGCGGTCCGGCGGGGGCTGGAGGCCGTGGGCTTTGAGATATTCATCCCCGATGGCCCGACCGCGTCGCCCATTGCCACCGCGGTAAAGGCTCGCCCGGAGTTCGCTGTCCGCGAACTGATGGACTACCTGGCTCAGGAGCACGGGATCCTCATCTCCGGCGGGCTGGAGCCGCTGGCGGGGAAGATTTTCCGTGTCGGCCATATGGGTAAGGCGGCGACCCGGCCCTTCGTGATGGAATTTCTCTTCGCAGTGGAAGAGTTTCTGCGGGGGAGGGGAATCCCGGTTCCCACAGGGGCAAGTATGGTCGGGCTGAGCATCCGTTGATGGATACCCGGACAGAAGCGTTTCGGCTGTTGAAAGAGGCAGAGGAGGACCTGGGCCGGGCGATCCGGTATTCCGGATTCCAGGATTGGGTGACTGTTGTCCTGTATGCCCAACTGGCGACTGAGAAAGCGGCCAAAGCGGCCATCGCGTGTATGGAGTCCTTTGAATGGACTCACGACCCTTCGGATCAGGTGCGGCGATTGGTGGCGCGGGGACAGTTGCCTGCGGATTTTCTGGAAGTGGCCTTGCTGGTGCGGGCCGCAGCCCCTTGGCATGGGCGTTCCACGTACGGCGGCCTGCGCGAGGGAGTTTGGAGAAGCCCTTCAGAGTTGTGTACGGAGGAGGTTGCCCTTGCGTTGCTGGAGGGAGCCCGGAAGGCTGTAGAGAAGGCCCGGGATTTTGTCGGGGGGTTCTTTGGGGAGCAGGATGAGATTGGAGGAAGTTGAACGGGAGGTCCGGCAGATCGCGGTCGGCCTGAGGGATGTCCTGGCGGTGGGGCTATGCGGCTCCCTGGCCCGGGGGGATGCCCATGCCCGCAGCGACATAGACATTTTCGTGATCACTGAGAGGGAATTTTCCCTGGCCGAGCAGGATGCTCTCTATGAGGCCTTCAGCCCTCTGATCGCTCGTTTCGGGCGGGACATCACGGTTCTGGTCTACGACGTGGAAAGTCTCCAGCAGGTCCCGACCTGGCACACGTTGAGCATGATGAAGGATGCCCGTTTTGTCCACGACCGGGCCGGGATCGCGGCCCTGTTTGCCGGGATTCTCCGGCAGGCGGAAGAGCACGGGATTCTCTATGACGAACAGGAGAGGGTATTCCGGCTGAAAGAGGCCCGGCGGATCCATTTTCCTGGAGTGGGTGAAACGTGAATCCGAGCAGCGCGCCGGGAGATGGGAAGTTGAGGGTTTCAGAATGAGTCGCATCGGCGTCTTCATCTGTCACTGCGGGATCAACATCGCCGGGACGGTAGATGTGGAGCGGGTCGCCGAGGAGGCCGGGCGGATGCCCGGCGTCGCCTTCGCCACCCACTACAAGTATATGTGCTCCGATCCGGGCCAGAACCTCATCCAGCGTGCCATCGCGGAGCACAATCTGGACGGCGTTGTTGTCGCGGCCTGTTCGCCGGCGATGCACGAGCGGACTTTCCGCCAGGCCGTCACCGCGGCCGGGCTGAACCCCTACCGCTGCGAAATCGCCAACATCCGGGAGCAGTGCTCCTGGGTCCACCAGCACGAACGGGAGGAGGCCACGGCCAAGGCCGTGGAGATGGTCCGGGCGATGGTGGAGAAGGTGAAGCGGGACGAGGAACTGGTCCCGCTGCGGCTGCCCCTGGTCCGGCGGGCGCTGGTGGTCGGCGGGGGCATCGCCGGGATGGAGGCCGCGCTGGACATCGCCAGTGGCGGCTATCCGGTGGTGCTGGTGGAGCGGGAGGACCGCCTGGGCGGCAAGATGGCCCGTCTCTCCGGCACGTATCTGAACTTTGAGGCCGCGCCGGGCCTGCTGGAGGAGAAAATCCGCCAGGTCCTGGCGCACCCCAACATTGAGGTCGTCCTGAACGCGCGGGTGACCCGGCTGGAGGGGTACGTCGGCAACTTCACCGTGGAGGTGGAGACGCCCACCGGGGCCCGGACGGAAGAGGTGGGGGCCATTGTCGTCGCTACGGGCTGGGACCCGTACCCGCTGGAGCGGTTGCCGGAGTACGGCGGCGGTCAGATTCCCGATGTGGTGGACGGCCTGACCTTTGAGGAGATGTTGCGAACGGGGCTCCGTCGGCCCTCGGACGGGCGGGTGCCCCGGGAAGTGGTCTTTGTCCAGTGCGCGGGCTCCCGCGACCCGGAGCACGGCGTCTCCTACTGCTCCAAGGTCTGTTGCATGTACGTCGCCAAGCAGGCGATGATGTTCCGGGAACGGGTCCCCGATGGCCAGGCCTACGTTTTCTACATAGACATCCGCTCCGGTGGAAAGAGGTACGACGAATTCGTCCAGCGGGCGATGGAGGAGTACGATGTCCTCTATCTCCGGGGCAAAGTGAGCAAAATCTTCCGCCGGGGCGACAAGGTGGTGGTCTGGGGCTCCGACACGCTGGTGGGCCGCCCGGTGGAGGTGGAGGCGGACCTGGTGGTGCTGGCGACGGCGATGTTGCCCTCGCGGGAGGCCCTCTCCCTGGCCCAGACGCTCCACATCCAGGCGGACCGGTACGGCTTCTACAGCGAGGCGCATCCCAAGTTGCGCCCGGTGGAGAGTCTGACGGCGGGAGTCTTCCTGGCGGGGGCCGGACAGGGGCCCAAGGACATTCCGGAGACGGTGGCCCAGGCTGCGGCCGCCGCGGCGAAGGTCCTGCAACTCTTCGCCCAGGACGCGATGGTCCAGGAGCCGACCGTCGCCTACGTGATTGAGGAACTGTGTTCCGCCTGCGGCGCGTGCGTGGCGGTCTGCCCGTACGGCGCGCGGGAGGTCCACCCGGTCCGGCAAATTGCGACGGTGAACCCCGCGCTCTGCCAGACCTGTGGGGCCTGCGTGGTGGCCTGCCCCAACAAGGCCAGCCGCATCCACAACTGGGAGCCGGTCCAGGTGCTGGCCATAGCGGATGTGGTGGTTTGAACCACGAAGGGCACAAAGGGCACACGAAGGTCACGAAGTGGGGGTCTATGATGAGGACGCCACCACCGGTCCCGGTGGAAGCGGAGCGAATGGGAAAGGCGTTGCTGGATGCGGCCTTTGAAGTGCATACGATTTTGGGCCCTGGTTTCTTGGAGCGAATTTACGAAGAGGCCCTTTGTCACGAACTCGCTCGTCGGTCCGTGCCGTTTGAACGCCAGAAACCGATCGTTGTTCCCTACAAGGATATGCAGATTGAAGGCCAGCGCCTGGACCTCTTGATTGGTGGTCTGGTGATTGCTGAGATCAAGGCAGTGGAGGAGATTCACCCCGTTCATACGATGCAACTGATTTCCTATCTGAGAGCCCCGGGCTTGAGGTTGGGCTTTCTGATCAATTTCAATGTGGCTCATCTGAAAGACGGCATCCGGCGTATCGTTCTTTAAACCCTTCGTGTCCTTTGTGAGTCCTTCGTGCCCTTCGTGGTTAAATTTTCAGGAGGCTGCGATGGCGAACGAAGTCTGGGATCAAATTGTCAACTACCGCAAGACGAAGGTGTTGCCGGGCGGCGCGCGCCTGCTCCTGCGGCCCCTCCGCAAAGAGGATAAGGAAGCGTTCGTTGCTCTCTTTGCCCGCGCGTCGCGGGAGGACCTGGAGTGGTACCGGATTGACGCGGCCGACCCGGCGGTCGTCGCCAGTTGGGTGGACAATCTGGACTACCGGCGCGTCTTCCCGCTGGTCGCCTTCGTCAACGACCAACTCATCGGCAATGCCACCCTGCACTTCGGCGAGCACTACCACCGGCATCTGGCCTGGGTGCGCATTTTCCTGGACCGGAATTACCGGCGGCAGGGCATCGGCACGCTGATGGTGCAGAGTCTGATTGAGATCGCCCGCCGCCTGGTGCTCTACCAGTTGTACGGCGAAATCGTCACCACCCAGCCACAGGTCATCAGCGCGTTTCTGGACCTGGGCTTCCAGCACGCCACGACGCTTCGGGATTACTTCATCACCAGTACCGGAGAGACGCTGGATATGGCGATTCTGGTGCTGTATCTGGTGGAGCAGAGGGGGAAGTTTTAGCAGATTGCAGATTGCAGATTGGAGGAGGAGGGAATGGCTGGCATTGCTATAGACCCTTCGTTCAGCGTGAAGGTGCAGGAGCGGAGCGGGGAGCCCCTGCTGCGCTGTTACTTCTGCCAGAAGTGCTCGGCGGGATGTCCCGTCGCCTATGTGATGGATTATAAGCCGGCCCAGGTGATCCGGCTGGTGCAGTTGGGGCGGAAGGAGACGGTCCTCTCCAGTCCCGCGATCTGGCTCTGTGTGGGCTGCGAGACCTGCGGGACCCGCTGTCCCAATCACATCCGGCTGGCGCCGATGTTTGACACGCTGCGCTACATGGCCCTGGAGGAGGGCTACAAGCCCGACCCGATGGTCTACGCGCTCCACCGGTCCTTCCTGGATAGCATCCGCCTCTGGGGCCGGGTGCACGAGTTGAGCATGCTGATGGAGTACAAACTCTTGAGCCGCGATCTCTTCTCCGACCTGGGGATGGGCGTCGGCCTGATCCTGAAGGGTAAAATTTCCTTCCTGCCGGAGCGGATTCGGGGCGTCTCGGAGGTCCGGCGGCTTTACGGAAAGGGAGGAACGTGATGTCAGATCGGCTATATAGGACCCAGATTTTGCTGAGGCCGGAACAGCACCGGCGGCTCCAAGAGATCGCACGGCGGGAGAAACGGAGTATTTCCCAGATCAGTCGGGACCTCCTGGAGTATGCCCTGCGTCAGCGGGAGCGGGCGGTAGAGGCCCGACTCCAGCGGGTTTACGCGGCTCATCAAGTGGCGGAACGGATTCTCCAGGAAAGGGGCGGGGTGCCAATAGATGTAGACGTCGTGGCGCTGTTGCACGAGGCGCGTGAGGAACGGGAAAGTGCGCGCGGTGATTGATGCCAACATTGCGGTCTACGCCGTTTTACCGGGCATCTTCCACGATGCGGCCTGGCGATGGCTGGAACGGTTGGTGCGGGAAGAGGTGGACCTGCAGGTGCCCCACCTCTGGCTGGCGGAAGTCGCCACCAGTATCCGGAAAATCGCAGTACGGACCGGGCTCTCTTCAGAGAGTGCTCTCCTGGCCTTAGGGACTGCTCTCTCATTGCCAGTGGAGGTTGTGTCGGAGGATGCCTGGTTGTGCTCTCAGGCGTACAGGTGGGCAGAGCGGCTGGGCCAGATGGCGGTTTATGATGCGATCTACGTGGCTCTTGCAGAGCACCTGGATGCCCTGTTCTATACAGCGGATCGGGCCCTGGCAGCGCGGTGCTGGCAGGTCGGGGCCCATTTTGTCCAGGTACCGGAAGGTTTCGCGTGATCGGAGGGGAAATTAATAGCGATTGAGGAGGACACGCCGTGAAATACACCTACTATCCCGGCTGCACCATTGGTACCACTGCGGTGGAATTTGGCCTCTCCACCGACGCCGTCTGCGAGGCGTTGGGGGTGGAGTTGGTGGAACTGGAGGACTGGAATTGCTGCGGGGCATCGTCGGCCCACAGTCTGGACCACGAACTGGCGCTGCGGCTCCCCGCGCGCAACGTCGCCCTGGCCCAGAAGGAGGGGCTGGACATCGTCGCGCCGTGCCCGGCCTGCTACCAGCACGTCCTGCAGGCAGACCGGACCCTGCGGGAGGACCTTCAGTGGCGGCACGAGATGGAGGCCCTGCTGGGGTTCACCTACACCGGTCAGCCGCGCGTCCGTCATCTGCTGGAGGTGCTGACGGAGCCGGAGGTCCTGGATGCGGTCCGGCGGCGGGTGACCCGCCCGTTGAAGGGGCTGCGGGTGGCCTCGTACTACGGCTGCGTCCTGGTGCGCCCGCCGGAGTTCACCGGCTGGGACGACCCGGAGCACCCAACCCGGATGGACCGGCTGATGGCCGCGCTGGGGGCCGAACCGGTGGAGTGGTCCTACAAGGTAGATTGCTGCGGGGCCAGCCTCTCCCTCAGCCGCAGCGAGGTGGTGGTGACCCTCTCCACCCGCCTGGCGCGGGAGGCCCAGGAGGCCGGGGCGGACGTCATCGCCTGTGCCTGCGGGATGTGCCAGATCAATCTGGACACCCGGCAGAATCTGGAGGAGAAAATCCCGGTCCTCTACTTCACCGAACTGATGGGCCTGGCCTTCGGCCTGCCGGGGGCGGAGAAATGGTGGGGCAAGCACATGGTCAACCCCAGGCCGGTGCTGCAACGAGTTGGGTTAGAATAGGAGGAAACAATGACAATAGTGAGGCTATCTGTTCCTTTTGAATCTTTGTTGGAGTCAGTGACGAATTTAAGCCCACGGGACAAACTCCGACTCTGGCGCGTTCTCAACGAACAGATTGCTCAGTGGGAGGAAGAGATTTTGGAGGAGGACCCTCTCGTGCGTGCGGAGATTCAAGAGGCCCGTGAAGCATACCTGCGAGGAGATTATCTCACTCTTGATGAGTACATCGCCCGCTTGCAACAAGCATGAGGTACCGGATTCTCATCCCCAGGCCAGTCCAGAAGCAATTGGATGCTCTGCCTTCTGCTGTTCGCGAGAGAGCTATTCAACGAATTGCAGCGCTTCAGGAGAATCCGCGTCCACCCGGCTGCGTGAAGTTAATTGGGAATGAATATCGGATCCGGGTGGGTGATTACCGAATCCGATACGCAATTTACGATCAGGAGTCGGTAGTGGTTGTACTGCACTGTGCACATCGGAAAGAGGTTTACCGGCGTTGAGGGATGGGGATGGCATTGTTTGAGGAACGGGACGCGAATGAACACCGCAAGGCTTCTACGCTGCGGATGATTTGTACCCAGGCAGGAATCTTGCGTGAGGAGTTTTTGAAGGCTTACGAACAGACCTGACGAATGAGAATATGACGTCTGTCATATTGGTAAGATGCTCTCTGTTACTGGGGAAGAAACGGGAATCCTTTTATAGTAGATGGGGGTCTTCTAAACATCTTCACGCCATTCGCAACACGTACCGGGGGAACGAATGACCGACCACGCCAGAAATTCAGCGTCCAACTCCATTCTGATCGTCGGCGCGGGGATCGGCGGGATGCAGTCCGCATTGCTGCTGGCGGAAGCAGGCTATCCCGTCGTCCTGGTGGACAGCGCGCCCGGCATTGGCGGCTCGTTTCACCTGCTGGACCGGACGTTCCCGACCGATTCCTGCGGCATCTGCTATATGGTTCCGGGCCGCCCGGCCTACTGCCCCACCATTGAGTGCGACCTGCATCCCAACGTCACCATTGTCCCGTATACCGACGTGGTAGGGCTGGAGGGCGAGCCGGGGGCGTTCACCGTCCGCCTCTACCATAAGCCGCGCTATGTGATCCCGGAACGGTGCATTCTCTGCGGAAAGTGCGCGCGGGTCTGCCCGGTGGAGCGGCCCAGCCAGTACGAGGGAGACCTGGCGAAGGAGAAGGCCATTTACCGCCCGCCGCTGCGCGCCATCCCACCCGCATACGTCATTGACATGTCCGTCTGCATCCGCTGCGGGAAGTGCGTGGAGGTCTGCCCGACGGAGGCTATTGACTTGGAGATGCAACCGACGGAGAGCCAACTGCAGGCGGGGGCAGTGGTACTCAGCCCGGGCTTTGAGCCCTTTGACGCCCGCCTGAAGGGGGAGTTCGGCTGGGGGTACTACCCCAACGTCCTGACCAGCATCCAGTTTGAGCGGATGGTCAGTTTCGCCGGCTCCACCCGTGCCCACCTGGTCCGCCCGTCCGACGGCCAGCGGCCCCGCCGCATCGCTTTCATCCAGTGCGTCGGCTCGCGGGATATGTCCATTGGCCGGGGGTACTGCTCGTCGGTCTGCTGCATGCACACGGCCAAGCACGTGCGAGTGGTCAAGGAACTGGAGCCGGATACCGAGATCACCGTTTTCTTTATGGACATCCGGACCCACGGGAAGGACTACGAGACCTATTTTGAGGAGACGAAGGCCCTTCCCGGCGTGACGTACTGCCGGAGTATGGTCTCTTCCGTCCACGAGCGCCCGAAGAGCCGGAACCTGCTGGTGAACTATGTCGCTGAGGACGGGACGGTGCGGGAGGAGGAGTTTGACCTGGTGGTGCTGGTGGTGGGCTTCGGCGCGCCGCTGGGGGCGCAGGCGCTGGGACGGGCGTTGGGCGTGGACCTGAACGAGTACGGTTTCGCGGTGACGGACCCCTTTGCGCCGGACCGGGCATCCCGACCGGGGGTCTTTGTCGCCGGCGCGTTCCGGGAGCCGAAGGACATCCCGGAGACGGTGGTGGAGGCGTCGGCGGTGGCGGCGGCCGCCGCTGTCCTCACCCCTCCCCCTGCCGCCGAAGGTGGCGGGGGTGGGGTGAGGCCCGAAGAGCGGGACGTCACCTGGGAGTGGCCGCGCGTGGGGGTTTTCCTCTGCGACCATCGCGGGGAAATTGGCGAGGTCATTGATCTGGAGGCGGTCGCGGACCACATCCGCGCGCTGCCCAACGTCGCGCGGGCCCAGGTGTTGGGGGACGGTTTCTCCCGCCAGGGGCTGGAAGAGATTGCCTGCATCGTGCGGGAAGAGCGGCTGAACCGGGTCGTTCTGGCCGGATATACCGACATCCGCCGGACGGAGGCCTACCACGAGATGATGGCCCAGGCCGGCCTCAACCCCAACCTGCTGGAACTGGTCAATCTGCGGGGGGAGGTCGCCGGGGCGCACGCCCGCAATGGGAAAGTGGCCACGGAGAAGGCCCGGGAACTGGTGGCGATGGCGGTGGCCGGCGCGGTCCGACGGGAGCCCTTCCGGCCGTCGGCGGAGCCCTTGAGCCGGAGGGTACTGGTGGTCGGCGGCGGGCTGGCCGGGATGACCGCCGCGCTCACCCTGGCCGACCTGGGGTATCCGACCGACCTGGTGGAGCGAACGGACGCGCTGGGCGGCCAGTTGCGCGACCTGCATCTGATCCTGGACGGCAGCGACCCGCAAGCGGCGCTGGCGTCGCTTCTGGAGCGGTTGGGCCGGGAGCCGCGGGTACGGGTGATGATGCAGACCGAAGTGCGGGCCGTCTCGGGCCGGCTGGGGCAGTTCCGCGCTCGCTTGGTCGGGCCGGAAGGGGAGCAGGAGGAAACCTACGGCGCAGTCATCGTCGCCACCGGCGGCCGCGAGGTCGTCCCGACGGAGTACCTCTACGGCCAGGACTCTCGCGTCGTGACCCAGCGGGAACTGGAGAGGATGCTGGCGGAGGGGAAGGAAGTCCCGTCCGACGTGGTGATGATCCAGTGCGTGGGGTCGCGGGAGCCGGAGCGGCCATACTGCAGCCGGATTTGCTGCACGAAGGCGGTGGTCAACGCGCTGGCGATCAAAGAGCGCAACCCCAACGCGCGGGTGACCGTCCTCTACCGGGAGATGCGGACCTACGGGTTCCGGGAGGACGCGTACCGGCTGGCGCGGGAGAAGGGTGTGGTGTTCCTGCGGTACGAGTTGCCGGATAAGCCGCAGGTGACGGCGGGGCCGGAGGGTCTCACGGTCCAGCTGGTAGAACCGATTGCCGGGCAGGAGGTGGTGCTCCCGGCGGGGCTGCTGGTCCTGAGCACGGGGATTCAGCCCAACGACAGCCGCGCGCTGGCGGAGGCGCTGGGGGTGCCGGTGGACGCGTACGGGTTCTTCCGGGAGGAGCACCCGAAGATGCGGCCGCTGGACTTCACCCGGCGGGGGATTTTCGTCTGCGGGCTGGCCCACTCGCCGCGCGCGGTGGACGAGACGGTGCTGATGGCCCGGGGCGCGGCGATGCGGGCGGCGGCGCTGCTGGCCCGGGGGCAGGTGGAGGTCGTCCGGACGGTGGCGCGGGTGAACACCCGGATCTGCTCTGCCTGCGGGCTCTGCGTGGAGGCGTGCCCGTACGAGGCGCGGGTGCTGGAACCGGGCGGGCCGTACGCCGAAGTGATAGAATTCCTCTGCCAGGGCTGCGGCGTCTGCGCGATGGTCTGCCCGAACAAGGCCACCCAGCAAGTCGGCTACGCCGTGCGCCGGGTGTATGAGATGGTGGATGCGGTGGTGTAAATTCACCGTAAGACGCAGAGGGCGCAGAGCATCGGGGGGTCTTTGCACACACCTGCTGCGAATTCTCCCCGTCGCCAGGCCGTAAACGGCCTGGCTCACAGAACCAGGGGCGCTCCAGCGCCCCATTGGGCGGGGAGGATAGCGCCACGGGGTGCCAGGGGGCGCTTCAGCGTCCCTTCTCTTCTGAGCCGGGCCGTTGACGACCCGGCAAGATTGCGGCCCAGGCCGGAATTCACAGCAAGGGTTTGCACTATTGCTGGGTGGCCATGAATGGGGGGAGATGCATCCCGATATTTTTGAGCGAGTTTCCGGGATAGTTCAATTTTCCGGGGAAATATGTTGACACTTTTTACGGGCGTTAAAATTCCGCCTGGCCCTCACCCCACCCCCTCCCCTCTCCCGCTCGCCTTCGGCGGCGGGCGAGGGGAGGGGGAGAAATTGGGGTTTTGCGGCGGGCGGCTTCGCCGCC